>Ga0208052_100008_pt1 | contig 91620 bp, 90 predicted proteins | sample LakMenEpi18Jul08_FD_150710 | JGI IMG/M metagenome (GOLD analysis project Ga0208052, IMG submission 150710) | Freshwater microbial communities from Lake Mendota, WI - 18JUL2008 deep hole epilimnion (SPAdes) | ecosystem: Environmental > Aquatic > Freshwater > Lake > Epilimnion/Euphotic zone ... | reverse complement strand
ATTACTATTACCATTAACTGTATTATTAAAAGTAATTCCATTAGCTGATAATGTAGGATTATTAGCAATATTTACAGTATCGTTATAAGTTTGATTTCCGGTGGTTTTCACATTACCATTTAATTGTGTTATCCCCTCTGTATTTGTGGTTAAACTGGTAGCAATAACATTATTAAATGTGGTTGTACCTGTGCTATTTGCGTTAATATTTCCTAAATTTATATCATTGGTAAAGGTTAAATTTCCTGCTCCAGAATTTGCGATTAAATCTAAACCTATACCAGTGATAGTATTATTAAATATAATTCCATTTCCTGTTAATGTAGTATTTTTGAATAGATTTACAGTATCGTTATAAGTTTGATTTTCTGATGTGGTAACATTACCACTTAATTGTGTTGTCCCACCTGTATTTGTGGTTAAACTGGTAGCAATAACATTATTAAATGTGGTTGTACCTATGCTATTTGCGTTAATTTTTCCTAAGCTTGTAATATCTCCAACACTATTTGTGAATGTAATATTTCCACTACTAACATCAAGAGTTAAATCTTTATCACCATTAACATTACCACTAAATAATATATTTCCTGATGTACCAGTATTTAAACTTGAATTGGCACCAAGAGTAACATCTTTGGTAAAAGTAATATTTTGATTATTGGTTGTGATATTATTTTTGAGGTTTGTATTACCATCTAAGGTAATAGCAGCATTATCTGTACCAGTAATTGCACCATCAACTGTTATAGTACCACTAGTAGATTTAATTATAGTAGGATCTTTAAAACTAACTGCATTAATGGCAATATTACCAGAACTATTATTGATATTAATACTACTAAAACCATCTTGCAAAAATCCTATTGCTGTGGTAGTCAAATTTAAATCGGCTGTATTATTAGCAGCAGCACTAATAGTAATATTTTTATTATCTGTAAATGGTTGTAAAGTTAAACTTCCTGTCCCTTTAACATTATCACTAAAATCAATTTCATTACCAGTTAAACTCACATTTCCTAATGGTGTGGTATTACCAACTTTACTACTAAAACTAATTTTACCTGTCCCAGAATTTGCTGTTAAATTACTATTACCATTAACTGTACTATTAAAAGTAATTCCATTACCAGTTAATATGGGATTATTAGCAATATTTACAGTATCGTTATAAGTTTGATTTTCTGATGTGGTAACATTACCACTTAATTGTGTTGTCCCACCTGTATTTGTGGTTAAACTGGTAGCAATAACATTATTAAATGTGGTTGTACCTATGCTATTTGCGTTAATTTTTCCTAAGCTTGTAATATCTCCAACACTATTTGTGAATGTAATATTTCCACTACTAACATCAAGAGTTAAATCTTTATCACCATTAACATTACCACTAAATAATATATTTCCTGATGTACCAGTATTTAAACTTGAATTGGCACCAAGAGTAACATCTTTGGTAAAAGTAATATTTTGATTATTGGTTGTGATATTATTTTTGAGGTTTGTATTACCATCTAAGGTAATAGCAGCATTATCTGTACCAGTAATTGCACCATCAACTGTTATAGTACCACTAGTAGATTTAATTATAGTAGGATCTTTAAAACTAACTGCATTAATGGCAATATTACCAGAACTATTATTGATATTAATACTACTAAAACCATCTTGCAAAAATCCTATTGCTGTGGTAGTCAAATTTAAATCGGCTGTATTATTAGCAGCAGCACTAATAGTAATATTTTTATTATCTGTAAATGGTTGTAAAGTTAAACTTCCTGTCCCTTTAACATTATCACTAAAATCAATTTCATTACCAGTTAAACTCACATTTCCTAATGGTGTGGTATTACCAACTTTACTACTAAAACTAATTTTACCTGTCCCAGAATTTGCTGTTAAATTACTATTACCATTAACTGTACTATTAAAAGTAATTCCATTACCAGTTAATATGGGATTATTAGCAATATTTACAGTATCATTATAAGTTTGATTTCCGGTGGTTTTCACATTACCATTAAGTTGTGTTGTCCCACCTGAATTTGTGGTTAAACTGGTGGCGGTAATTGCTTTTAATGATGTTGTTCCTGTACTATTAATAGTTAAAGTTCCTGTACCGATATTAACATCTTGATTTAAAGTAAAGTCATTGCTTCCTACATCAATTGTCAGATTACCAGTACCAGTACCAGTTAAATTCTCATTAAAAAGTATGCTATTACCTGTTAATATTGAGCTACCAGCAATATTAACAGTATCATTATAAGTTTGCGTACCACCTGATGTGGTAACATTACCATTAAGTTGTGTTGTCCCACCTGTATTTGTGGTTAAACTGGTGGCGGTAATTGCTTTTAATGATGTTGTTCCTGTACTATTTAATGTTAAATTCCCAAAAGTTCCTGTATGTGCAAAAGTAATATTGCTACTTCCTGCGTCTAAAGTTAAATCTCCACCATTAACTTTATCATTGTAGGTTTGATTTTCTGATGTGGTAACATTACCATTTAATTGTGTTGTCCCACCTGTATTTGTGGTTAAACTGGTGGCGGTAATTGCTTTTAATGATGTTGTTCCTGTACTATTAATAGTTAAAGTTCCTGTACCGATATTAACATCTTTGCTTAAAGTAAAGTTATTGCTTCCTACATCAATTGTCAGATTACTAGTACCAGTTAAATTCTCATTAAAAAGTATGCTATTACCTTTTAATATTGGGCTACCAGCAAAATTAACTTCATCATTATAAATTTGCGTACCACCTGTGGTAGTAATATCTCCATTAAGTTGTGTTGTCCCACCTGCATTTGTGGTTAAACTGGTAGCGGTAACATTATTAAATGCGGTTGTACCTGTGCTATTTGCGTTAATATTTCCTAAATTTATATCATTAGTAAAGGTTAAATTTCCTGTTCCAGAATTTGCTGTTAAATCTAAACTTTTACCAGTTTCACTATTAACATTTCCAGTAAAATTAATATCACCATTATTACTATTAATTATACCAGATCCAGTCAGAACAGTATTTCTCAACTTAATTAATGAATTAGTCGTACTAACTGTACCTGATATCTTTGTTTCTGATGCAGCAGTTGTATCTACTCCTCCTATGAAGTTAGTATTACCAGCTAAAGTTATTATCCCTGTATTAGTAAATGTGGTATTATTAGCAATAGAATTTGTTCCTCCCAGAAAAGAAACATTATAAGGTTTATTTGTTGTAATTAAAGTATTATTAACAGTAAGATTTTTATTAAAAGTAACTATTCCTATAGTGTCTTGAATAGTCAATTTAGCAATATTAACACTGTTACTAAAAGTTGTACCACCACTATTAACAATTTCTATTTCTCCTGCACTGCTAATTGTTCCACCAACTATAATAGGTTGAGTAGTGCTATCTAAACTAATTTTACCAGTATCGGCTTTTAAATCACCTTTTAAATCACCATCTAAACGCATGGGATCTGCATTTGCACCACTACCATATTTTAAGGTAATATTACCATTACTTCTGCTAGTATCAATTGTTTTTCCAGATGCTAAGGTAATACTTGCATTTCCATTTTCTCTGTTAGCGGGGATAGCACTGGTATCATTTGCTGTTGCTGAAAAATTACCTTTAATCTTAATATCATCATTAATCAGAATTGAACGTCCAGCTTGAAATGTTAAATCATTAGTCTTTTTATTATTAGAACTATCAATAGCATTATTTACAGTAATATCATTATTAGCTTGTAAAACTAAATCATTATTTTGTAAACTGTTAACAATATTATTAGGACTAATAGTAACATCTGTTGTTGGATTTTCGTTAAATAAATCATTATCATTGATATTATCAGTACCACTAGTAGCAATAATAATATTTTTCGGATCTAAAACTAATGTACCTTTTTGTCCTTGTGCTGCTGATAAATTAACATTACCTTGAAAACTTAAATTTTCTTTGCCAGAAACTTCCGCAAAACCACCATTACCACCATTAATTCCACCTTGACCAGATATATTACCTTTAAATGTTGTACTATTATCTGCCCAAACTATGGTTTTTCCGCCATTACCCTGATTAATTGCATCGGTTTTAATGGTGGAACTTTCATCTACAACGGTAATTTTAGCATTGGGTACTGTTCCTTTACCTTGATAATCTCCACCTATTAATACTGTACCACCACCATTATTACCAGATGCGTTAATATTTGCGTCAATTACTCCTACCTTATCCCCTATAACATTAACTTTTCCCCCTTGTTGACCAGAAACATCTAAATTACCACTAGCGATCGCAGTTCCTGGATCTTTAGGAATAATGATATCATTAACAGCTAGTTTGACACTACCATCAGCATTAGTTACCAAGCCTAAATTATAACCAGCACTACCAGTAGTTAATAAATCAGGTAAAGACTTAATTGGTATTACTACATTATTTGGTAAATTGTTATCAGATGTAATTGGTTGAATATCTAAACTTAATAAATGTCCAGGACTACTCAGACGAACTAAATTTTGTCCGGGAACAGCAGCAAGCACTATCTGTCCTTCAGAAGCGGAAATTGTTCCAGTATTAACAACTGTTCCAGCTAATAAGGTAATACTGTTACCAGAAAATACCTCAAGATTTCCAGCATTAATAATTGAACCTGGTTTTTCCATGGTAAACGCGAAAGCATTCGGATCACCAATCAAATTACTATAATTATTTGTACCAAAAGCATTAAACCAATTGTTTCCAAAAGAAATTCCATTCGCAGTTGTAGCTGTAAAGTTAGCAGGGAGATTTAACCTAGCATTAGCACCAAAAACAAATCCAGTAGGATTCATCAAAAATAGGTTACTATTACCCCCAGTAACCTGAATTAAACCATTAATTCGGGAAACATCTCCACCCACTATTCTGCCTAAAATATTACGAATTTGCGGATTAGACAGAAAGTTGGCAGTTTCTCCAGAATTAAGATTAAAGTTATCAAAACTGTGAAACAAATTAGCAGCATCACCAGAAGTTGTACCACCTTGAATATTTAACTGATTACCATCAGGAGTAACAATTGTTCCCGTTCCATCTCCTGCTGGTGTGATAGATTGAGCTAATGATGATGGTATATTGGGAGGAAGGAAATTAGGAATTACACCCCCCAAAACAGCAACAAAAGACAAATAATAAGATGGTAAGAAACATTTCATATTTTATTAGATGTATGGTTTTCCAGAATTGAAATAATTTGTAAATCCAACATATACTTTGACGAAAAAATGACCTGAAATAATCTAGAAACTTTTGATTGTAGAGCAGGAAAGGAAAGTACAAATAGTTATATGAGTCTTTTAATCTCTTCTACCCAGCGCAGTCTTTCACTATGTTCCAGGTTTAAAATTTCTTCTCTAGACCAGTGAAAATTGAGCGCAATAAAAGCTACCTCTTGATACATTTGTGCCAAAGGGTAGCCTAACACTCCCCCTCACTCAACCAACCTCCAGTAATAGGTTGATTAATCTGATCATAAAGTTCTTGTAAATATACCAAATCCACTAAAAACAACTGTTCTAATAACTTTGGGGTTATTTGAGAAAGATGACCTAACTCAGTAATTACCCTAGATAAAGTCACCAAAACCCCATATTCTGCAAACTTTTGAACTTGGACATCTTGCTGAATAATAATTTCATCTTTACCAGTAGCAGATCGCATTTTTCCATAGCGATGAATCTCATCATTAGAATCAATCAATCCTTTTGGGAGAATAAAGGAAAATTCTCGGTAAGACATTTTTCTTTTTCCTAAAAAAATGATATTAAATTCATGAAACTAAGTTTCACTAGGTGGAATTTTAGCTTCATTATTTTCATCTAACCCATTAATTTGCCGATAAAATTTCTGAAGATAACTGAGATCTGCTGCAAAAAGATTCTCAATTACAGCAGGATTGACATCATCCAAAGCCCCTAAACGAGTAATTACACGGGAAAGAATAATTACTGTTGAATAAGCTGGGTTAGACTTGACTCTAGGGTCACGCATAGGAATAATTTCATCCATAGCGCGTGATAATCTCATGATCCCGGCGCGGTGAACATTGCCATCAGCATCTAGATATCCTTTAACTAGGTTAAACTCAAATTCTGTTTGCATCATCTGATTTTATTTAACCCTAATAAATTCATCAACAGCTAATTCTACTTCTTCAATCTCAAATTCATTACTACCAGCTTTAACACCAGAAATTTTGTATTTAACAGGCCAAGCTCCGATAAATCTGTACCTAGCTCGCTCTTGGGAGCCTTGATCGTAAATAATCAAGTCACCATCTCGTTTCTGTTTATACCAATTTCCCTGTTCTACTGCTTTTAACCAGTTCCACATGGAGAGTGATATCGTTAAACCTCGGCGCAGAGTGATATTATCACTTTTGGAATTACCAGGAATTTTAGTTCTAACCACTCTTCCATACTTAGCGCTATCATTGTTGCCCCACCTTTGAGGGGTGACTTCGGCAATTTCAATCACCTCTTGAGAGCGTTGAAAACCCTGACATTCCATAAAGTAACCGTCAATATCATCGTTTGAACCGGAAATGTCATTGAGTTTAATTTCTAAATAAAAGCGAGAAGCCGTAAGATACTCAAATTTTGGTGTTGCCATTATGTCACCTCCTCAAAAGTAAATCATCAAATGAGTTATTTAACTCGATGCATATTTTCGTAAACAATAACTACAGTTTCTGTTGCTAAATTAGTGCTACCTGCTTCTAACTTAGAAGATTTATAACTTTGGGGCATGATTCCTTTTATATTCCATCGAGCTGCTTCATCACCACCTTGATTATAAAGGATAATAGAGCCAGTTTTCCGTAAGCCTTTACTCTGTGTTCCTCCGCCTTTAATTGGTTCAGAATGGGACTCTTCATACCATTTCATGAGACGATCATCTTCAACCGAACTCACAAATTCTACCGTAATTTTACCATTACTGACCCCAGTAACTGTTGCTTGCATTTGACTTTTGCCACCTTTGCTAACTCCCATAGGTTTCTTATCCCCAGCGGTTTCTAAGGTGATCTGAATACCACTAACTTTTTTGACAGTTAGATCTTCTAACCCATCAAACTGAACATAAAACTTGGAACTAGCAAGAAGTTCACCAGAGGCCATAATTAACTCCTAAAACTTGATTAAAGTTTTTGATCCGACTACAGATATTTATTACTTAACTCGATTAATTTGTTCACAAACAATTTCAAAAGTTTCAAAGGCTAAATCTTTACTTTCAGCAGATAAATCTCCCATTTTATAAGATTTAATCCAGGCATTAGTTATATTCCAACGCAAGACTTCTTGATCCTGGGAATCATAACCAACAATCGAGCCATTTTTACGATTTGACGACCACTTACCATCGCCTCCTTCACTGGCTGGCATTGTTGCCTTCATCCAGTTATAAAATTCCATATCTCCTTCTGCTAAAAAAACCTCAATTGTAAAGTTGGGGTTCTCTTCATATCCTCCAGAAGTAGATTGCCATAGGCTTTTGCCACCTTTAGTTGAAGCCAATGGTTTTTCATGTCCAGCAGTTTGTCCAGAAAAATTTACTTCTGTTACACTCTTGACCATCTTTTCTGTGTGTCCATCGAATTCAACATAAAATCGACTGGTAGGAATTGGTTTCAATTCAGCCATTTTTCACATCCTCTTTGAATGGGAACTTTTATTTTAGGGCGTAATTATTCCAGTAAACTATAATTTATCGTACCATCAACGGAAATGATCAAAACAGAAAAATTAATTGTCAAATTTATTTTTGTGAAGGATTTGATCAAAAACCGTTTTAGGAGATAAATCTAAGGTCTATCAGAATAAACTACTCAGTAGGAGACCACTGACTAACACGGAAAATCACAAATTCAGCGGGTCGAACTGGAGAAACTCCAACTTCTACATAAAGACGACCCATCATCATTGTATCTGGAGTATTAATATCACCATCACATTTGACATAGAAAGCTTCCGCTGGTGTAGCTCCAAATAAAGCTCCTTCTCTCCAGAGTCTTTCTAAGAAAGTGCTAACTGTGCGTTTTACTCGTTCCCAAAGATCCATATCATTAGGCTCGAATACTACCCACTGAGTCCCATTTTCAATAGTTTTCTCAATGTAACTCACCAAGCGACGAACACTGATATAACGCCATTGAATATTGTCTTTTTCTACTAAAGTTCTCGCACCCCAAACTTTATAACCACGACTAAAGTTACTAAAGTTACGAATACAGTTGATACCTTCGGGGTTGAGTAATTGTTGTTCCCGCATATTGGTATCATAGGCAATACCTAAAACTCCTCTAGGTGTTTCATTAGCTGGAGCTTTAAAAATTCCGCGAGCTTCGTCAGTCCGAGACCAAATACCCATCATGTGACCACAAGGAGGGACTAATATGGGTTTACCTTTGTCACGAGGATTGGCTACTTTAATCCAAGGATAATAAAGCGCACCAAACATGGAACGGCGATTGAATTGCTTTAACCACTCAGCCACATCTTGAGGTTTTTGCTGATCAGGTGCAACGGCACGGTTATTATTTTTACCTGGTTTAACTGGTGGTGGATCTAGAACTACCATCCGAAAAGCTGGTCCTGGAAAAGAATTTTCACAGTTGCTAATCATGGTTTCCATGACACCATGAACTTGCTCTAAATCAATCAAGTTTCTTTGATAAAGTAGCATCAAGTCTGGACAGGCAATGATAGCTACTTCGTCAATTTCAAAATTACCTTGCACCCCTGCCCGATCACCTTTTTGCCCCTGTAAATCACGGATTTCATCACCTGGCCTAGTAATATAAGCGCCACCGATTACTTCGTATTGACCGTTTTTAGGACGACGGCTGAGAGGACTACCTATGCCTGGAGTACATATATCATTAACTACTACATAAGAATTGTCTTGAAGAGCAGTAATTACATAAGTACCGGATTGAGATTCTGGTGACGATTCTGGAGTTTGATAGTTAAGAAGATTTTCAAATTTCTCTAGAATTTCGTCACCCTCTTTGATAATCAGCGTAAAGTATTGGCCACTATCCACTGGAGGCTTGTATTCAGTCTCAGGATTTTCTATTTCCCTGGGCTTACCATCGGTAATGATGATCTGAATTCGATTAGGGTTGATAGGATTACTATCCTCAGTATCGCTACCAGGAAGAGCAAGAACTTGTGATTTGAGATTAAAAGCTAAAGCCGGTTTACCACCAGATGTTAATACTTGTGTGGCAATATCTTTTGCTTCTGGTTCTGGAGAACCAGGTAGTTTTGTACCAATACTCGTGATCCAACAGCGACCACCTCCGTTTAAAAACCAGCCCTGTACGGCAAAAGGAAGATACGCACCGAAGTCTGTAAACCCATCAGAATCAAGTTTGGCAAAATATTGTTTATATTGTTCCCAATTAGTAATCATGATTGGTTTGAAAAGTTCCGCATCACCCCGAACATCTTCGGTAAACCCAACAAATCCGGCAACATTCATGCTGATGCCTTCCAGGGGGCGGCTGCCCCGATCTACTTCTTCAACATAAACTCCAGGAGCAAAATAATCTAATGCCATCAGTAGTCATCCTCCATTAGGTATCTAGTCAATAATCTGAAGTATTGGTGCAAAAAATACTTAAAATATAGTTTAGTTCAAAACTGATCCAAATGGGAAGAAATGTAAAAATATCTTTGCAAAAGTAATCATACTTCAAATACATGATATATCTTAATTGTCAAGGGGCCACTTACGAAATTACACTCTGTATGATGTTTTCTAGGGGCCTAGCTATTGCCCAAATTAAACCCTAACAAATTATCTATTTTTTGACCCTAAACACCAATTCATAGAATATAATTTCATCTCATCCCCTATTGAGCTATCAGGTTTAGAGGATGAACACTCTACTACGTTTCAGAAGAAACCTCCTTCTTGGCTTATGTATACTTAGTTCGGAATCTTGACAGACTTGCTCCTTTGGTATTCAGTAAAAACCGTCCCATCTTTGTTCTCAACAGGAAGAGAAAATATCTTACTCCTAAGTAGCAAAATAAATATATCTATGGGGATAATGAACAATTAAAAACCAGAAATATAATCAAGGCTGATGGTTTAGAAATAAATCAAAACTTTGACCGCAATGGAAATATTATCGGGTGGTCTGCGCTGGAATTTTCGGTAAAATAAGCGATAGCAAAGCACTACCTAGAAATCGCTTGTGCCAGTTGCGTAAGTCCTGTTAAAATCAACAAAAGCCGTTGTAGAAAGAGGGGACTTGCATCCTATTTTTTTGGTTTCTCTACATTCCTAAGGAATTGGTGGCTGGATTTTTTGCATAACAATATCTTGGTTAATTAATGCTTGTGGATGATTAGGGTTGAGTTCCAAAGCTTTTTTTAAAGCTACTAAAGAGTCTGGATATCTTTGTAAAAACCTCAAAGCAATACCTTTTCCCGCCCAAAAATTAGCATTTTTACCATCAATATTGATCGCTCTTCCATAGCTATCTAAAGCTTTTTGATATTCACGTAAAGCCATGAATCCGATAGCTCGATTATACCAGGCTTCTGGATATTTGGAGTTAAATACTAGGGCATTGTCAGCGGCAACAGTTGCATCTTTGTAGCGTTTCATGCGTAACAATACTGCACTTTGATTCACCCAAATTTCTGCTAACATGGAATTATCGCCAACATAACCATCTCCTTTTAAAGCCCGATTATATGCGGCGATAATATTTTCCTCGCTGTCTAATAATGAGGTCAAAATTCTACCTTGGTTATACCAGGCCTGAGTAGAATTAGGATCTAATTCTAAGGCCCGTTGATTAGATGCTAAGGCTTCATCATTTTTTCCCTGATGCCAAAGGGTAACACTCCTGTTAGTCCAAGCACTAGCGTAATCTGGTTTGATGGCGATCGCTCGATTTAAAGTGGCTAGGGCTTCTTCGTATTTTTTTAATCCTGTGAGGGCGTTACCGTACTGATTCCAACCTAGGGCTACCCCTTCTTTCCCCCAGCTATTATCTCCCTTTTGTAAGGCTGTTTCGCAAGCGGTAGCAGCATCTTTATACATTCCTATCCGATTAAAATTGGCGCATTGATGGACTAATGCCAATGTGTAATTAGGATTTAATTTTAATGCTGTTTCAAAGGCAGATTGTGCTTGTTCATATTTGCCTAATTTGTGGAGGATAATACCATAGTCTGTCAAAAGCTGGGGATTATTTTGATTACTAGCGATCGCTCGATTATAGGCTTGTAATGATTCATCATATAGACCCATAGCTTGAGTAACTTTCCCCCGATTAGCCCAGCCAATGGAGGCTGAGTAATGTCCCCAAAATTGATTGGCTTCCAAAGCGCGATCACAAGCCCGTAATGCTAGTTGATAATTACCAGCTTGGTAAAAAGACAAACATTGATTTGTCCAAGCTAAAGAATAATCTGGATTTAATTTTGTAGCCCAATCGAAAGATAACCGGGCTGCTTCGGTCTGGGCGAATTTACTCTGTGCTATACCACGATAATTCCAAGCTACGGCTGCGGTGGCTCTACCCCAATTATCATCTATGCGTAAGGCTGTTTCACAAGCAGCTATCGCTTGAGGATATTGTCCTGACTCTGACAAAGCCAAGCATTTTTGTGTCCAACCTTCAGAATTTTTCGGTTCTAAAGTAACAACTCGTTCATAGGAAGCGATCGCTTCCTGAAACTTATTAAATGCTGAGAGAACATTACCACGAGCCAGCCAAAGTTTTGATTGATTGGGTTGAATCCCTAAAGCATTATCACAGGCTTTCAGTGCTTCCTCATATTTCTGGTTATTAGCTGCATTTTCCCAAGTGCTGCATAAAGAAGCCCAATAATCAAAATCCTTTAAATTTTGTTCAGCTTTCGCAGCTTTGGAACTGTAAACAGTCAAAACTAAACAGTAAAAACTCAAAAGCAACAAAGAAGATAAATGGGAAAAAATCGGAAATCCAATATCTCTTTTCCAGTCCTTAGTTCCCATCATCGATTCTCCTGTGTATTTACCTTTACAATATACTTAGTAAGTCTAAAACTGATTCACAAAGCGTGACTGGCGGTTTTAACTGCCTTTAATATTCTACTATCAAGAACTAAAAAAATTTGACAAAATCATGATCAGGACATCCGGTAAGGCTGGCTTACCCATTGTCGCTACTGTACCTCACTAGATTAAGAACGGCGATCACCCTCTTTTGTCACTGACATAGCTCCTTTTACTTTCATGAGAGAGGATTCCTTAACGCTTTAGTGGGTTGTGTTATCAAAATGGTCAAACCATCCCTCAATGTTCCTTTAAAGTCTCCCAATACCATAAGGCCATTAAACAAAATTTTACCACAATAGTCGATGAAAAAGACAGGACTTGTATCCGATATTTTTGATCATCAATAGTAATATAATATATCAACACCTTCGCCAATTTACTAAAAATAGGTTTAAAAACCGATAAAATCCTTATAATATCAATAGGGTTCAGGATTTTGGTGAAGATATTGATACCTGAGAATTAAGGAATGGTTGTGGCTAAGAAAAATCCTCAGCAAATAGCAAAAACAATCGGACAGGAAATAAAACAGCGGACTATCAGTGATATATCTGGTAGATTAGGTAATTTTCTTTCCAATAGCACCAACAGTTTGTTAAGTGTAGTCCCGGCACAATTTAGGTCGTTTTTGCCTTTTATTGCCTCAGAACTGGATATTCAAGCTCCAACTGTTGAAAATATTCAAGATAGATTGACTGGAAAAACCAAACAGTCGGAGATCGAAAGTGCAGAAATTACTCAAGTTCCATCTATTGAGTCGGGAAATAGATTACCAAAGAAAAAACAAATTTTAGGTAATCGGGGTCAGTATGAAATAGAAGATTGCTTAGGAGCTAGAGGCAAAGGTATTTTTTATCAAGCAGTACAATTACTGAATCGTCAACCAATTATTATTAAACAATATGAATTACCAAATGATCAACATTATACTTTTCAACGCATCTCTGGAATAGAATTAGCAGATGGTAGGAGTCAAGACTTCCGTTTAATTATTCCTTGGGAAGCAATAGTTGATCAAGAATACTGCTACTTAGTTTTTGCAGATAATCTCTATAATTCTCCAACTCTTAGTAGTTATCTCCAGGAAACTGGTGCAATGAGTAGCATAGAAGTATATGGAGTCTTAAATCAAGTTCTTCAAAGTCTACAATTTCTCCATGGTCAAAAATTTCGTTTACCTTCGGGTTTAGAAAGTTTAAAGACACCCCATGGTAATTTGAGTTTGGATAGTTTACTGATATCATACAATTTACAGGGATTTTTGATTTACCTGTGCGATCTATCTTTATGGGAACATCAGATTATTGAATCTGATTTAAACAATCTAGATTTTTGGCTTCAACAAGATTTAAAAGATTTAGGTAAAATTTGCTGTTATTTATTAGCAGGAAATGATCAGGTAAACTGCGAAAATGAACAAGAATGGAGTATGGGAGTTGAACCCAATCTTCAGAAATTTATTCTGCAGCTAATTCATGGTAAGTTTAATAATGCAGAAGTTGCTCGTCACAATTTACCAAATCTTAATTTTTTATTAGAAAATAACTACCTTTTACATAACCAAAATAAACCACAGGAAGAACCGCTAAAAAAACCAAAAAAACTAATATTTTGGATGATTATCGGTGTTTTTAGTGCTGCTTGTGTGGGAGGATTAATTTGGTTTTTAACTAAAGATATAAGTCAAAAAAATACTGCTAATAAATCTATTGATTCCGTCAAAAAAATATCTGGTATTCCGCTGGGTAATTTTATTTATACATCTGAAGGAAAGCCAAATGGTATCTGGTATCATATCACAGAAAAGAACCTTTTAATAGGGAAGAAATCTTTAAATAATAAACTCAGGGAACTATCACCGAAACTACAGTTAAAGAGTGTTCCATTAATTAACTCAGATCCTGTATCTATGCTGAAAACAGGAGCAGCTAATTTTGCTGTAAGTAGTCTGATTAACATTGATCAAAATCCTGAATTAGGATACCAAGAATTTGCATACGATGGATTAGTTATTTTCATTGCTTCTAGCAAAAAAGGTAGAGATAAAAGTCTACCTATAGCTTTAAATGGAAAAATATCTCTAACACAGTTACAGCAAATATATACCGGTAAAATTACAAATTGGCAAGAGTTAGGAGGTCCACAACTACCTATTAAATTATATATTCCATCTAGCAATGAGGCGATAATCAATTTTAAACAGCGTGTCCTGAAAACGCCAGAATTAATTAATAACTTTGAAAGATTAATTTCTCGTCAAAAAGGAAATAATTTTATCCAAGAAGATAGTTTACAAGTAGCTACTAGTCTATCAAGCACTAAGCTAATGAGAGCAGTCATTCAAGATTTTGAAAATGAAAATCCCCCCATTGGGAGTATTGGGTTTGACTCTTTGAGCAAGGTTTATGGTGAATGTTCAGTCTATCCCTTAGCCTTATTTGACAATAATAATGATCCAGTTTCTCCTCTAATTCAAAAAGATGGTAAACCTGTAACCCCTCAACAAATAGATTTATGTAATGATAAGGGAAATTACGCTCCTAATATAACGGCGTTTACCAGCCAACGCTATCCTCTAGCTTACCCTCTATCTGTGATTTATCTAAGAGATAATCGTCAAGAGCCAATTGGAGAAAAATTTGCGGAGATTTTGAAAACTACCCAAGTTCAATGTTTACTATCGGAAACAGGTTTAATTCCTTTGAGAAAATTAGATATAGCTACTTGTAATAGCTATCAGTAAACACTTCTGGGAAATTATTTAAGCGCGTAATTTGATAATTTTTATCTATATTTTTTAGATTATATCAAATTATGGAACTTTTTTAATCTTTTCCTAATATTCAACGCATCTGGGGACAAATAAATTAATTTAGCTCCAGAGATATCTCCTGAAGTTGAAGCCAGAATTTTACTTTTAACGCTTGAACTGTTTTATTTGCTTTCTCCGAAGAGGGTCATGTTTTTTCGGCTAATTTTCATTTTCCGTAACATCCGATCTACTGTCGATATACCAATTGTTATTCCCGTTTTTTCTTCGATAATTAAGCGGATTTCTGATAAAGTAGCATCATTCTTGGCTTCAACTATTTCTTGAAGAATATTAAGTTGTTCTAAATTTAGCTTGGTAGAAGTTTGTTTTGTCCTGAGTTTAGGAGCAATACTTTGTGTTTCTTTATATTGCTTTAGTAATTTTTCCACAAAACTTAAACTTACACAAAATCTTTTTGCTAATTGACGTTGTGATATTCCACCTTGCAAATATGTATCTAATATTTTTTGGCGAAAGTCGAGAGAATATGCTTTCATTTTTACCATTAAGTAGATGCACAGCTTTATCATAATTAGTCTACTTCATTAGACTAGGAAACGCTATAATCTGACGTACAAATTTTATATCCATCCCCTAACTTCGTTATCGGTCATTGGTCTTTCTAGCTTCACATATTCGCTCTTAGCGGCTTGAAGAATATGTTTCATCATCACTGGTTCATTGGCTTCAGCCGCCAAAAAAGCAGCATTTATAGCAATATTACGAATATTACCTCCAGCAACATTTAAATTAGATAATTTTTTAAAATCTAATTTTTCTGTAGGTGTTTTTTGTGGAAACATCCGTTTCCAAATTTCTTCCCTTTGAGCTATATCTGGAAAGGGAAACTGGACAACAAACCGTAATCTACGTAAAAAAGCCGGGTCTATAGAGGTTTTTAAATTAGTAGTTAAAATTGCTAAACCCCGGTAAGATTCTATTTTTTGTAATAAATAACTAACTTGCATATTGGCATAACGATCATGACTATCTTTAACATCAGAACGCTTACCAAATAAAGCATCCGCTTCATCAAAAAGTAATATTGCTCCTCCAACTTCTGCTACATCAAAAACACGGTGCAAATTCTTCTCCGTTTCACCAATGTATTTACTCACAATGGAACTCAAATCAATTCGATAAACATCTAAATTTAAAGTGTTTCCCAGTACCTCTGCTGACATAGTTTTTCCTGTACCACTTTGTCCAGAAAATAAAGCACTAATACCCAGTCCACTTTTACTTTTAGAGATAAATCCCCAAGACTCATACACTTTACTTCTTTGACGGACATGAATAGCAATTTCTCGCAGAGTATTTAGTTCTTTTTCAGGCAGAATTAAGTTATCCCAATCTGCTACTGAATTCACTCTTTGTGCTAGATCATCTAAATTGAGACGAGCTTGTTGGCGACATATATTCCATAATGGGTTATTAATGGTAGATGTGGACAAATTCAAATTTTCTTCAGTTTTATTTACTAAACTTTTAGCTTGTAAACATACTGATTCAATCACAGAATAATTGAGATTAAAGTGGGAAACTAGAACATCTATATGACTATTAAGATTCAATTGATGTTTGCTCAATGTATGTTGCCAAATTAATCGCTGTTCATTAGTTGTAGCTGGCTCTATATCAAAAATAATTTGGCTTCGTTGTCGGGAACGACGGCGCTCTCGACTGCTAACTATTAAACGACAGTCAATTGTTTCAATAAATCTAGAAATTTTACTCTCTATGTTAGCATCAACATTTTCTAGTGAATTACAGTCTAATAGTAATACACTATTATTTAACATAGCTTCTCTTTCCCACAGACGTTGAAACAAATTTAGTTGAGTAATATCTTCCAAAAGTGCTTCTGCAGAAATCACTTGTAAATTTATTCCTATCTGTGTACAAGCAACATGAGTGATTGCTGTTTTAACAACTATTTCTTGACCGGATAATTGTATTATAGGGAAATTATGATTAATCGAAGATAGCCAAACAGCAGCAATTTCATCAGCTATTTTTTGATGTGAAGGAGCTAATTTATTAATTGTTGGTAAAGGTTCTAACATACCTAACAACCGCTGGTCTACTTGCTGTATTCCCCATAGATAATGTAATATTCGCTCATTAATTCGTAGTGGAGAATTAGTCAATGATGTTCCTGTTCCTAGTTCAATCATCTGCCAATGTCTTAAGGTTGCATTGGGAGTAATTGCTGTCCAGAATGCTTCTGGTAACGCAATTAAAGCTACATTTAAACAAAGATAGTTGATCTGTAAATCTCTGGTAATTTTCGGAAATAGAGTAGTCCAGCTTCTATCTATTTCTATGCCCGCACACAATAGGAGTAAATCACGCTCAAAATTAGACAATCTAAAAGTATTACATAATTGCTCCAAGGTAGATAGCTGTGACATCATTGATGGTTTTAAATCTAGAGGAGGGTGGAATTTTTCACCTTGATTATTCTGATTATTATCAGAATGGATTTGGAGAATTTTGTCTTCTAATATTAGTTTAATCCGGTTAACTGCCTCCAATAAATAGTTTTGATTATCTAGAGACCAATCAGTATTTACATTAGTTGATATAGCCATTTAACCACCGTTGTTTTCAATTAATTCTTGTAAATAACTTTCTGCTTCTACTGTTGACATCAGTAAAGCCTTTTTCCAGTGCAAAATTTCGTATTTTCCACCATGATATCCATGTCCCAAAATCAACCCTAAACTGACTGCTTGATTAGCTAAGTTAGTAAGTTGATTGCAGCTATTTATTTCTACTTCTAAATTTAGAGGTTCTTCAGCAAATTGTTCATGCACCATAAGTTTTTACAACTCCTCATACTGATTAATAAATTATCAATTTTGGACTAATATAATAGTTAAAAGTTGGACTATCTTCACGAGTATCAATATTTAATTGACTTTCTGCTCCATCCACTATTAACCTTAGCAGATATTCCCCAGCTTTGATCCGATCAATTGGAATAGTTATTACATTCCCATCTGATTGACGTTTAGCAGCCTCAAATAAATAAGATGCAGGATTTTCTGATATCATCTCATTTAGTGCTAAAATCACACGTTGTCTGATACCAACAGTTAAATTTACCTGCACTATTACTTTAGCAGAGTAAGAACCATCACTATTTTCTTCGATATCTGCAGCTATTATATCTGGTGAGATAGTTGGGTGCAAAACAAATGGAAAAACATTTGACTCAATATTATGATAGTTAGGTGGTTGTACAGCCAAATTCTCTGCTGTTGAATTTATGTTGATAGAAATATAATGAATTACCTGTAAACTTTGGACACCACAGCGCAAAGATTCAGGAGGAATTATTTGCAAAGGTAGGAGTATTTGCTTGTCATTAACTTCTGTAGGAGTGATTTCTACTTCTCCAATCCGCACTTTTATGGCATCACATTTAAAATTTCTACCCCTAATTTGTAGTGTGCTATGTGTTAATATGGGATCTAAATAGCCTAACTGAGAAACTACCTGTTCAACTACTGGTTGATAAGGAAATGAGGCTACACCACCAAAACCTGCACGACGGACAGGTAATGCTCGTTGTGATGGTTCCTGACCATCAATTAAAACTATCAGAACTTTATAAACAACCGAAAGTACATAGGGAGTCTGGAAAAATGTTGACCAAACTTTTGAGAGATCATCTAAACTGAGGTCATTTAATGAAATATTGATTTGTTGAACTTGATCTCCTAGATTAGAATCGCTCAAAAATGGGAAATTTGAATTAGCTAATGTTTGCTGAATCATCTCTGCGGTAATAATGCTCTGATCATTGAGAGTCCTCAAAACGCTACCTAATATACGCTGGGGTTCTAACTCAACATCATTACCATAAAAACTCAACATATAATATAAGTCTAGTGCAGTCTGGCGTTTATTGGGGTTAGCTCTAGAACGCATAGGAGTGGCATCAATATTATTTAGAGCCGGATTGCTCAGTACCTGATAAAGAAAAATATTTACACCTAGTTCCGATGGACCACTACTTAAATTAATGGGTTTTAAAGTTGTCACTCTCGCACCTTGTACATCAAATTGGAGAGAGTTTTGAACAATTCTTTGGAGAACTGCGGTTACAGTCGCAATAGCTAGATAGTTACTCACGTTAGTTAACTGCTATAATTGTATACATTAAGTTTCTAGGGCTTACGCATTAACAAGAAACATTATCCATGATTCCTGTGTACTTTATACAAATTACTAATTATTTTTTCAGAGCGTGTAAACTCCAATTTCAGAAAAGCTTGAGGCAAACAATTTGATCATAGGTATCTTTAACAAGCTGACGAATTTTACATACTCATTTTATAACACAATCAAAGGTTTCAATACCCCAATGACTATCATGAATTGTAATATCCCTCTTTTGTCATTTTCCGAATACAGCAATTAGAAGCAGATTGGGGAGAAGGTGGTCATATTTGGGGTTTATTTTGTTGTGTCCCTGAACACCAATAGTAAAAATAGTACAGGAGCTTGTGTTTGCTTGGGAAGCTACAAAAGCGGAAGAATGGATAGATAAGTGGGAATGGATTCCATTTTAAGATAAAGGTGAGCGATTCCTAGGCCGCGCTTCGCTATCGCACCCCCTCAACCTCCAAAATAGTGATACCTGCGCTAAAATATCCTTAGTTCAAGGAATTGGCTATGAAAATAAAAGCAATTATTTGGGAAGAAGACGGTGTCTGGTGTGGTTCTGTACCAGCTTTACCAGGATGTCATACCTGGGGTGAAAGTTATGAACATTTATTAGAAATGTTGAAAGATGCTGTTCAAGGTTGGTTAGAAGTTGCTAGTCAGCAAGAAGAAATTGAGCCAGAAAAACAGTTAATTGAGTTATCTTTATGAAATCGGTTTCTGGTAAATTTCTTTGTAAGATTGTTGAACGCTATGGATGGAATCTAAAAAGGATTACAGGTAGTCATCATATCTATGTTAAGGAAGGTATGAGTGTGATTCTTTCTATACCTGTTCATGGTAATCGTGATTTACCTACTGGTACACTCAGAAGTATTTTGAAAGATGCTGGTTTGACTGAGGAAGATTTAGATTAATTTCGCTATCGCATCCTTTCAAATCCCCAAACAGCGATTCCTAGGTCGCGCTTCGCTATCGCACTCCCTTCAACCCCCCAAACAGCGATCGCTATTCCACTTTATAAGAAAGAAAAGTATTATATTACACCTGCTATTAGTTTCCAGCAAGGAGCTTCTCCTTCCCAATCATTGTGCTTCCAAGGCATACCCAAACTAACTGTCACAAAATAATAATCATCTGTGATTTCATATCCCGCTTCCAGTCTTTCAATAAATATAGGATCAGTGATTTTAGCGTCTGTTAACCTTTGACCATAAGCAGTTTCTAATGTACCTCTCCATTTTTTTTCTCCGTTAGGTTCTACAGAAAAATTAATAACATGAATCAGTTGTAATGTACTTCTTTGTTCAAAAGGTAGAGAGTTTAGATAAGATGGGTTTACATATTTAATTGGATTATGAAGAATATAAGAATTGTTACTACAATATTGAAACAAATCTTCTGGTTTTGCTTTACCTACGAGTTGCCATTTTCCCGGTAAGATAGTAAGATTTTCGCTTTCAAACCCAAAGTTTTCACCTGTGTCTGCTAGTGGAATCTCTAAAATGTCTAATAATGCTGGTTCTCTTCCCTCCACGAGTCGAATATTTCTTGGTACTCGACCATCATTATCATAAGGACGTTGGCCACAGACAGGACGAATCCAATTACCAGTATCCAAATCAATTCCAGCAATGCAACGTTCTCCGTTTTTCTTTGAATTTGCAAGACAGATAATTTTCTTGTTCTTTACAGATGACATATTTTGACATTCCCCCACTTGGTACTTAAATATTCTGCCACTAATCGGCGATGACAGTAATGGGGTTTAGCCTCGCTACACAAAAGACATCCACCATCTAATAGTTCTGGTCTAACTTTTTTTTCAATTTCCCTTTCTGTCATGAGATGAAGAAATTTCTGCTCATAAACTGACCAGTCGCCTTTATTTTTTTTATATTCATCTAAAATATCTTTAGTTGGTGCTAGTTCAAGAATATGAATATATTCAATATTACCTATCTTTTTAAGAAAATATTCTAAGTCGGTTTTTTTTGTAAATCCTGCTAATTGAGAGACATTATTTAGTCGGGTATCAATAACCCGCTTAACGCCAGATTTAACAAGAGTATCAAAAAATTTTTGGGCAGTTTTTTGGGTAAAGCCAATTGTAAATAAGTCAACATAACTACTCATATTCATTTCCTATTTTTTCTACATAAGCAACTTCATCACTTTGCAATCTGTAAGCCTCTTTTATAGACTCTTCCCTTGAAAGTGGTTTAGAAGGTTGATGATTTTGTGAATTATCAGCAAAGAGAGATAATTGCACTGATGCTGCTACAAGAGCTAATTGGTTTAAACCATGTCTAGCCAATAATCTGTCTTCAAGTTTATAATGCGATTCTAAGTCACCATTACTTTTAATATGATTGATTTCTAAATCACGCTCATTTCGTAAATGTTGACAAACTAAAATCGCACGATGGCAAACAATGGGATCTTTTTCCGCACACATAAGAGCAACTCTATAATTTTTTAAACCCTTAATTACACGTTTAATTCCTTCTGCAAATAATTCAGTAGCAGCAATTTTTTCATATATAGCTTTACCATCAATATAACATTCTTGGTTTTTTGGTCTAGCACCTAGTTCTTGTCCTAAAAATACATAGTTGATTTTTGCGCTTTTAAGTGAATTTTTCAGTTGAACGCGGTTAAAATGGGGTAAGTAACGGCTGTAGGGATGTGATCGCACGTCTGCCAATGCTGTAACATTATGCTCCAGCAAAAGCTCAATAAAAGTTTCTATACTATGATTTGAATGACCAATAGTAAACAGTTTCATATAGTTATAAGATCATCTTTTTTGTGGAGTCCTCTAAGAGATATCGTAAGAAACAAAACTCTCTGCTCCTCTCGGTGGTTAAGGGCATAGCAATGATATACCCTTAACTCCTAACTATAACCTAAAGTTCCTTCACCTCACTAACTAACCTCCCAAACTGCGATACCTACGGTAAGCTACGCGATCGCACTCCCTCAACTTCCCCCAAACAGCGAACTGCTTGCAGCAGCGCTTCGCTATCGCACCCTTCAACTCCCAAACAGCGATCTCAACCCCTCAAAATCTCTTTTTACCTCACGCAATGTCAAAAAAGTGGTATGATTAATTGGTAAGATGAATGAGTCATACATAATGATGAAAGTCACAATTACTTTAGAAGAAGACATTCTCAGATTTATTGATCAACAAGCAAAAGGTAATCGTAGTGGCTATATCAATGCACTATTAGCAGAACAAAGACGCAAAATTTTAGAAGCAGAAATAATAGCTGCTCTCCAAGAAGATGCCAAAGATTTAGAATATCAAAATGAGATTTCTGATTGGGATAATGTAGCTGGAGATGGTATTAATGCCAGAGGGTAATTTAACTTATAAACGGGGTGAAATTCGCTGGGTAAATCTTGATCCAACGGTGGGAGCAGAAGCACAAAAAATCCGTGCTTGTTTGATAGTTCAAAATGATATTATGAATCAATATGGATTATTAACAATTGTGATGCCATTTCGACCAGGAAGTAAGCAAGCTCCCTATATTGTCAATGTCAAAGCAACAGCAACTAATGGATTAGATAAAGATCGTTTTATTGATGTTGCTCAAATTCGTTCTGTTGATTATCGTCGGGTTTTAGGGTTGGTGGGGATTTTAGAAGTTGAATCTTGGGAAGAAATTCATACTGCTTTGGATGTGGTTTTGGGTTTTGGGGTTTAACTTGAGCGAACTGCTTGCAGCAGCGCTTCGCTATCGCACCCTTCAACTCCCAAACAGCGATTCCTTTAGTGAGCTACGCTAACGCCTGAGTATATGATATAATTGTACTGTTAAGATTAATTCGTGTTTACTAAATATTATCAAGAAAACAATGCCAGCAAAAGATATTTACCATGATGCCGTTAAAAATGCTTTAATTGAAGATGGTTGGACGATTACGGCTGATCCTTATAAAATCAAGTATAAAGATGCTGAATTATTTGCCGATTTATCCGCAGAAAAACCGATTGCAGCAGAACAAAATGGACGAAAAATAGTTGTTGAAATCAAGAGTTTTCTTAGTCCTTCTCCCATGAGAGATTTTGAACTAGCTTTAGGGCAATATATTTTATATCGTAATTTAATTAACCTCACAGAACCAGAATATATAATTTATTTGGCTATTAAAGAAAGTACATACGAAAACTTTTTTACTAGAGATTCAATCAAAGAGATTGTCGAATTAAATCAAATTTTGATGATTGTAGTTAATGTCGAAAAGGAGGAGATATTACAATGGATAAACTAGAGCAATATCAAATAGCAATTAAACAAGTTCTCACAGAATATCATAATTGGGTTTCTGGTGCGGCAAATTTAACTGATGAAAGTTGTTTGATTTTTGATGATAATCATCATCACTATATTTGGGGGTTTTTGGGTTGGTATGGCAAAAAAAGAACAAATAATATCCAAGTTAATATCAGAATTAAAAATGATAAAATTTGGATTGAAGAAGATTGGACTGAGGAAGGAATAGCTAATGAGTTAATGAAGTTAGGTATTTCTAATCTTGATATTGTCTTAGCTTTTCATCCTCCTGAAGAAAGGAAATATACTGCATTCGCTACTGCTTAAATGTTATAGCGATTCCTAGGTCGCGCTTCGCTATCGCACTCCCCCAACCTCCCAAACAGCGAACTGCTTGCAGCAGCGCAACGCTATCGCACTCCCTCTAACTTCCCAAACAGCGAACTGCTTGCAGCAGCGCAACGCTTACGCACCCATATCCCTACAAAACATTTGACAAAAGTTGACAATATTTGCCATAATTAAAGAATCAGAAATATAAAGACTTATTAGCTATGACTACAGTAAATATTTCTCTTCCCGATTCCATGCGGGACTTTATCAATGAACAGGTTGCAAAATGTGGCTACAGTACCACAAGCGAATATATTCGACATTTGATTCGTCAAGATTTAGAAAAAGTGGCACAATCCCGAATAGAAACATTGCTATTAGAAGGCTTAGATAGTGGTGAAGCGATTGAAATTACGGATGAGTGGTGGCAACAAAAACGCACTCAGCTTCTGGAGAGACTCCGCAAGTAATAGCAATGACTAGACGAATTGTAATTAGACCAAAGGCTAGTGTTGACCTTGATGAACAGTTTGCTTATATTGCTGACAGTAATTTTGATGCAGCATTGAGTTTTTTTGATGCTACGAGGCAGACTTTTTCACAATTAGCACAACTACCTGGTATTGGTAGTGTTTATAATGTTAAAAATCCGCGTTTAGTTGGTTTGCGGAAGTGGGGAGTTAGAGGATTTGAAAAGCATCTAATTTTTTATTTAGAAGGGGATGAGTATATTGAAATTGTTCGGTTAATTCATTCTGCACGGGATATTTCACAGATTTTAGCAGAAGAAGAATAGCTATGCGATCGCACTCTCTCAACCTCCTAACAGCGAACTGCTTGCAGCAGCGCTTCGCTATCGCACCCCTTCAACTTCCCCAAACATCCTTTTTTAACGAACCACAGAGACACAGAGGACACAGAGAAAGAGAGATCGCACCCCTCAACCTCCCAAACAGCGATCGCACTCCCTCCACTTCCCAAACAGCGATCGCACCCCTCAACTCCCAAACAGCGATCGCATCCCCTCAACTTCCCAAACAGCGATCGCACCCCCTCAACTCCCCAATATCCTTTTTTAACGAACCACGAAGACACGAAGAACACGAAGGAAGAAGAGAAGAAAAGAGCGATCGCAACTTCCCCCAAATATCAATGTTTTTCAAGCAAAGACACAATTGTATGAAATAGAGAATTTTTTTTCAGTAAGATATTGACTTTTTATAAGTCTTAGTGTTAGATTTTATCTGTACCAAAAATAAAAACCTCTGGAGCTATTAAAATGTAGTCACTTTCCCATAATCATCCTGGAGTTTCACAATAATTCTTTATACCAAGGGATTGTTGCGTCTAACCTAACAACGGATGAGGAGGAAAAAATGGGAAGTAGAAACCAGCAGGTACACAAGCTTATTTCTGAATCTATCAAAAAAGGCGCGTTGCGTTTCACAGACCATGCTGTATGTCGCAGCTACAACCGTTGTTTTCAAGCGGAAGATATAATCTATTCTGCTGTTAATGGCTCAGTTGTGGAAGAACAGCAGGACTTCTATCGTGCGCCCAAATTTATAGTCTGTGGAAGAACTAAATCCGGTAAGTGCCTAAAAACTGTTTGGGCATATAATGAGAGAAATGGTTGGGCTACATTGATTACAGTGTTTAGCCCTGACACTAACCGTTGGAGTAAAAGCCATCTAAGAAGGAGGTAGCGGTGCTACCATTCGACGAATGCCCCGTCTGTGCGGGGCGAATAGTAGAAAAAGAAGTTACTAAAATTATTTCCTGCGGCAACAAAAAGGTAACTGTAAAGTTACCTGCTTCTGTTTGTTGTAAATGTTCTGAAAAATTCTATTCTTTAAAAAGTATGCAACAGCTTGAAAAAATAAGGGCTGAACTAGAAGGTTAAAAATATAATAGTAAAATCCTAAATTTATGTGCAATGCTTGGAATCACTCCCTAGAATGTGTTTGTGGTTTTACCGGTGGTTCTTATGGAGGTGGAAGAGAAGTATCATCTAGCAAAATGAATAGGGCAATTAGAGATGCTGAGACTTACCCGACAAAATGCTGGTGGTGTGGAGATGAAGTTTTTTACCATACTAATGGTTTTGGTGATTCAGTTTTATTTGATAGCTTAGGATATCCTTGGAAAGTACATTCTTGCTGGAAAAATTATTGGAATGAAGAGAGGCTTAAAAGGACAGATAAAAATAGTAATACTGTAGAAAATTCTCAAATTCTCCGCAGCAATTTGGGTGACAAAAAATTTAGACGTTTACTTTTGGCAGGAGCTATTCAATCTATAAATAAAGAACAAAATTTTGTTAAAGAACAAGACGTAGCAAGTCGTTTAGGAATTTCCTTAGAACAACTCAGGGAAAAATATTCTGATCTTTACTGCCACTCAGGAAGTTTGGGGATGTCACGTCTAATAAGAATAAAAGTATTCTAAACGTTATCTTGAAGTAGTAACAAAAACTAGAAAATTTTAGTTATGCTAAAGTTATGATTTAATCTATTTACTTAAAGGAATAAAAAATGACAGTTATCATGAGCAATTCTACTGTGTTCCTTGTATCTGATTTTGATCGCAGCGTGGCATTCTATGATGCAGTAATGGCGGAACTAAGTTTTCCTCGTTGTAATAATTTTGAAAATAATGGCATAAGAGAATCACAATACTGTTTTGATCAAAATTCAGTGATTCTATCAATTCACGAAAGTCCTGGTTATTCTTCAAAAATGGCTCTAACTACCATTCATATATCTTTTCCAGCCAAAAACCAGATTGCAGTAGATAAATTTTTTGCAACTGCTATTGCAAACGGAGCTACTGAAATTCAAAAACCTGGATTAAGAGAAGATAACTCTTATACTGCTTCCGTAAAAGACCTAGATGATCGTCAAATCACGGTTGTTTGGCGTAATTCAAACTGATTATTCTAATTTAGGATTTCTTTATTTTTGTTCACTAAAAAACTTGCTTTGGGGGTTTTATATTCCCAAGGCAAGTTAATTTTCTAAATTCTTCTCTTCGTGTTCTTCGTGTCTTCGTGGTTTATTAAAGCTGCTTCACTTCACTTACCAACTTAGCCACCATATCCTTAGCACTACCAAACAACATCGTCGTTTTAGCCTTATAAAACAACTCATTATCAACACCAGCAAAACCAGCACTCATACCGCGCTTAATCACAATAGTTTGCTTTGCGCGATCAACCTCCAAGATCGGCATCCCATAAATAGGACTATTCTTATCACTACGCGCCGCCGGATTGACCACATCATTAGCACCAATCACCAACGCCACATCAGCCTGTTCAAACTGGGGATTAATATCCTCCATATCATACAATTGCGTATAAGCCACATTAGCTTCCGCCAATAACACATTCATGTGTCCCGGCATTCTCCCGGCCACCGGATGTATCGCATATTTCACATCCACACCCATGCGCTCTAATTGATCAGCCAACTCCCGGACGCTATGCTGTGCTTGAGCAACCGCCATACCGTAACCTGGGACAATCACCACAGAACGGGCATAACCCAACATCATCGCCCCTTCTTCCGCATCAATACTGCGAACAGGTTGATCACTAGCACCAGCAGCCGCACCACCACTAGAAGTAGAGACAGAACCAAAAGCACTAAATAAGACACTGAACAAAGAACGGTTCATAGCCTTACACATAATTTCCGTCAGGATAAGACCAGAAGCCCCCACCAAAGCACCGGCGATGATTAACATATTGTTCATCACCACAAACCCAGCCGCAGCCGCAGCCACACCGGAGAGGGAGTTTAACAGGGAGATGACAACCGGCATATCACCCCCACCAATGGGGAGGACGAACATCACACCCAACACCAAGGAAACAGCCACCACTGCTAAAAATACGGAGAGGCTATCTGGTGTCCTGATTAAATAGGCACTTCCAGCCAGATAAGAACCCAACAGCAACAGGTTAAAAGGTTGCTGTAACGGGAAAGTAATCGGTGTACCGCTAATTAATCCCTGTAATTTGGCAAAAGCGAGAAAACTACCTGTTAAAGTCACACCACCGATTAACACATCTAACAACATAGAAATGTTGACATCGAGGGGGATAGGCTGTGAACTATCTAATAACCGCCAAAATTCAGCAACAGCAATTAATGCGGAAGATGCTCCACCTAACCCATTTAGTAAACCCACCATTTGCGGCATTTCCGTCATTTGCACTTTGTAAGCAATAACAGCGCCAATTACCGAACCAATAGCCAAACCTATCAAAATCATCTCGTAATTTAATACGTGCTGATCTAGCATTGTAGCGACAATAGCTAATAGCATTCCCACCGCAGCGACAAGATTACCATTTCTAGCACTAGCGGGAGAACCCAGCTTTTTCAAACCTAAGATAAATAATGACGCAGCGACTAAATAAGTTAGCTGAATCCCAGTTGGTAAAAAGTCGCTCATGCTTTAACTTCCTTTTTTTTAAACATTTGCAGCATTCTGTCAGTGACTAAAAAACCACCGACAACATTCACCATTGCCAAAATTACGGCAATTAAACCGAGAATTACCGATAAATTCGTGTTTTTCTCCCCCGCAGCCAGAATTGCACCAATTACCGAAATCCCGGAAATGGCATTTGAACCAGACATTAACGGAGTGTGTAACGTGGGGGGAATTTTGTTAATCACTTCAAAGCCAATAAAAGAGGCTAAGACGAGTACAAATAGAGCCGGAAGTAATGCTTGTGTCATGTTAATTTTGGATTTTGGATTTTTAGCTCACGCAGAGGCGCAGAGAGAAGATTTACAACAATCATGGAAAATATCCCTCAAGCGCTCATTTCTCTGTGAACTCTGTGCCTCTGCGGTTCGTTATTCCGTGAAATTTATTCATGTCAACTAAACCGCTACTGCTTGCAAAGCGTCCTTTACTCGTTGGTTTCTAATTTCTCCACCATGAGTAACACAAGCAGCAGCAACTATGTCGTCATCAAAGTTGATTTCTAAGGCTTTGTTTTTAATCAACAGTTGCATTAGTGAAGTAACGTTCTTTGCATACAGTTGGCTGGCGTGTACTGGCATTGATGAGGGTAAATTAATTGGTCCAATGATTGTTACACCGTTCCAAACAATATCTTTACCTGCTTCTGTACAGGCGCAGTTTCCACCTTGTTCTGCGGCTAAATCCACAATTACTGAACCGGGTTTCATTTGTGCTACCATTTCCTCTGTCACCAGTCTGGGGGCTTGTCTTCCTGGTACTTGGGCGGTAGTAATAACGATATCGGAGTTTTTGACGTGGCTGGCTACTAGTTCTTGGGTGCGCTTTTTACTGTCTTCTGAAATTTCCTTTGCGTAACCACCGGCTGCTACGGTTTCTTCTTCGAGTTTAACTTCGACGAATTTCGCTCCTAAGCTTTGCACTTCCTCTTTGACTGCTGGACGGATATCAAAGGCTTCTACTACCGCTCCTAGTCTTCTGGCCGTCGCTATGGCTTGCAATCCTGCTACACCTGCACCCATAATAAATACCTTGGCGGGAGCTATTGTCCCCGCAGCGGTGGTTAACATGGGGAAATATTTCGGTAATGCTGCGGCGGCAATCAGTACGGCTTTATACCCTGCCAGGGAGGCTTGGGAGGATAGGGCATCCATGCTTTGCGCTCTGGTGGTACGGGGGATTAATTCCATGCTCAAAGCGGTAATTTGCCGATTTGCTAATTGTTGGACTATTACGGGATTTCCCAGAGGATTTAGAAAACTAATTAATACAGAACCTGATTTAAGTAATTCAAGTTCTGTCCGGCCATCTTCTCTCGTCTGCGGTGGACTAACTTTGAGTAATATATCTGCTTCACTCCATAATTGGGCAGAATCACTGATAATTTTAGCCCCTGCTGCTTCATAGTCAGCATCACTAAAAAATGCTTGTTCTCCCGCTCCCGCTTCTACCCAAACCTCTAAATCTTGTTTGACTAATTTGGCTACGGTGTCGGGAATTAATGCTACACGCCGTTCACAAATTTCTATTTCTTTCGCAACTGCTATTTTCATACAATCTCCTGGATATAAATACTTGTTGACATCACCGGTTAACTATTAATTAGGCTGTTAACCATGAATTACCCTTGTAGATAGAATTTTCAACTTGTACGTTCTTCTTTCTCTAGTCACAACCTCAACTTGACAGTATACAGATATCATCCTTGTAAAATAGCTATCAGTAAAATAAGTTATCGCACATCCTAGGACAATCTTCACATTTTGTATATTGTTCTTTAGATTATTTTATATTTGGGAAAATTTCTACCCCTTTTTTCTGATTCATGATTAAAAATTCAATCATTTGTGATATATGTGAGTGTTGGGAATTACCAACGAAAATTATTCTTTTAGATCATGAAATTAAGAATGTTACACTAAATTCTAAATGATAGTAATACTTTATAACATAGTCCAAGTGCTGTAGTTATAAAAACTAAGTACAAGCCCATACTCCTCTTCTCTCCCCACGCCAATAAATGCAGAACTCAAGTATGATTATTATATATGGAATGTTTAATAACAATGGCACTTTTATTTTTAACTAACGTCTATTGTCAAGCTTATGTTTAGTTAGAAATACTAACACTTAGTTAAAAACTATCAACTAGAGAGAACCTAATTTATGAAACGCTTACTTTCTACATTGGCTATTACTAGCTGCTTATTAACAGGTTTTTCGGCTACGACTTGGGCGCAAAGCTTACCCGGTATAACACTTTTTAGCGGCGTTGATAGAAACGCTCAACTACCCTACCGCTTGGATTTTGGTGGACAAGCTAACAGCACAGATCGTTATACACTCAAATTACCTGCTAAAAAAACGCGGTCTGCAGTGACTAAGTTTGAGATTACTTATCCTGAGTATTACCGTGGCACTTTTGATACTAAAGATATTGAAGTCAGAGTTAAGGGCAAAAGCGTTCCTCTATCTGAAGTAAAATGGGACAAGGAAGGTAGAGTGATTGAAATATTTCCTCAAGAACCAGTTCCGGCCCGTGCCAAAGTAGAGTTAGTATTATCCAATGTTCAAAATCCCAATGGTGGAATGTTCTATTTTGACTGTAAAGTTCTTTACTCTGGAGATGTGCTATCACGTTACATTGGTACATGGATTATCAGTATTAGTTAGGAAGTTGTTAGTTAATACTCTCAGAGGCTAAAATCTCTGAGCTTTTACCAGATGTCTCTATAAAACTGATCAATGACCAAAACAATTGTTGTTAAAATTGGCACTTCTAGTCTCACTCAAGCAGAAACGGGACAATTAGCCCTTTCTAGTATTGCTTCTTTGACGGAAACCCTTTGTGATTTGAGACGACAGGGACATCGAGTAATTTTAGTTTCATCGGGTGCTGTCGGAGTTGGTTGTGTGCGGTTAGGTTTAACGGAACGTCCCAAAACTATCGCTTTAAAACAAGCTGTAGCAGCAGTAGGACAGGGTAGATTAATGCGTATATATGATGATTTATTTACTATTCTGCAACAACCTATTGCCCAAGTATTATTAACTAGAGCAGATCTGGTAGAACGTAGCCGCTATCTTAATGCGAATAACACTTTTCAAGAATTACTAAATTTGGGAGTGATTCCTATAGTTAATGAAAATGATACAGTGGCTGTAGAAGAACTAAAATTTGGAGATAATGATACCCTGTCTGCACTAGTAGCCAGTTTAGTAGAAGCAGATTGGTTATTTTTACTAACGGATATTGATAGATTATACTCAGCCGATCCTCGTTCTGTACCTGACGCGAAACCGATTAGTTTAGTTAGTAGTATGCAAGAACTAACAGAATTACAGATTCAAACTGGTGGACAGGGATCTAGATGGGGAACTGGAGGTATGATAACAAAAATTTCTGCAGCCAGAATTGCGATCGCTGCTGGTATCCGTACAGTCATTACCCAAGGACAATTTCCCCGGAACATTGCAAAAATTATCGAAGGGGAACCCATTGGTACACACTTTGCACCCCAACCAGAACCAACTTCAGCCCGGAAACGCTGGATAGCTTATGGTTTGATTCCGGGGGGAAAATTATATTTAGATGAAGGAGCGATTACCGCTATTGTCAAAGCCGGAAAATCCCTATTAGCAGCAGGAATTAAAGCCGTAGAGGGGGAATTTAACAATCAAGACGCGGTGCAGTTATGTGATATTAGCGGTCATGAAATTGCTAGAGGATTGGTGAATTATAATAGTCAGGAATTGCAGAAAATTTGCGGAAGACATTCCCGGGAAATTTCGGCAATTTTAGGTTATGAGGGTGCGGATACTGTGATTCACCGTGATAATTTAGTATTAATTTAAATATAGCATTTCTCATAGCAGAAATCGTCGAGTCGGGAAAAGAGAGAAGAAAATCACCAATCACCAATTACAAATCACCAAATTGTGAATTTACTGCGTTTAATCCCAATTTTTGATAATTCTGTTTCTAGCTGGGGTTTAGAAGCTCGATTATTGCGCTGGCTAACATTAATATGGATGTTTATTGGCTTAGTCGTCCTCTTTTCTGCATCCTATCCTGTCGCTGATGAACGTCATGGTGATGGTTTATATTATTTTAAACGTCAAATTATTTGGGCTATAGTTTCCTTAATTATTTTCAACATCATTGTTAATCTACCATTGCGGAAAATCTTAGGGGTATCTCATTGGTTTTTGATATTTTTCTTGATGTTGATTTTTATCACCTTAATACCAGGATTAGGAAAAAAAGCCTTTGACGCAGCTAGGTGGATAGCTATTGGACCAATTCCTATCCAACCATCAGAATTAATTAAACCTTTTTTAGTTTTACAAAGTGCTACACTTTTTGGACAGTGGGAAAAACGACCTTGGGGAATTCGTTTATTTTGGTTAGGTGTTTTTTGTCTTGTTCTCTTAGGAATTATCGCTCAACCTAACTTAAGTACGACAGCACTTTGTGGGATGACAATTTGGTTTATTGCTTTAGCAGCAGGAGTACCTTATAAATACTTGGGAGGAACAGCCGTCGGTGGTATACTGTTAGCAATAATCAGTATTAGCATCAAATCATATCAACGTAAACGCATTATGTCCTTTATGAATCCTTGGGCTGATGCTACGGGAGATGGTTATCAATTAGTACAAAGTTTATTAGCTGTAGGTTCAGGACAAACTTGGGGAGTTGGATTTGGACTTTCTCAACAAAAGTTATTCTATTTACCAATTCAAGATACTGATTTTATTTTTGCAATTTTTTCGGAAGAATTTGGTTTTATTGGCGGTGTTTTGCTATTACTAATGTTAGCAATATTTGCCACTTTAGGCTTAATTATTGCCATTAAATCCAAAAATCTCACATCCAAACTAGTAGCAATTGGTGTAGTAGTTATTATGGTCGGACAATCATTATTACATATTGGTGTAACCACAGGTGCATTACCAACTACTGGTTTACCTTTACCAATGTTTAGTTATGGTGGTAATTCCATGATTTCTAGTTTAGTATCTTCTGCTTTACTAATTCGGGTAGCTAGAGAAAGTAGTGAAGCCGAAGTAGTGACTTTACGAAAAACCCAGTCTAAAAATCGCCGCAGAAGATGATTTTTTTAGATTAATTCTTATCACTTAATTATGATGAAATGAGGAAAATAACATGAAAACCATTTTGATTATTGAAGATGAACCTCAAATTAGAAACAATATTCAAGAATTACTATATTTATCAGACTTTGATACATTAGTCGCAGAAAATGGTTTACAGGGTTTGGAGTTAGCTCAGGATAAACATCCTGATTTAATTATTTGTGATTTAATGATGCCTGATTTAGATGGTTATGGTGTATTAATTCGACTGCGACAGAATAGTTATACTGCCACAATTCCCATAATTTTCTTAACTGCTAAATCAGAATGGTCTGATTTACGTCGAGGAATGGAACTCGGCGCTGATGATTATTTAACTAAGCCTTTTCAGCCGGATCAATTACTACAAGCTATCACAGTTAGACTGAATAAACAAGCAATATCTAAACAACAAACTCAGGAAAAATTGAATACTTTAAGTCAGTGTATTAGTCACTCAATACCCCATGAAATTAATACTCCTCTTAATCATATTCTGGGAATATCAGAATTATTAATTCAACAACATCGAGAATTTTCCCATGAGGAAATTTCAGAAATGCTAGAATCAATTTATAAAGCTGGTAAACGATTACATAAATTAACAATTAATTTTCTCATGTATGCAGATATAGAATTATTAGCATCTAATCCTGAAAAAGTAGAGGAGCTTAGAAACAATGGAGTCAAAACTTTTGTAAAATCAATAATTGAAAATGTAGCTTTAAATGTTGCCAAAAATTCCAACAGAGAAGCGGATTTAAGTATTGATATATCCGATGCAATAGTGAAATTATCTTCAGCTAAATTGAGTAAAATTGTTGAAGAAATAATTGATAATGCTTTCAAATTCTCTGAGCCTAATACACCTGTAAAAATCATCGGTTCTAGCTATAATAACACCTTCCGTCTATTTATAATAGACCATGGACGGGGTATGACTGAGGAGCAAATTAATAATGTTGGGGCCTATATCCAGTTTGAACGCAAAATGTATGAACAACAAGGTTCTGGTTTAGGATTATTAATTGCTAAAACCTTAGTAGAACTGCACGGAGGAGAGTTTTTAATTGAGAGTATATATGAGAAACAAACTATTATTAGAATTGTCCTTCCTCGGTAGGTTAACTTATAATGGTTATGTACAAAACAAAATCCTCCCGGACTAGGGAACAGGGATTCCCTCAACTTCCCAATTTAGCATAACAAGTACCGAAGAGCCAAATATTTTGATTGTTTGTGTTGCATATTTTCAAAAAACGTTATAAATTATGAAGTTGTAGGGGAATAATTTATTTTTTGATATCAATAGCCAATTTCTGATCAAGTAGGTATACTAACCTTTTAGTTATTCTACACACATAATTGAGTGTATTTTCAGGAACGGGAAAAAACTGCTAAATATGATGCAGTTTGTTTTTTATATTGACTGAGTTTGAATATTTTGGCTAGATTAATATTAGCTATTTCAAAGTGACGATGAAAATGGCATCAACAACAATTAAAGGTATATCTACTGCCAACAAATCTACTACCTGGAGTTAATCTGAATCATGCAACTAAACAAATTAGAGATAGGTAAGAATATAGAAAATGAGGCATGGCAAGCATTAGAGAATTCAATTCTCTACTATAAAGGTCAGCCTGTAGGTACTGTAGCAGCTTATGATTCATCTGTAGAAGCACTAAATTATGACCAATGTTTTGTCAGAGATTTTGTTTCTTCGGCGTTGATTTTTCTCATTAAAGGTAGAACAGAGATTGTTAAAAACTTCCTAGAAGAAACATTAAAGTTACAGCCTAAAGAAAAGGCATTAGAGGCTTATAAGCCCGGTAGAGGTCTAATTCCAGCCAGTTTTAAAGTAGTTTCTGCCAATGGGGAAGAATTTTTAGAAGCTGATTTTGGTGAACACGCCATTGCTAGAGTTACACCTGTGGATTCTTGTTTATGGTGGTTAATTCTATTACGTGCTTATGTAGTTGCTACTAATGATTATTCCCTAGCTTATCAACCTCAATTCCAAACAGGAATTAGGTTAATTATGGATATCTGTTTAGCTAATCGTTTTGATATGTACCCGACGCTATTAGTTCCTGACGGCGCGTGTATGATAGATAGACGCATGGGTATTTATGGACATCCTCTAGAAATTCAAGTTCTATTTTTTGCGGCCTTACGTGCAGCGCGAGAACTACTAATTTGCAAAGGTAATCAAGATATTGTCCAAGCAATTGATAACCGTTTACCTTTATTATGTGGTCATCTTCGTCAGCATTATTGGATAGATATTCATCGTTTGAATGCAATTTACCGCTTTAAAGGGGAAGAATATGGTAAAGCTGCGGTTAATCTTTTCAATATTTATGCAGATTCTTTACCTTATTATGATTTAGATAAATGGCTACCCAGAAAAGGGGGTTATTTTGCAGGAAATGTTGGACCATCACAAATGGATACTCGTTTCTTCACTGTCGGAAATTTGATGGCTGTAATTTCTGATTTATCTACAGAAGAACAGTCTGAAGCAATTATGAATTTGATCGAAGAAAGATGGGAGGATTTAGTAGGAGATATGCCTATTAAAATCTGTTATCCTGCTTTACAAGGTGAAGAATATCGAGTTGTGACAGGGTGTGATCCAAAAAATATTCCTTGGTCATATCATAATGCTGGTAGTTGGCCTGTTTTAATCTGGATGTTAGCAGCAGCAGCGGTAAAAACCAAAAAACCAGAATTAGCAGAAAGAGCCATTGACATTGCTGCTAATAAACTAAGTGAGGATCAATGGCCAGAATATTATGATGGTAAGAAGGGGAGATTGATTGGTAAACAAGCTAGAAAATACCAAACTTGGACAATTACTGGTTATTTATTAGCGTGGGAATTAATCAATCATCCTGATTATTTATCATTGGTTAGTTTTGATAAGTTACCCCCAGAAACCATTTCTAGAGCTTGTGAATTTGAAATTGGTAGTATAGATCCTTACATGGATCACTAACAGACATGAATTAATCAAAGTCCTCCTTTTTCAGGGGGACTTAGGGGGTTATTTGAAACTTCTATTTATTCCCTGTTCCCTGTTCCCTAAAACTAAAAAACTTTGTACCTCACGAACATTATATCAAAAAATTGATCGCTATATTCCCAATTAAGGACTAAGAACCAATTGAAAAGAATTTAAATAGCCTGTAATAGTTTTATTTAAAGTATCATGCTGTTTTTTAGAAACTATTGCCATCACTTTATACAATCTACCATGAGCGACAAACATTCTAGTTTTAGTAATTTTGCCAATAACATTGACATATTCAATTTCTCTACCGGGTTGAAAGTTAGAACTGCGAATATTTCGCCGATTTAATAATCTACTTTTAGTAGCTGTTAATTCCACATATTGAGCTTCATCCATAATTTTCTCAGGGCTATTCATCTGCACATAACTATAAGGAAATTCATTATATGTGACTAGATATGCAGCTTCTTGTTTCAATGGTTGGGCTAAAAATATTTCTAATTTGATTTTCCCCATATAGGTTTTTTGAATTTGAGTTTTCCGCCTTGGTATTCCGGGCATTAATACTGTAAAACGTCCGTCTGGTGATGTAAATGTCCGCCATTGAGATTTTACTACTTGGGGAATTGTCGGCTTTTTTTGGGAAGTTATCGGTTCAGGTAAATGCACTTTAGCAACAGCATAAGTGCCAGATAAAAAAGTGGTAGCAATCAAAGATAGTAAAATTTTGCCATTCATAACTTAAAAATTTGTAGATGCAGATTTTACCGTTGTTGCTAGTTATAACCTAGAGGCAGAAAAAGCCGCACCAATTAATCCAACCTGTTGATTAAGAATTATATGCACGGGTATTTCTTCAAGAAGAGAACCCATTCTGCCTTTTTGGGTAAAATTCAAGAGAAAACTACCATTTTCCATTAAAGGTAGGATTTTGGGAGCGATACCACCGGCAATGTATAATCCACCATAGGGTAGGAGTTTGAGGGCTAGATTCCCGGCTTCTGCACCGTACACCTCTATAAATAATTGCATAGTTTGTTCAGAAAGGCGATCGCTTTTTTGTAGCGCCGCACTGCCAATAAATGCTCCAGGATCAACGGTTTTTTCGGCTTTCTGTGCTTCTTGTTCCCAAGTTCTGACTGCTTGGGCAATTTCTGGAGATTCGGGGGCTATTTGCCTATCTCGTAAAAATTGGTAAATAGAAGTAATTCCTAAACCAGAAACCACCCTTTCCACAGAAACTCGTTGAATATCATGCTTATCCACAAGATATTTTAACAGTTGAAATTCTAACTCATTGCGGGGGGCAAAATCCGCGTGTCCACCCTCAGAAGGAAATACTTGATATTGGTTGTCCTGTCTAATCAAAAATCCCTGGCCTAACCCAGTTCCAGCGCCAATTACAGCCATTGGTGCTGCTGGTTGATATTTACCAACTTGTAAAGTCAGTAAATCCTGTTTTGTTAACCCAAAAATGCCATAACCAACAGCCGCAAAATCATTAATTAAAGAAACTGAAGGAATACCCAATTCTTGAATTAAACGATCTTTATCCAGAAACCAGGTTAAATTGGTCAATTTAGCGGTATTTTTAACTACAGGTCCAGCGATCGCAAAACAAGCTTTTTCTGGAGTCCTAGAGTTAGCTGTAGTCAAAAACTTTTGGACCATGGGGACTAAATCGGGAAAATCTCCACTCCGAAAACTCTCCTCATACAGAGTTTTTAAACCTAGTGTTTCTGAGGATTCCACTAAACGCAAAATTGTTTTTGTCCCGCCTATATCTCCGGCCAGTAGCAATGTCATAAAATTTATCAGTTAGTAAGTTACTTTTGCTGAGTTAGTGTCAGTTGCGATTTAGAGAAAATTCCTATTAAATATTTACACAAATCGCACCAATTCTTCAATTTTTGTCAAATGGGAAGTATCTCCTTTTAGTTCTAGCAACCATTGTGAATCTTGACGCACGACCTTGACCAAGGAACATAAAGAAGCTTTTACCTCACTTTTGGCAATATCTCCCACTAATCCCATGGCCGCACCCAAGACAGACGCACCATGTGCCACCAATAGGATATCATGGGGGAAAAATTCAGTAGATAGACACCTGGCAGTTTGTGCTGAACGTTCTCGCACCTTTTCATGGGTTTCTGGGTATTGTGCAGCTATGCGTGATGTATAGCTAGTATCAATTCTAGGGAATAATTTTACTAAAGCTGAAGTTGGGAGTTTTTCAGGTTCTTCGGTCATCCATGCTGGATTTAGCCATTCACTCAAACCTATTTCTAGTTTAATCTGTAAATCCATAACTTCAGCAACAGCATTCGCAGTTTGTATGGTTCGCAAAAAGGGAGAAGCAAAAATATGGGCAATTTTTTTCCCCTTTAGTCGTTTTCCTAATTGCTGCGCCTGTACCATCCCATCATCCGATAAAGGTGGATCATATCGTCTTTGGGCGGTCAGAAACCAATCAGGATTTACAAAGTCAAGGCGGTTAGCGTGTCTTGCTATCCAAACTATTTGATTCATGGAGGAAATACAGGTGTTAATTTTTGTGATGTAGTTATAATAGGATACTTTGCAACCCTTTGACTAATCTTTCTATACCTGCTGTGGCTGTATCTGCTTGTAATGCACCATAAGCAACCCGCAAATAACAGCCATTTTCCATACCAAAGGTTATTCCAGGAATTACCGCTATTTTATGTTCTTGAATCAGTTGTTTCACCAATTCTAAATCATTGATGTTTTTATGTACTTTTAAAAAAAAGTAAAATGCTCCATTAGCCGTGGTAATAGTACATAAATCTTTTAGAGATTGTAGTGCATTAATTACTATTTCTCTAACTTGAGCAATTGTCGCAATATGATCTTTTAAATAATTATCTTTTGCTTGTAATGCTCCCAAAGCTGCATATTGAGAAACCACCGGAGGACAAATTAAAATAGTATCTTGAACTTTTTTTACAGCAGTTAATAAATGCTCAGGAATTACCATATAACCAATTCTCCAACTTGCAAAACCATAAGCTTTTGATAAACTATAAAGAGAAATTGTATATTGATTACTGCCCGCAAATGACCCCGGAGAAATATGTTTTACATCGTTGTATGTAAAATATTCATAAGCCTCATCACTAATATGATAAATTCCCCTATCTCGACAAATTTCATTAACTTGACGTAAAGCAGTTTCAGAATAAACAACACCTGTGGGATTATTGGGAGAAATCGTCACCACTGCCCGGGTTTTATTAGTAATTGCTGCGGCTATAGCTTGAGGAATTAATTGATAATTTGCATCTGTCGCCACTAATACTGGATGACAACCTGCCATTTTAATCGCCATTTCATGATTAAAATAGTAGGGAATATTCAAAATAATCTCATCACCGGGAGACGTAATTGCTAAAATAGCATTTATAAACCCCATATTGCTACCCGCTGTCACCACAATAGCGTTTTCTTTGTTAATATCAATACCATTAAATATTGATAACTTTACCGTTAAAGCTGTTAATAATTCAGGAATTCCCACGACAGATTGATAAAGATGATTTTTGGGGTCAGAAAGGAATTTTGTTAATAGTTCTATCGCTGTTAATGGTGGTTGATAATGAACCACACCTTGTCCCAGAGAAATTGTCCCAGGAGAGTTTTTAATTAATTCTCCCACAACGGGAATAATCGGCGATTGTATCCCATTCATCCGATAAAAGTTGTCATTCATAACTTGTAATTCCTAAATCAAAAAGAACTTGGGTAAAAATAATAGAAACCTCAATTTTCCGCATTTCGCTGTAAATCTATTGATAATTTCTAGGAATACCAACTTGTGATAAACCAGCAATTACTTTTAAATTTTGACAACGAATTAATTCACTAAAATTTAAACCAGAACGCCCTTCTATTGTTCCTACCGCTTCAATAGCCGTTAATAAATGTTGGGCGGCTTCAGTTTCTGAATAACCTCGTCTTTGGGCGACACGAATAGCCGCCGTATCAGCAGTTAATTCCGACTCCTGGGATTTATTGATTCGCCAAATCCGTATGGCTGCTACAGCACTTAATCCCCCAGCTATCACCACACCTACCACATCAGACTGGACTGCCTCTATAATTCCGCCTACAAGCCCCGCTAACACCACACCTTGATAAATATGAGGTTGTAACCATTTTACCCCCGTTAACCAGCAAACCCTCTGCAATAGGAGTAAATCCCGTTGGGGTTTTGGTAATCGTCTCCATAAATCAAAATTAATATATATTGGTCTGGCTTGGCTCAGGGGCAGGGGAAAAGCCGCATCTATTACCTGTTTTTGTTCTGGTTTACTGACGATTTTAGTCATCATTCGCCCAGAAGCGGGCATTAAGTCTAACAAACGACGAATTTCAATATTTGGTTCCATAACATCCATTATTAGCCATAATCGTGTATATTCAATGACTACTAAGATTACACTTTATATTCAGATGGACGCTTTTGATCCCAATCCGCCAGAATGGACTAATCAAGCGGTACACGCCCACCAATTTCATTGTCCCCAATGCCACGCTACTAGTCGAGAAGCTGTTGGTGTGTGGATAAATAGGCGATCGCCCGTCACCTCCGCAAATCGTGGTCGTTATTGGCAAGAATTTTATCATTGTCATTGCGATTATGCCTGGTGGGCTTGGAGTAAGGATAGACCACCCACGAATTTATCTGGGAGGAAGTGAATTTTAATGGGTACGACAGGGCTCGAACCTGTGACCGTCCGCTTAGAAGGCGGATGCTCTATCCAACTGAGCTACGTACCCATGAAGCCTTTATCATTATAACTGAAATTTTCAGAAAAGACAAGAGGAAATTAAAAATTTTCTAATTTTCAGTCACCAACTGCAAATAATTAGGAGGTCAAGGTCAAATTAGAAACAAAATAGATACGATATTCAGATATATTGTGAGAGCATTTACTTAGTTAATCCTTATGAGTAGATCTTACAGCAGTTCATATCCTTCTAAGTCCATGCTAACAATGTTTTCCTATTTTAGCTGGGCTATTTTAGGAGTATTATACTTTTTGTTCTTTAGTGCTAAGATCCCTGATCTAGGGCAGGGAGGAATAGAAGTCCGCGCCGGGTGGTATGTAATTGACCGAAAAGACGGGACACAAGCCCCATCCTTCCAGGGCGGCTTTATGTTAAAATTTGGTCATAGTCGCCTTATGGCATTGGGAGACTTTAAACGGACATGGAGGGACGATAAGACCACTTGTGGCGTGTTTCAGTGAAGTGTCAAGAATCACCGCACCTTCAGGTCGGTAAGTATGTCAAACAAATATTTTTGAAACTGTGGCTTATTTAGTTGCAAGTCTCTTATGCTGGAGGAACTGGCAGAGTACCCAAATGGTTAGTAGTCGAAAAGTCTGGCTCTCAATCGGGTTAGGAATGTTTGCCTATTTTATAGGTAGACTAGTTTTCGCCTACATAGAAATTGGCTTAAAACAACAGCCAGATGTGTCTATAGCTAATGTGTTTTTTATCATGGCATTTTTATGTCTGACTACTGGCATGGCTTTAGGCCTGCTTTCTCACCGAATCCACCTAAAACCATGGCAGTGGCTAATTGTAGCAGCAGTTGGCGGATTAGGCAGTTTTCCAACTTGGTTGATGTCTCAAAAACAAGCATCAACCGAACAGGTAGCCTTTTTTCTCAACTTATTTTACATGGTTAGCGATGTGCTGCCATTAATTATTGCCATAATGATGCTACTGGCTTTTTGGGGCGCTAAAGTCTCCCTATCTTGGCGAATAATTGCCGCAGCCGCATTTTCACTCTACATTGCATATATGTGGTTTAAATTCGCTCAACAAAGTCCCAATTATCAAAGTGGGGACATACTAGAAGTATTCTGGGTGTTTAGTGGAGTTTTATTCGGTCTGGGCACTGTTCTAGAATATGACGCATCATTGAGTCTTAAAGGCCGAGACCGTGGACGCAAGGGAACTTAACAAATTTTGGTGTCTACCGTGAGAAAATTAACAGATTCTGACAAACAAGAAATTCTCAAGCTATATCGAGAAACTGCGGAAACAACCTCGACTTTAGCGGAACGCTATGGTGTTAGCAACTCCACAATTAGCCGACTGCTCAAAGGTACCTTACCAGAAGAAGAGTATGAATTTCTCGTTTCTTTAAAACGTGCTGCTAGAACCCCTGAAGGCAGAGCACAGGTAAACTATGAGCAGTTACCTCTGTTGACTCAACCACTATTGGAAGTAGAGGTTTCCAGTGGTGTCAGCAGTCGTGAGGAGTTATCACAACCAGAACCAGAAAAGCTAGAGATACCAGCAGAACCAGATCATGATCCTGATTTTGCTCAACCTATTCCGGCTAATAGACGCTTAAAAACACGCTCCTCCGCAGTGGAAAAACCCAAGCTTCCTATGGTCAAAGAAGTTCCAGTTGTTAAAGAATTGGAAATTATTAGACACAAGCCTACGGAAACGCCAATTATTTCTAAAACCAAGTTAGATGTAGAAACCCGACATTCACAGTCAAGTTTATTTGCGGAAATATTGGATGAGGATTTGCTGGATGAATCTGATGATTTAGAAGATGATGATTTGGATGATGATTTGTATGACGACGAGGAGGACTTTGAGGACGAGGACTATGAAGCACCAAAACCCCTAGTTACTAGACGGGGAAATGGAGAAGTGTCTGTTCAAGTTTTACCATTGTCGGTTGCCCATTTACCGAAAACTTGTTATTTGGTAATTGATCGTTCTGCGGAGTTAATTACCCGGCCACTCAAGGATTTTGGGGATTTGGGTCTGATTCCTAGTCTGGAAAATCAACAGAAAACACTGCCGATTTTTGATAACCACCGCGTAGCTAAACGCTTTTCTACTAAGCGCGATCGCGTCATCAAAGTCCCCGATAGTCAAATGCTTCATAAGGCCAGTAGTCATTTACAAGCTAAAGGGATTACGCGACTATTGATTGATGGTCAAGTCTACTCTTTGTCTTTGGTGTAAAGGTATGTGGACATTTGCTGGTTAGAGTAGTTAAATGCTCTAACCGCTCCTTGATCAAGCTGGCCTCTCATCATGTTAGGATGAAAATAATATTCATAATTCCGACCAAATTCAAGTAGTTTAATTGGCCAATCAGTGCTATTAATTGCCTAATTTAGGTTTCATCTACCGCTTTATTCAGAAACGTATCTACTGTGATGGTTAACTCTGCTGCTTCTTCTGTTACTAACCGTAAGCCTTCTAAAGTTGAAGGTATCAAAGAAAATAGTAATTTTTTGCGTGAACCTGTAGCCACGGAAATCCTCCAGGACACCACCCACTTTAGCGAAGACGCAATTCAGATTCTCAAGTTTCATGGTTCTTATCAACAAGATAACCGTGATAACCGCGTCAAAGGACAGGAAAAAGATTACCAAATGATGCTGCGGACAAAAAATCCCGGCGGGTTAGTACCCCCTGAGCTATATTTAGCTTTGGATAAATTGGCTGATGAATACGGTAATCAAACCCTCAGAGCTACTACTCGCCAGGGTTTCCAATTACATGGTATCCTGAAAAAGAATCTCAAGGCCACTATCGCTACAATTGTCGAAAATCTTGGTTCAACTTTGGGCGCTTGTGGTGATGTTAACCGCAATGTGATGGCTCCTCCAGCCCCCTTTAAAAATCGCTCAGAATACCAATATGCTTGGGAATATGCCCAAAATATCGCTGATTTGCTTTCTCCCCAAACTGGCGCTTATTATGAGATTTGGTTAGATGGGGAAAAAGCCATTAGTGGGGAAGAACATCCAGAGGTCAAAGCAGCCCGACAAAGTAATAGTAATGGTACTATTCTTCATGATTCCGTAGAACCTATCTATGGAACTTATTATATGCCCCGCAAATTTAAAATTTGCGTCACTGTTCCCGGTGATAATTCTGTTGATTTATATTCCCAAGATTTGACTTTGGTAGTGATTACCAATAAAAAGGGCGCTTTAGCAGGATTTAATATTTTCGCTGGTGGTGGTTTGGGTAGAACCCACAATAAAGAGGAAACCTTTGCTAGAAGCGCTGACCCTATTGGTTATGTGTCCAAAGCTGATGTATATAATCTTGTCAAGGCTATAGTCGCTACACAACGGGATTATGGAGATCGTACGGACAGACGACACGCAAGATTAAAATATTTAATCAATGATTGGGGTGTAGATAAATTCCGCACCCAAGTTGAAGAATACCTTGGTAAACCTCTCGAACCATTTAAACCGCTGATTCAGTTTAAATATAAGGACTTTCTGGGCTGGAATGAACAAGGCGATGGTCAACTGTTTTTAGGTATTTCCATTGAGAACGGGCGTGTTAAAGATGACGGCGATTTTCAATTAAAAACTGCTTTGCGGACCATTGTTGAGCAATTTAATGTCCCTATTCGCCTCACAGGTAATCAAAACCTGCTGTTTTGCGATATTGCACCGACGGATAAAGCAGCCATTCAAGAGATTTTAGATAAATGTGGAGTTATTGCTGACCCTGATCAAATAGCAGCACTAACAAGATATGCTATGGCTTGTCCAGCCTTGCCTACCTGCGGTTTAGCAATAACTGAGTCTGAACGAGCCATTCCCGGAATTTTAGCCAGAATTCAGGCTTTATTAGATAAACTGGGTTTACAAAATCAGCATTTTGTAGTGAGAATGACCGGTTGTCCTAATGGTTGTGCTCGTCCTTATATGGCAGAATTGGGTTTTGTGGGTAGTGCTGCGGAATCTTATCAGGTGTGGTTGGGGGGTTCACCAAATCAAACCCGATTAGCTCAACCTTTTGTGGAAAAACTGCATCATAATGACATTGAAAGTTTCCTAGAACCGATTTTTGTCTTCTTTAAAAAGTCGCGGTCACCGAAAGAAAGTTTTGGCGATTTTTGCGACAGATTGGGTTTTGATGCGATTAGGGAATTTGTAGCTAACTACACCCCAGGAGATCCTACTAGTAGCGGTAAATCCCGTCACCGTGTCAGTCTCCGCGATGATTTCTACGCGCAACTCAAGGAAACGGCTGAAAAACAAGAACGGCCAATGACTGATTTGGTACATGAGGCTTTGGAGAAGTATTTCCAAACTCTCTAGATAGATTTTCTCACATAAAGACGCAAAGTTAAGCTGTTGTGCATTGAGTTTGTATAATTATAGCGGGCTTTTCGGCCCGCACCACAAAGTTTTGTAACAGCTTATTTTTGAGGTTTTTGTGTGAGATCAAATTTACGGCGGTTTTTAGGTAATTTTACTAAAATTATGTCAGTCATTAAAGGAGTTGATGGTAATGATGAAGTTACTTATTTTTGGACTAATCGTAGTTTATATTGCTGGTGTGTGGAAATTTTGGACTGGATTTAACAAGACCAATTTTAACCAAACTTTACCCAACCGGATCGGGTTAGCTTTGTTATGGCCTGCTTTATTTTTGGTTAACCCATCCTATCGTCGTAACTTTCAAAGAGCATTAAAGGGATAATTAATTCGTAGTGAACAATCAGGAATTAATTATCTGTGCTTAAAATTGTCCTTGACTAAAAAGCCTGAATCCATTCTTTAATAGAATACTCTGTCCAAATGCCGTTTTGCCAATAGGGATCTGATTCCACTAATTGACGAACGGTATTTTCGTTTTCAGCTTCGTAAATAGCAAAAACTTGAGTTACATCTTTTGTTGGTCCAATGGTAATTAAAATCCCCTCTTCCTTCTGTTTTGCTAATCCTGCTAAATGTCCTTGACGATAGGGTTCGCGTTTAGTAAGAACGTCTTCACAATAGCTTCCCCACATTATGTATTTTGTCATAATTTCTGATTATTGATATTTATTAAAAAGATACCACTAAAATACAAATTTGTCTGCGTTTATCTGCGTTTATCTGCGTTTAATTCTCTACTCTTGTATCTAACAGAAGATACTACCAGACAATGAAGCCTTACGCAAGTTTAGTTAAGTATTGTGAAAATAAATTAATATTTTGTATAACAAATCACAGTTTAATGGTTAAATATAGAACTAATATTTCAGTTTAAAATATCACTAAATCAAAAATATGGGTAGACAATTTAACCGACGTAAATTTCTGCTGTATAGTGCGGTAGGTGTTGGTAGTAGCATTTTCTTAAAAGCTTGTGCTAATAATACCCCCAATACTGCGAATAGTCCAGCGGTATCAAACAGTACATCTCCCGTAGTTAGTACGGGTGGTAAAACCATCAAGGTAGGTATTCTACATTCTCTCAGTGGGACAATGGCCATTAGCGAGAAAAGCGTTGTAGACGCGGAAAAACTAGCAATTAAGGAAATTAACGCTGCTGGGGGTGTTTTAGGTAAACAAATTGAAGCAGTTGTGGAAGACGGCGCTTCTAATTGGGATACCTTTAGAGAAAAAGCTACCAAATTGATTGACCAGGATCAAGTAGCAGTAGTTTTCGGTTGTTGGACTTCCGCTAGTCGCAAAAATGTCAAGCCAGTTTTTGAGAGTAAAGACCATATGCTGTGGTATCCTGTGCAGTATGAGGGTCAAGAATGTTCTAAAAACATTTTTTACACTGGTGCTGCACCAAATCAACAAATTGAACCTTCTGTTGATTGGTTGTTGAAAAATAAGGGTAAAGAGTTCTTTTTAGTAGGTTCTGACTATGTTTTCCCCCGCACTGCTAATAACATTATTAAAGCTCAATTAGAGGCTTTAGGTGGGAAAACTGTTGGGGAAGATTACTTACCTTTGGGTAATACGGAAGTAACAGCTATTATCACGAAAATTAAGCAAGTTTTGCCTAATGGTGGAGTAATTTATAATACTCTAAATGGTGATAGTAATGTTGCTTTTTTCAAACAATTGAAGGGAGCGGGATTGACACCAGAAAAGTATCCTTCCATGTCCGTGAGTATTGCGGAAGAGGAAGTTAAAGCCATTGGTGTAGAGTATCTAAAAGGACATTATGCTGCTTGGAATTATTTTCAAACAGTAGACACACCCGCGAATAAGAAATTTGTGGCGGCTTTTAAGAAAGAATACGGTGAAGATAGAGTAACAAACGACCCAATGGAAGCGGCATATATTGCAGTGTATTTGTGGAAGCAATCGGTAGAAAAAGCTACTACGACTGACTTGGCTAAAGTCCGGGCTGCGGCCTATGGTCAGACTATAGATGCACCTGAAGGAAAAGTGACAGTTAATGTCAATCATCACATATCAAAAATTGTGCGGATTGGTCAAGTCAGACAGGATGGCCTATTTGACATTGTTTATGCTACGCCCGCACCAGTTGAACCAGTTCCCTGGAATCAATTTGTGAAAGAGACTAAAGGATTTGCTTGTGATTGGTCAGATCCCGCAAAAGGTGGTAAATACAAGAAAGGTTAATTTTATGATCAGTTGTCAGGGATTAGTTATACAACAAATTGCATCTCGATGAGGTATGTATGGGCGGTTAAGATGCCCACCCCACAGGAGTTTTATCGGGGTAGTTTAGAAAACATTGTATCTAAATGAGGTGTGTATGGGCGGGCAAGATGCCCACCCCACAAGGGTTTTACTATTCATATTTGTACTTCGTTTAGTGGCAATTTGCTGTGATGTGAAAATAACTAAAAAATAACTAATAACTGACAACTGACTATTAGGAATAAATTGATAATTGTGGGGAGAAAATGTTAACAGGTTTTTTAGAAGCTGTCTTTAATGGTATTAGTATTGGTGCTGTTTTATTAATTGCTGCGCTAGGATTAGCCATCATATTTGGCTTAATGGGTGTCATTAATATGGCTCATGGTGAGCTAATGATGTTTGGTGCTTATACGACTTTTGTGGTGCAAAATGTTTGTAAACAATTGGGTGGGGTTTGGTTTGAAGTTTATATATTTTTGGCTTTGATTATCGCTTTTATTTTCACTGCTGGTGTGGGATTAATTCTGGAAAAAAGTGTAATTCGTTATCTCTATGGAAGACCTTTAGAAACTCTGTTAGCAACCTGGGGAGTAAGTTTAATTTTTCAGCAGTTTGTCCGCAGTGTGAATTTATTACTGATCATAGCAATAGCTTTGTTTTCTGTTCTGTTTTTTGGAGGTTTATGGATTTTAAATTCTCGGAATAATTTGCAGAAAATTCGTAATTGGGTTATGGGAATTTTACTATTTTTGTCATTAGGATTAACAATTACAATCTGTAATTTGTTAAGTAAAATCTATCAGCAAGGAGTAACTTTACCTTGGTTTGGTGCTCAAAATGTGGATGTTACAGCCCCTAGTTGGTTACAAGCTGGTGTATCTTTAGCTGGTGTACAATTACCCTATGCGCGGTTATTTATTATTGCTTTGACGATTATTTGTGTGGGAGGAATTTATCTATTTTTGCAGCGTTCTCATTGGGGATTAAGAATTAGGGCTGTAACGCAAAATCGCAGCATGAGCGCCTGTTTGGGTATCCCTACTCAAAAAGTTGATGCGATTACTTTCGCGCTGGGTTCAGGGTTAGCTGGTGTGGCTGGATGTGCAATTAGTTTACTCGGTTCTGTTGGACCAAATACTGGACAAAATTACATTATTGACACCTTTATGGTGGTGGTTGTCGGTGGTGTGGGTAATTTAGCTGGTACGATTTTGGCGGCTTTGGGAATTGGAACAACTAATTATTTGATTGGTTCGGGAACTTTAGCTTTGTTGTTGGGTCCGGTTAAGCCTTTGGCTGATTTATTTAGTTTTTTTGCAACTACAAGTATGGCTAAGGTGATGGTTTTTGCTTTAATTATTGTGTTTTTACAATGGAAGCCGGGAGGAATTTTTCCTCAAAAGGGTCGTCATGTTGATGTTTAAATTATGGGAAATTTAACGCAGATAAACGCAGATAAACGCGGATTTTAGAAAATGGATAAGTTAGGAATGATGAAAATTAAAAAGGGGCGAAATTTAATATTAGTTGAAGTTGGGGTGGTTTGTGCGATCGCTTTAATTTTGATTTTGATTATGCCGGTTTTACTTTCAGATTTTCGTCTGAATTTATTGGGACGGTTTTTGTCTCTGGCTATTGTGGCTTTAGGAATTGATTTAATTTGGGGTTATGCTGGTTTATTGAGTTTGGGACATGGGATTTTCTTCGGTTTGGGTGGATATGCGATCGCTATGTACCTAAAATTGCAAGTTCCTATGGGTGAATTACCGGATTTTATGGCGCTTTATGGGGTGGTGGAACTTCCTGGATTTTGGCGGCCTTTTTCTTCTTTTCCCCTGTCTATGGCTGCTGTGGTGATGATTCCGGGTTTGTTAGCAGGATTACTCGGATATTTAGTATTTCGTAATCGCATTAAGGGGGTTTATTTTTCGATTTTGACTCAAGCTGCAATTATTGTATTTTTCAATTTTTTTAATGGACAACAACAATTTTTTAATGGCACAAATGGACTCATAGATTTTACCACTTTTCCGCCTTTATCTTGGGGAATTAATGGCAGTGGTGCTATAGTTAGTGATAGCAAAACTCAATTTGTTTTTTATGTCTTGACGGTGATATTTTTGGCGGCTATTTATGGGCTTTGTCGCTGGTTAACTAGTGGACGTTTTGGCCGATTATTAATAGCTATTCGTGATGATGAAAGTCGGGTAAGATTTTCTGGTTATGACCCCACGGATTTTAAAGTATTAGTATTTGCAGTTTCGGGAGCAATTGCTGGTATAGCTGGGGCATTTTACACTGTTCAAAGTGGTTCTATATCCCCTAGATCTATGGATATTGGCTTTTCTATTGAAATGGTAATTTGGGTGGCTGTGGGGGGACGAGGGACGTTAATAGGCGCAGTTATTGGCACTTTATTAGTTAATTATGCTCGGACTTTTTTAAGTGAAGAATTTGCGGAAATATGGCTATTTTTTCAGGGTATACTATTATTAACTATCGTCATTTTGCTTCCTGATGGTATCATGGGATGGTTATATAAACAAAATATTCCTTTTTGGAAACGTCAGCAATTAAAATTTTCTGATACCTATCCTAGTTTAGAAGAAGATATGGAAGTGAAACATGAACGCCAAAATATTGGAAACTGAAAATGTCACCGTTAGTTTTGACGGTTTTAAGGCCATAAATCGCCTAAATTTTAGTATGAATGTTGGTGAATTGCGGGTAGTAATTGGTCCAAATGGGGCTGGCAAAACTACCTTTTTAGATGTAATTACGGGTAAGGTGCAACCAACCATAGGAAGGGTATTATTTAAGGGTAAAAATTTACGTTCTTTAGCTGAACATCAAATTGCACGGTTGGGAATTGGCCGCAAATTTCAAACACCACGAATTTATCTGAATTTAACACCTTTTGAGAATTTAGAAATTACTAGTAATCGTCAGAAAAATGTCTTTTCAACTTTGTTTCATTCTATCAATTCTGCGGAAAAAAATAGTTTGAAAGGCTTATTAGAAACAATTGGTTTAACCGCAAAAGCAAATATTCCAGCGGCTTTATTATCCCACGGAGAAAAGCAACGTTTGGAAATTGGAATGTTAGTAGCACAATCTCCTGATTTATTACTTGTTGATGAACCGGTGGCTGGTTTAACAGATGAAGAAACCTATAATATTGGTAATTTATTATTAACATTAGCGGAAAGTCATTCAATTTTAGTCATTGAACATGATATGGAATTTGTGCGACAAATCGCTAAGAAGGTGACAGTATTACATGAGGGTTCGGTATTGTGTGAAGGTGATTTTGAGGAAGTGAGAAATGACCCCCGCGTTATTGAAGTATATTTAGGAAAACAGGAAGAGAATCACACTCCCCCTTAGTCCCCCCTTATAAAGGGGGGAAACAAGAATTGGGGAAAATTAAAATAGTTAATCAGGTTAATTTGATAATGCTAAAAATTTCTAATCTCAACGTTCATTATGGTGAAAGTCATATTATCAGAAATGTGGATTTGACTGTATTACCAGGACAAATGGTATGTTTAATTGGGCGTAATGGTGTGGGAAAAACAACCATGCTCAAAACAATTATGGGACTTCTTAAACCTAGCAGCGGAATTATTAATTTTGCAGGGGAGATAATTAACCCTAAACCGACTTATGAAAGGGCGAAAATGGGTATTGGTTATGTAAGTCAAGGAAGGGAAATTATACCGCGATTAACAGTTAAAGAAAATCTGCTTTTAGGATTAGAAGCTAGACAAAAATTAGTCAAAAAACCGGAAATTCCTTCGGAAATTTTTAGCCTATTTCCAGTTTTAAAAACTATGCTTTCTCGTATGGGTGGAGATTTAAGTGGTGGACAACAACAACAATTAGCAATTGCGCGTGCTTTAATGGGAAAACCACAATTACTCGTATTAGACGAACCGACGGAAGGTATCCAACCCTCAATCATTTTGGAAATTGAAGCCGCAGTCCGTCAGATTATTAAAGCTACAGGGATTTCTGTTTTATTGGTGGAACAACACTTGCATTTTGTCCGTCAGGCAGATTACTATTATGCTATGCAAAAAGGTGGGATTGTTGCTTCTGGTCTAACTCAGGAGCTTAGTCAGGATGTGATTCAAAGATTTTTGGCGGTTTGATTTATGAGGTTATAGTGAGTTTTGTCTCACGCAGAGACGCAGAGGTGCGGAGAGTCTTTGCGCGAAACAAAAACCGCTGTTATTAACTTCTTAAGTTGACACCAAATTTCTCTACTAAAGCAGAACGCACTTGATTATGAACTGGTTCAATTTCATTTTCTGTAAGTGTGCGATCGCTGGCACGATATACTAAACGAAAGGCTAAACTGCGTTGTCCTGTGGGTACATTGTCACCGCGATATTCATCAAACAATTCTACAGAATTTAATAAGCCTTTTCCAGCTTTATTAATGACTTTTTCTAGTTCGGAAACTGTCACTTTTACCGGTGCGAAAAACGCCAAATCTCTATCACTTGCTGGATAGGTAGAATAGGAACTGAATTTGGGAATTAACAAATCATCATGATCCCAAGCATCTAACAAAGTATCTAAATCTAATTGAAACACATAAACGGCTTCTGGTAAATCTTTTTCGCGGCGTAATTGGGGGTGAATTTGTCCAAATGTTCCCAATCTATTACCTTTTATCCACAATGAAGCTGTCCGTCCAGGGTGTAAACGAGAATCTCGATTTTCTGGTTGAAATTCTACTACTAATTTGAGTTGTTTAAAGACACTTTCTAAAATACCTTTAGCTTCAAACCAAGTCATGGCTTTTTCTTTACCACCCTGTGACCATTTACCAGAAGTTATATCACCTCCGATAATTCCAGCTAACATTTCTGCTTCTTGTAAACCGTCTTCTTCACTCCAGAAAACTCGCCCGATTTCAAAACCATTTAACGCCCCATTTCCCTGTTCTAAATTGTATTGGAATGCGGTAATTAAACCAGAAATTAAATCAGTGCGTAAGGCTGAATATTCCGCAAATAAAGGGTTACTTAAAACAATCTGTTTATCTTCTCCTGGTTTGACTAAGGAATAATGAATTAATTCTGTCAAACCCTCGGCCCGTAAATAACCCCGTAACCTGCGAATTAATTCTTGATCTAAAGATAGATAACCAGCTTCGGATTTTTCTGGTAAGGTATCACAGAATTTATCATAACCATATAACCGGGCGATTTCTTCAATTAAATCAATTTCCCGTTCTAAATCTCGGTAACGATAGGGAGGTACTGTAACTGTCCAATTCCGTTCATCAGTTTTTACTAATTTACATCCTAAAGCCGTGAGAATTTTTTCTACATCTTCTGGTTGTAATTCTCCTGTTTCTTGTCCTAATTCAATTGGACCTAATACTTCATTAATTTTATCTAACCGCAGGTAAATAGAATGAGACCAGGTAGAAATATCTGGACGATAATCGGAAATTTCTTGTTGAACAATTACCCCGGCTGCTAATTCTTGAATTAGCGATAAAGCCCGGTTACAAGCTGTTTCTAATTCGGCGCGATTTACGCCCCTTTCATATCTTCCAGAGGCTTCACTTCTTAACCCCACACTGCGAGAAGAACGACGAATAGCTACAGAATCAAATAACGCTGCTTCTAAAACTAAACTTTGTGTACCTTCATGAACTTCTGTGGCTTCACCACCCATAACTCCTGCTAAAGCCACCGGTTGATTATTAGCAGTAATTAATAAATTTTGGGGTGATAAATTGCGATTATTTCCATCTAAGGTTTTTAAGGTTTCTCCCATTTGTGCAAACCGCACACCAATTGTTAATTGTTCTTCTCCAGAAAGAGATTTTAAACGGTCTTTGTCGAAAGCGTGAAGGGGTTGTCCTCTTTCTAATAAAACGTAGTTAGTGATATCAACTACATTATTAATTGGTCTCACTCCCGCAGCCCGTAACCGTTGTTGTAACCATTCAGGAGAGGGCGCGATTTTGATATTTTCAATAACCGTACCAATATAAGCTGGACAAGCTTGGGTTTCGGAAATTTTCAAAGTGACATTTTTTGCGGTTTCAGTATTTTCTACTTTCGCAATTTCGGGAATTGATAATTTTCCCCCGGTTAAAGCGGCTACTTCCCGCGCAATACCCACCATAGACAAAGCATCAGCACGGTTAGCGGTCGCTGTGACATCTAAAATCACGTCCTCTAAACCTAACAGGGGGCGCACGTCACTACCGATAACTATATTTTCTGCTGGGAAGATATGAATACCGTCAATATCAGTGGGTAAACCGAGTTCTTTTAAGGAACATATCATTCCATTAGAGGGAACACCGCGCAGTTTGGCGGGTTTGATTTTTAAATCAATGTTGGGTAAATAAGTTCCTGTGGTTGCTACGGGAACATAGATATCTGAGCGGACGTTCGCCGCGCCACAAACGATATTCACAGTCTCAGCAGCGCCAATATCTACGGTACAAACGCTTAATTTATCTGCGTTGGGGTGGGGTTGACGTTCCAGGACTTTCCCCACAACTACCCCCGCGGCCCAAGTGCGACGGTCTTCTATATCTTCTACTTCAAACCCGGCCATTGTCAAGGTTTCTGCTAGTTCTTCTGGGGTGAGTTTGATTTCTACGAGTTCTTGTAACCAGTTTAGAGAAATACGCATGAAGTCTGTTTATTTGGATTTGTCTTTCATTCTAGAACTTTTGTCGCCAAAACCAGGTGCTTAAACAAGAGTTTTCACACCCGTTGTTAAGCTTTTAACATTTGTAAATTGTGCAAGGTCGCATAAAATCCTTGTTGTTGTAATAATTCTTCATGACTTCCCTGTTCAATTAATTCTCCCCGTTTCAACACAAAAATTTGGTCTACATTACGAATTGTAGATAGACGGTGAGCAATAATAATTGAAGTTCGTTTGATTAACAACTTATTTAAAGCTTCTTGAACTAAGGCTTCTGTTCCTACATCTAAACTAGCTGTAGCTTCATCTAAAACTAAAATTTGCGGGTTACGAATAGCCGCCCGCGCAAAGGCTAAAAGTTGTTTTTGTCCACTAGAAAGATTAGTCGCCCGTTCTCGTAATTGAGTATCATAACCGTGAGGTAATTGGTTAATAAATGTGGCCACATTCGTTTTTTCTGCGGCTTGTTGAATTTCTGCAAAACTGTAATTATCACCTAAAGTAATATTACTTTTAACATCACCAGCAAACAAAAATGCCTCTTGCAAAATCACACTCATATAACGTCGTAGTTCTATTTGGGGAATCTTGCGGATATCCACACCGTCAATGAGAATACGTCCTTGAGTTGGTTCATAAAGACGACACAACAGACGAATAATTGAACTTTTACCCGCACCCGTTGGACCAACTAAAGCTATCTTTTCCCCTGGGTGAATGGTAAAGTTTAAATTTTTAATGACGTAATCATCATTTTTATAAGCAAAGTAAACATTTTCAAACTTAATTTCCCCTAAAGTCGGTATGGGAGTAAACTCTTGAGATTCTAACCTAGCAACTATCTCATTAATATAGCCCAATTCAAAATCCACCCTGGTACTTTCTGGTTGAGGGTAATCTTTAATTTCGATAGGTTCTTCCAAAATATTTACTACCCGTTCAATAGCGGTGAAACCAGATTGAATTACCGTAAATTTTTCGGCAAAATTCCGTAATGGTTCAAAAAATTGTTGGGCATATAAAATAAATGCTGATAAAATCCCAAAAGATATTTGTCTCTCTAAAAGTAACCCACTACCTAACCATAATACTCCAGCAATTGCTACTAAACCAACCCATTCTAAAGTTGCCGAAACTGCTGAATCATACCAAATACTATTATCTACTTGTTTGACATAATTTTGATTGGTAACTCGAAATAATTCGGCATTAAATTTTTCGCGGCGAAATAATTGGACTACATTAATACCGATAATATTTTCTTGCAGTTGAGAATTGAGTCCAGAAAGTTCTTCTCTGGTTTTATAATTAGCGTCTCTATACTGCTGTTGAAAATAAATTATCAACCAAGTTACTGGAATCAGAATCAATACTAATAAGGAAGCAAGTTGTGATTGAATTGAAAACATCAAACCAACTATGACTATCATGGACAATAAATCAGAAATAATGCCTACAGCCCCAGTGGAAAAAACATCTCCTAAGCTTTCTACATCACTAGTTAGTCTAGTAATTAATTTACCTACAGGTGTGCTGTCAAAAAAGCGTACAGATAAAGATGTTACATGATGAAATAAATCCTCACGAATAGCCGCTGTAATTTTTTGTCCTAATTTTTGAACTAAATAACCTTGAACACCTGTTAATATTAAGCGGACACTAGTTGCAATTAGTAACATCCCAATGAGAATATTTAAACCTTGCCATAAGGGCATATTTTGCAGGAATTGATATGTATTAGGTTCTTGCCTAATTAAAGAAATTGCTTGTCCTACTAATAGGGGTTTAATAGCACTAGCAACAGCAATAGGAACAAGCAGGAACATGGATAATGCTAATAGTTTTCCATGACGACGACCATAAGGTATTAAGCGCGAAAATAACCGCCAGTCATTTTCTCGAGGACGGTATTCGGAATTGGATTTAGTTGGAGATGGTAAGATGCTCATAAATTCAAGATACAGAAGGAAAATAATTTGAAATTCTGCCCTGGGTACTAATTTTTCTCAAAATTTAAGTCATTGATTTCTTGACATTTAGCTTGTGCTGCTTGATAAGCTGCCAAATATTCTACACCTCCTAACATTACATCACCATAATAATCATAAGGGGCTTTTCCATAAATAGGTAAAGGATCATCTTCTGGATAATCTTCCTTAGATTCTTCAACAATGGCTTTAAGCTTTTTACTACTGAGACTTTCAGCGGGAAAATAATAAAATTCCTGGTGATTTTTTGGCAAATAAGGCAGTGTTGGATCAATAATAACATTATTAACTTCAATCCAACCATGTTCCACTGGTTTATATGGTTGACCCGCAAATACTAAAAAGCCTTGAACATACTTTGCACCTTCGGTAATGAGAACAGCTTTATAGGCATTATCAAAAGGTTTTTTAGCTTTACTTTTGATGGTTTTCGCAATTTCCCTAGATAGGGTTTCATCTAATAATTTGTTCATGGGATAAATTATCCTTTAATGATTTTGTCAATTATTAATATACACTAAATCAGCCATCTTTTTAATCCCCTGTACTTTGATAAAGCGATCATTTTCTTGTTCTGATGTTTTATGATAAAGTTATGTTATGATATGAAGATCAATAGAATGGGATTTATTTTGATATCCCAAGATTACCCCTTGCCAAGGAGGAAGAGCATGAGGAAACCAGAGAACGAGAAAATAAAAAACCGGAAAATCAAGTCCCCTCTCTTTTACAAGTCGATTGGGGTCGCGCTTTTTACTTTTTTATCATCAGTCTGCTGAATATACGCCTTAAAATTCTCAATAGTATCTGCATATCATTAATACCAATGTACAACTTGGAAAAGATTATTAAAATCTTAACATTTAACACTAATGATTGATAACTCATATATGGTCAAGGCTTGGCATGGCAAACTTAACTTAGTCTATGCTAATTCCCAAGATTCTACGCGGTTAATTTATACTCACCATCAAGCACCTTTGAAGGTACAACGCCCCTTTTACCCTGAAGGACAAGAAATTTGTCATACTGTGATTTTACACACGGCTGGGGGCATTGTGGGTGGCGATCGCTTGACATCTGATATTCACCTCCAACCCCAGACAAACGTCCTAATTACCACCGCAGCCGCAAGTAAAATATATCGTAGTCAGGGCTTACCAGCAAGACAAATTGTCAATATCCAAGTTGATGATCATGCTCATTTAGAATATTTACCCCAAGAAACTATTTTATTTAATGGGGCAATTTATAGTCAAGATTTGCGGATAGAATTAGCTAAAAATGCGAATTATTTAGGCTGGGAAATTATGCGATTTGGGCGCAGTGCTAGAGGTGAAAAATTTTTAGAGGGAGAGATGCGATCGCACACAGAAATATGGCAAAATGGTATACCATTATGGATTGATAGACAAATCATCCCTGGTAATGAAGAAGTATTTCACAGTCCCCACGGGTTAGGAGGAAACCCCGTTCTGGGAACTTTAATTTGGTTAGGAAATTCCGTTTCTGAAGAAATAATTGACAAAGCCCGTTTTTTAATAATTGAAAATAATTTTGCTGGAGTAACTCGCTTACAACAAGGATTTTTATGTCGCTATCGAGGTAATTCTATATCAGAAGTGAGAAATTGGTTTACAAATATTTGGCAAAATTTACGAATAAATTATCAAAATCGTGGTAATTGTATTCCTAGAGTATGGCAAATTTAAACTAACCAGCACAGAGAACACGGAGGAAAGAAAAATGCAACTTACACCCCAGGAAAAAGATAAATTATTAATTTTTACTGCTGCTTTAGTCGCAGAAAGACGGAAAAATAGAGGTTTAAAATTGAATTATCCTGAAGCAGTGGCTTTTATTTCTGCTGCTATTTTAGAAGGCGCAAGAGATGGTCAAACTGTAGCAGATTTAATGAGTTATGGGACAACATTATTAACTTATAATGATGTTATGGAAGGTGTACCAGAAATGATTCATGATGTTCAGGTAGAAGCCACTTTTCCTGACGGAACTAAGTTGGTAACTGTACATAATCCAATTAGATAAATTTTAAGCAAAGGAAAAAATTATGATTCCCGGAGAAATTATTACCCCAACAGGAGAAATAGAATTAAATGCAAATCGTCCAACAACAAAATTAATAGTAGCAAATACAGGAGATAGACCAATTCAAATCGGTTCACATTTTCACTTTTATGAAGTCAATACCGCTTTAAAATTCGACAGAGAAAAAGCGCGAGGAATGAGATTAGATATCCCCGCAGGAACAGCAGTCAGATTTGAACCAGGAGACGAAAAAGAAATCACATTAATTCCCCTAGTTGGTAGCCGCCAAATCTACGGCTTCAACAACAAAATTAACGGAAGCCTATAAAATTCTCTCCGCGCCTCTGCGCCTTAAGCGTAATAAAAAAAGGATAAAAATATGTCATACAAAATGAACCGCCAAGCCTACGCTGAAACCTACGGACCAACAGTAGGAGACAGAATTAGATTAGCAGACACAGAATTATTTATTGAAGTAGAAAAAGACTTCACAAATTATGGAGATGAAGTGAAATTTGGGGGAGGAAAAGTGATTAGAGATGGTATGGGACAATCTCCAATTTCTAATAGTGATGGTGCGGTAGATTTAGTTATTACTAATGCTTTAATTCTCGATTGGTGGGGTATTGTCAAAGCAGATATTGGGATTAAAAATGGTAAAATTTACAAAATTGGTAAAGCCGGAAATCCCTATATTCAAGATAATATAGATATCATTATTGGACCGGGAACGGAAGCTTTAGCTGGAGAAGGAATGATTCTCACTGCGGGAGGAATTGATACCCATATCCATTTTATCTGTCCCCAACAAATTGAAGTAGCTATTGCATCAGGTATTACAACAATGATCGGTGGTGGTACAGGACCAGCTACGGGAACAAATGCCACAACTTGTACTCCAGGACCATGGAATATTTACAGAATGTTGCAAGCTGCTGACGCTTTCCCTGTCAATTTAGGATTTTTAGGAAAAGGTAATACTAGTCAACCCCAAGGACTGATAGAACAAATTGAAGCTGGGGTGATGGGGTTAAAACTTCATGAAGACTGGGGAACTACTCCCGCCACAATTGATACTTGTTTAACTGTGGCTGATGAATATGATATCCAGGTAGCAATTCACACTGATACTCTCAACGAAGCCGGATTTGTCGAAGATACTATTACGGCTTTTAAACATCGTGCTATTCACACTTACCACACGGAGGGGGCGGGAGGAGGACACGCACCAGACATTATTAAAGTTTGCGGACAAAGTAACGTTTTACCCTCTTCCACCAACCCTACCCGTCCTTACACAGTCAACACCCTAGATGAACACTTAGATATGTTAATGGTGTGTCATCATCTTGACCCCGCTATTCCTGAAGATGTATCTTTTGCTGAGTCTCGTATCCGTAGAGAAACTATTGCTGCTGAGGATATTCTCCACGATTTAGGCGCGTTTAGTATGATTGCTTCCGATTCCCAAGCAATGGGGCGCGTCGGTGAAGTAATAATTAGAACTTGGCAAACCGCCCATAAAATGAAAATTCAACGTGGAAGTCTTGGTAATGATAGCAATGCAGACAATTTTCGAGCAAAAAGATATGTAGCTAAATACACTATTAATCCAGCAATTACTCATGGAATTTCTGAATATGTGGGGTCTGTAGAAGCGGGAAAATTAGCGGATTTATGTTTGTGGAAACCGGCATTTTTTGGTGTAAAACCGGAAATTGTCATTAAAGGAGGCATGATTGCATGGTCACAAATGGGCGATGCAAATGCCAGTATTCCTACACCTCAACCTGTATATATGCGTCCTATGTTTGGCAGTTTTGCCGGTGCAAGAAATGCGACATCATTAACTTTTGTTTCTCAAGCAGCTTTAGAAAGAGAAATTCCTCAACAATTAGGGTTGAAAAAGTTAGCAATTGCTGTTTCAGGAACTCGTCAAATTACTAAACGAGACATGAGATTAAATGATGCTTTACCTGACATTGAAGTAAATTCTGAAACCTACGAAGTTCGTGCAAATGGTGAATTATTAACTTGTGAACCGGCAACGATTTTACCAATGGCACAAAGATACTTTCTATTTTAGAATGTCTAATAATTCACAATCAAAAATTCAGATTTGAGAATTTTTGATTTCACAAAGTTTGAATATTTCCTAATTACTGCTTTAGCAACTCTAAACCTAAATTAGTTATCAAAAACAAGATTCCCAACTTTTTAGATAATTTGGGTATCTGAGTTTAGCAATGTTCACAAATTAAATAGGATTATTTTTATAGTCTAAGCTAAATCAAACAGTAATATTTCCCCACTTGAATTACTGCTAATTGTTAATTTTTCTTCTCCTGTAATTTCTACACCATCTCCTGCTTTTAATTCATGATTATTAAACATAACTTCACCTTTAGCTATTTGTAACCAAGCATAACGATGATTTTGAACGTGATAATTTACGACATCACCTTGTGCTAAAATTCCCGCATATAAATAGACATCTTGGTGAATAATTACAGCCCCATCTCGTCCATCTTCAGCCGCAATTAACAGCAGTTTTCCCTGCTTCTCTTCTATAGGAAAAGCTTTTTGTTCATATCTAGGTTTTAGTCCTTGCTGATTTGGTAGAATCCAGATTTGCAGTAGGTGTAATTCTTCAATTTGAGAAGGATTAAATTCACTGTGCATAATTCCAGTTCCCGCACTCATAACCTGTACTTCTCCAGGAAGAATTACCGAACCTGTGCCTAAACTGTCCTTATGTTCGACAGCACCTGATAAAACATAAGTAAGAATTTCCATATTTTTATGTCCATGAGTGGGAAATCCTGCACCAGCAGCAATTATATCATCATTAATTACTCGCAAAGAACGGAATCCCATCCGCTGGGGATCATAAAAACTGCTGAAGGAAAATGTATGATAACTATTCAGCCAGCCCATATGATAATGTCCACGGGCATTACCATCATGAATTACATAATTAATGGTATTTTGAGTCATGATTTCACCTTGTTATTAATAGTTAGTTGTTGTACCAGATAATAAATATTTTTCACCTGTTTATATAGTAAAGTAGTTACAGGCAAATTCGCAAATACACACTAAAAAGTAAGATACTTACCAAAAATATACTATAGCTAATAATTTTATGAATTACTGCGTGATCTATGATGGCAACTGTAATCTTTGTGTAACTTTAGTGCAATTGTTGGAAACTTTAGACCAAGGGAAGCTGTTTCGCTACGTTTCTATGCAAGATGAAGAGACACTATGCCAATGGGGAATTACTTCAATAGATTGTGAACAGGGGATGATTTTAATTGATAGTAATGCCACAGAGAAACGTTGGCAAGGTAGTAATGCGGCTGAGGAAATTGGGCGACTATTGCCTTTGGGTAGTATATTTGTAGATGCGTATCGGGTGTTACCGGGGATGAAATGGGCAGGAGATAGGTTTTATGAACAAATTCGGGATAATCGTTATACATTGTTTGGTCAGCGTTCCCAAACCTATCAATCAGCATACTGTGTAGATGATAGTTGCAAAACTGATAACGAGTAATCTTGAGCCTGACTCTGATTTAGTACAAAAGTTCTAGTATGTAAGCATTTAAACCTCTTTTCTGAGTAATTCCTATTATTTTTGCATTCATATCCTAAAATATATTTAACCTTTAAGGTTAACAATATTTATAAAACCGTGATAAAATGGATATTGTATTCGAGAATAGTAAATTTGAAGAAGAGTGCAATAACCAAAGGCTTCGATTGAAAAAACATGGTGCAGATAGAGCAAAACGCATCCTACAACGGCTAGACGATTTACGTGATGCCAATGTACTTGAAGATATGCGAAATCTCCCTGGACGTTGCCATGAATTGCTTTATGATAGAGCAGGTACATTATCGCTCGATTTGGATCATCCATATCGGCTGATATTTGAGCCAGCAAATGAACCAATTCCTAGTAAACCAGATGGTGGGATTGACTGGACTCAAGTAACTGCCGTTAGAATACTCAGCGTGGAGAATACACATGGAAAGTAAAATCCAAAATCGGTATAATCCAGATCAAGTTTCTTCCCCTGGAGATACCTTACTGGAAGTTCTGGAAGAGCGGGGAATGACTCAAACAGAACTGGCCGAAAGAACAGGAAGACCAAAAAAAACAATTAACGAAATTATTAATGGTAAAGCAGCAATTACCCCAGAAACTGCTTTACAGTTAGAACGAGTATTTAATATACCAGCTAGTTTTTGGAACAATCGCGAACGACGTTATAGGGAATTTTTAGCACAGCAGGAAGAAAAAAAGCGGTTACAAAAACAAGTACCCTGGCTGAAAGGGATTCCTGCGACAGCTATGATTAAATTTGGCTGGATTCGTCGGTATAGCGATAAAGTAGAGCAACTGCGGGAAGTGCTAAATTTTTTCGCCGTCGCCTCCCCTGAACAATGGGAGGGTATATGGTTGAATCATCAGATAGATTTCCGTAAATCTCAAGCATTTCAAAGCGACCCTGGAGCTATATCTGCTTGGTTACGTAGGGGAGAAATTGAAGCATCTGAAATTACTTGCGCTCCCTACAATGCAAGCAATTTTAGGGAAGCATTGCGAAAAATCCGGGCTTTAACTGTGGAACTACCAGAAATATTCCAGCCAAAACTAGTACAATTGTGTGCGGAAGCTGGCGTGGCTGTGGTTTTTGTGCCAGAACTGCCAAGAACGCGAACTAGTGGTGCAACTCATTGGTTGAATGCTGACAAAGCACTAATTCAACTGAGTTTGCGGTATAAAACTGATGATCATTTGTGGTTTACATTCTTCCACGAAACTGGTCATATTTTATTACATGGTAAGCGGGATTTCTTTCTTGAGGGAACAGGTGTTGTCTCTGTTGAGGCTCAAGAAAAAGAGAATGAAGCGAACAAATTCTCTGCGGATATACTCATTCCTCCTAGAGATTTGCAACGATTTCTGACATCAATCCCACAAATTAGTAAAGCAAATATTATTGAGTTTGCTAATGAGATTGGTATTGCACCGGGAATTGTTGTTGGTAGACTTCAACATGATGGACTTTTACCTTCTAGCCACTGTAATGATTTAAAGCAAAGGTGGGAATGGGCGTTAGATAAGCAGGAAAACTAATTTTTTTTACTGACTTGGTTGATTAAACACCTCTAAAATTTGCCGACAAACCTGTTTTAGCTTTTCCCCAACAACAGCCAGGGGTACAGAGTCACCGATAAAACTCCAAGTTTCCACCGTAGAAAGTCGCCAAACCTCACCACGATGATCAAATCCAGCGGCTTCCACACCAATAGCGCGACGGTGATGAGTGATGGGATCTTGATAAAATCGAATTTGAATTAAAATACTGCGACAGCGCCAAGATTTGCTGACACCGGGGAAGTGAAACCCGATATCAATGGAATCTGGATCTACTAACTCTCTGGTTTCCAGGTCATTATGCCAGGGTTTGAGATCAGATTTGACATCAGGAAATTCGTATTTAAACAAATTTACTACCGTAGCAATTTTACTGGCAAATTCCAGGTTTGTGGCTTGTTCGGCTGCGTTCACTCAATCATACTCCTATATGCGGTTGGTCTGTGGGGAAGATAAAAACAGAAAAACCTGATTTAGCTCTGACAGTTCATTACATAGCGATCTAAAATAACACTGTCAATCTGTAAACAAACAAAAAATTAATTTCCATTTATGGTGCGTCAACGTTCTATTTTGTCACTGATTTTTGTATTATTAGCAACATTTTTGATTAGTTGTAATAGTCCTACTATTGCTACTGTACCACCATCTTATACAGCAGCGGAAGTTGCGAAAATTCAGGAATATGTTCCAGGAATTCAGATGGTACGCGATCGCTCTCCCGAACTCCAAAACCTAATTACAACAGGTGAATGGGTGAAAGTAGGTAATTTCATTCACGGACCGATGACAGAAGCTAGGTTAAATATGACCTATATCATTCCCAACCTAGCAAAACAAAACCAAGCTCAAGCCCGACAAATTAGCAAGGATTTGTTAAATGATCTAGTAAAAATAGATCAAGCTGCTGCTACGGGCAATACTAGCCTAGCTTTGAATAAATACCAAGAAGTTTTTGCCGATATTGACAAATTCTTAGAACTAGTTCCCGAAAAGACCACCTAAAACCAGGAGCGTAGGGGCATAGTCCCTACCTCCATAACTTAGGACAAGACTGTGCAACTCCAGGCTACTTTCGAGTCTTGGATCACAAAATGCTAGGGTAATAGAATGATAGGGTGGAGAGGAAGACTATTTATTCTTCACCCCTGACTCAAGCGCGAAAACCATGAATGTAGTAATTATCGGTTGTGGTGTGGTTGGGGCGGCGATCGCCTATGAACTCAGCCAAGTTAAAGGTTTAAATATCACTGTTTTTGAGCAAAAACAACCAGCACAAGGTTCTACCAGTGCCGCCCTCGGTGTATTAATGGGTATAATTAGCAGTAAAACCAAGGGTATTGCTTGGCGAATGCGAGAAAGTAGTATTCAACGCTATACAACCTTGATTCCTGAATTAGAAGCAATTACAGGGCGGAAAATCCCTTGTAATCGGCAAGGAATCGTTATGCTATTATCAGAAAATCTAGAGCGTCCCTTAGAAAGTGGCGTTGAAGTCCTCTCAGAATGGGAACAACTGCGGGAAATTCGTCAATCTCAAAGTTGGGAATTACAAATTTGGGATCAAGAACAACTCCAAAAATATTGTCCCCAAGTTAATGATCCGCAAATTATTGGCGCTGTCTATTCTCCCCAAGATCTACAATTAAATGCTACAGCTTTAACTTTAGCTTTAGTAGATGCTGCCCAACGCAATGGTGTAAATTTTAAATTTGGTGTGTCTGTTACGGGTACAGAAACTCCTCCTCCTCCCCCTCCAACTCCTTTACATATAAAAAAAGGATTGGGAGAAGCGCGTAAATGTAATTTTATTGAAACTACAGAGGGTAAAGTTACCGCCGATTGGTTTATCATGTCTGCGGGTTTAGGTTCAACGGCTTTAACCGCACAATTAGATCAGATAGTAAATATTCGTCCAGTCCTGGGACAAGCTTTATATCTGAGTTTAGGACATAGTTTAGGAAATCCCGATTTTCAACCGGTGATTACTGGTAATGATGTACATATTGTCCCCATGGGAAATGGTGATTATTGGGTCGGTGCAACGGTAGAATTTCCTAACGAGCAAGATCAAATACCGCCAAATCAAGAATTATTAGCTGCTGTCAGACAACAGGCGATCGCTTTTACCCCAGATTTAGCCACCGCTAAGGTTCTCCGCACTTGGTCGGGATTGCGTCCCCGTCCCGAAGGTAGACCAGCGCCAATCATTGATAAATTACCGGGTTTTACTAATGTTCTTCTGGCTACGGGACACTATCGCAATGGTGTTCTACTCGCCCCAGCCACAGCTACAGCCATTCGAGAAATGATTTTACCTCAAGATTCTCATTCTTAGATTTTCCTATATTCCCAGCCCATCAGAACCCGGATTTCTTTAAGAAGTCTGGGATCTGAAATACAGCAAACCCTAGATATGTACCCCATAATACCGGGAAGTGCTGTAACTAGCTAATGACTTTTTACTGTAATATTCTGTTTGCGGATAAACACTAATAATATTATTTCCAAATTCAAAAAATGTCCCTGTTTGTTCATGTTTAGAAAATTGCAAATGGGGATATTTAGCAGCTAATTCCTCAGCATTCATGACTTTAGCTGTGATTTTTTCGGGTAAATGTCCTGTCACACCAATATAAAATATTAGAGGAGAAATATTTTGTTGATAAGTTTGCTCAACAAATGCTACCAATTTTTTATAAGTTGTCGTCATAGCTGCAATTAAGTCTTCTCTATTGACAAATTTGCCATCATATTTAGCATATAATAAAAAGGCCAAACTATCATCACCAACTTGATTGAGAATTTCCCCGACTTTACCATTGATATTAATTCCCAAAAAGTCATCAAAAATCGGTTTCATCAAATCATCAACTTTAGTTAGTTTCATTCTCCCAGTAATGGCTTTTTGTCGGAAAGCTATATTTTGATTTAAACCCATTTCTAAAGTTGGTTTAGAAAATATCTCTCCAGTTTCTTGGTCATAAACTTCATATCTCCTTCCTAAAAATTGGTTAGCACTATATAATTTACTCAAATTGAGAATATCCTCATTACCAAAATCAATTTTATAACTGATATGAGTCTCAATTGTATTTGTATATTCTTGAGTTGTCGGGAAATTCAAATACAAATTTTTTGACAAATAATGTTGTTTTAATTCCTCTATTTGATTACTCACAAACACATCAGATTGATGACGTAAATAAGCAAATAAAATACTAGTAACAACCTTAATTTCTGCTAATTGATTAAACAACCCATCAATATTACCAAAATTTATATCAACAGGAACTAATGGTAAATTATCTAACCTGATTGTATACTCACAATTAAAATCAAACTTACCAGCAACAATTACACCCTTAGCTTGCAACAAATCAAACACTTTCTTATTGCTAATTTTGATATTTAAAGCCGAAACATGAACCTTACCATCTTTAACAATAGTATAATTATTAAAATTATATAAATCATTAATCAATAAACCTGAAACTTCAATAATATCCGTATTATCTTCAGCTTTTACCAGCTTAACTTTCCGCCTTACCAACATATTAATAGTAGCAGTATTGCGATTTATAGAAAATACACCCATTTGCACAAAATCACCACCATAGATATCTTCAGTTTCCAAACAAGGAGTAATCAAATCACCATTAATATCCCTTATACCCCTCACCCGTTCAATACCAATTCTCTGATAATCTTCCTTTAAATCATGTAAATTCAAAATGATATTTTGACGATATACCGATAAAACTTGGATAACTTCCAACAGGGAAATCTTGTCATTTAACTTCAACATAAAACCCCCTAACTTTTATCAATTAAAAACCAGATTCCTCTCTCCGTGTCTCCGCGTCTCTGCGTGAGCAAAATCCATCTTTTTTCCATCATAGTATATTTGTACTAAAAAGTCAACTTATCCAAATCAAGACTAAGATAAAAATAGCTTTACACTTCTTCATAAAAACAAAACCATGGCGCGAGATTTACGGGGATTCATCAAAATTCTAGAAAAAAGAGGACAATTAAAGCGAATTTCGGCTTTAGTTGACCCGGACATGGAAATTGCGGAGATTTCCAACCGAATGCTGCAAAAAGGTGGTCCAGGCTTACTATTTGAAAACGTCAAAGGTGCATCTTTTCCCGTTGCGGTCAACTTAATGGGGACAGTAGAAAGGATATGCTGGGCCATGAACATGGAAAAACCAGAAGAATTAGAAACCCTGGGAAAGAAGTTGAGTATGCTTCAACAACCCAAACCACCAAAAAAGATTTCCCAAGCCATAGATTTTGGTAAAGTGTTATTTGACGTGGTGAAAGCCAAACCGGGACGGGACTTTTTCCCCCCTTGTCAACAGGTCGTAATTCAAGGCCAGGATTTAGATTTAAATAAGTTACCTTTAATACGTCCTTATCCGGGAGATGCCGGAAAGATAATTACGCTAGGATTAGTAATTACTAAGGATTGTGAGACGGGAATCCCCAATGTAGGAGTGTATCGTTTACAGCTACAATCTCTAAATACAATGACCGTACATTGGTTATCGGTACGGGGAGGAGCGAGACACTTGCGAAAAGCCGCAGAACGTGGTAAAAAGTTAGAAGTAGCGATCGCTCTGGGTGTAGATCCTTTAATCATCATGGCCGCAGCCACACCCATTCCTGTGGATTTATCAGAGTGGTTATTTGCTGGATTGTATGGCGGTTCTGGGGTCAATTTAGCCCGGTGTAAAACTGTAGATTTAGAAGTTCCCGCAGATTCCGAGTTTGTGCTAGAAGGGACAATTACACCGGGGGAAGTTTTACCAGATGGACCCTTTGGCGACCACATGGGATATTATGGCGGTGTGGAGGATTCCCCTTTGGTGCGGTTTCAGTGTATGACACACCGCAAAGACCCAGTTTATCTTACCACATTTAGCGGACTGCCACCCAAAGAAGAAGCAATGATGGCTATCGCTCTCAATCGGATTTACACCCCCATTTTACGCCAACAGGTATCAGAAATAGTTGATTTCTTCCTACCCATGGAAGCCTTGAGTTATAAAGCTGCGATTATTTCCATAGACAAGGCTTATCCTGGACAAGCACGACGGGCAGCTTTAGCGTTTTGGAGTGCGTTACCACAATTTACATACACTAAGTTTGTAATTGTCGTCGATAAGGATATCAATGTTCGTGATCCTCGTCAAGTGGTTTGGGCAATTAGTTCTAAAGTAGATCCTACCAGAGATGTATTTATTTTACCAAATACTCCCTTTGATACCTTAGATTTTGCCAGTGAAAAATTAGGTTTAGGTGGGAGAATGGGAATTGACGCTACCACAAAAATTCCTCCAGAAACCGAACATGAATGGGGTAAACCGTTAAAATCAGATTTCGATGTTGCTAAAATGGTAGACACACGGTGGCAAGAATATGGTTTAGCCGATTTACAATTAGGAGAAGTTGATCCGAATTTGTTTGGTTATGATATGAAGTAATACCTAAACTTTCCCTTCTTCGTCAGAAGGGGGGTATTTTTTTTAAAATTGAAAATTTGGAGAACATAACCGGATATAAATCTCTCTTGTTTCATCCTTAAAAGCCCTTCTACCATGCATTATTCTTGTATTATCAATCATTAAAATATCTCCTTTTTTCCAGTCAATATTGGTAGTAATTCTCTCAGCAATTCCATTTAATTCATCCATAAGTTCATCAGAAATTTCTGAATCATCATCAAACTTCAGAACATCAGGATTTAACTGCATTGCTGGTAAAAGGCTATTAATAAAAACCTGATATTTTCCACATCTGCTAGGAATAACTACTGGACAAATATATTGAAGGAGAATTGATTGATCTTCATATATAGTAGTGTGTGTATCATTCATTTTACACATCTGTTCTAATTCATTAATATCATCAATTTTATATTTTTTTTGCCACTGTTCTTTATTCATTTTTGCGGTAAACTTTAGCCGCTTTTGACTGAATAATTCTTGAGTTGAATTACTGAGTTCTGCAAAAAATTGTCTACCATCACAAACCGTTGTTTCACCATTTTTTGCAGCGGGATTAGCACAAAAAAACCACAACATCAAGGGAATATTCTTTTGATAGTACATTTCTCCATGTAATTTAATATCTGTTTGGAAATCATTGACACTTAAAATGGTCTTATCATCATTAATTACCCTTCTATCAAAAGCACCACCTGTATAATCTAAAAAATTATTGCTGAATAAATTACTAAATTCTCTAAATATTTCAGTATCAGTAGTAAATCCTCTAAATAGTAAAACTCCATATTCTTTAAATAGACTAATAATTTCTTCTCTGTCTATTTCCAAAATACTTTTATCGTCTTGGCTAATAATTTTCTGTCCGATTTTTTCAGAAATTGGCTGTGTAATTAAATTCATATTAAATAAAAACTTTGATCAAAAAGTCAACTAATTTTTATCTACAATAATCATAAAAGTATTTTTGTGTCTTGATTGTCTATTATCAGGATTGCTTTTACCATCCCCATTAATATACAGGGATGGTTTATAGCTATAAATTAGCCTTCAACGATGATTTTACCAACCATACCAGCACCACGGTGAGGTTCGCAATAGAAGGTATAAGAACCAGGAGTAGCGTCAGCAGGGATAACGGTTGTTACTTTTTGTCCAGGACTCATTAATAACTTCTTGTGGGACAAAGATTTTGCTAAAGCAGCATTCTTGGTGGGGTTCTTCTTAGCGTCAAAGACAACATTGTGGGGAGGAACTTTATTGTTCTTCCATTCAATTGTATCACCAGCTTTAACAGTTATCTTTTTAGGCTGAAATTGTAATAAACCTCTATCAGTACCCAGTTTAATTGTATATGTTTCCGCAGATGCAGTGGGGGTAAACACAGCAAAGCTACCAAAAATTACAATAACTGTCAATAAAGCTAGGCTCAAACGTCGCAAAGTTGCTGCTATAGACTTCATACTTCCCTCCTAGGAAATAATTTTTATTGTTCTCCCCCTATTTTAAATACAATTAATGCCAAATATGACAACTTGTCATAGATTTATTTTTGTTAACTATCATCAGTAGCTATATTTTGGAGATTAGACATGGGTAAAATGTTTGTGATATCAGACTTTGGAGGTTTTTCCCCCCTGCTACAAATTTATATTTTTAAAGAGAGATTAGATTAAATAAATGTGAATATAAACACCTGAAAGTAATTAAAGTCACTATGTAAAGTCTGGAATTGCGCTTATGAACTATTACGGAAGCAGAGTGAGAATTTTTACACAACCACTTGTATTACTTCTCTCTCTAATGAAGTACACACCAATTTATTCACAGTTACGGGGACTTGTTCCCTATTTTGATTGGGAAAATGTGACAGACTATACTAACTGAATGATGTTTTTGGTCAATAGGTAACTCCTATGTAGTTTTGTGTAGGTTTTATATAGTAGGATATTGCACCTTAATTGTTCGGTTATACCACTTTCGGTCTTCACTCTAATCACGATAATCTCATAGATATAGAGTGCAAATGTCTAAATATAACCACCATTAGCTATTAAAGCAATCAGGAGGTGAAAACCTGTGTACGAATGGATTTTACCAAGTCTCAAAGAAGTCTTATCTGAAAATCAATTTCATAGCCCTGGTTGTTCCACGGCCAAAGCAGAACAGCAATGGCGTGTTAGTCTAGCAGCCACAGAGAATCTGCTGCGGACGACCTTAGCCACCACTGCCCATCATAACACAGGTTTGGTATTAGCTGCACCTACACCCTTATTTAGTCACCCCCAACTAACACAACAGTTACAAACAGTAACTTTTACAACTAGACCCTTTAATCCTTTGGCCTTAATGCCATTTATGATATCGTCAGAAATGGGGGAGAATATTAATAATATAGAAACAAATACTTCTCATAATGCTACTTTTCAAGAATCTATTTTACCTTTATTACCGGCTGACCCTTTGGGTGCGGAGCAGTTTTGTTTAATATTCACAGATAAATTTAGATTAGTTCTAGTTTTGGCAGAAGATTATAATGGTAAAAAAGAATTTTTGTTTTCTTTTGAACCAGAAGTAGTACAAAAAGCTTGGCAATCTTTAGGTGCTAGAGTAGTTTTAACTAATCCAGAATTATTTGCTGATTTAGATTTTAAGGTGCAAAATTATCCTTTAGTTCCACCAGATTATCATACCATAATTCAATTTAGTCAGTTATTACTTCAGGAATTAACTGTTACAGAAAATAATCCAATTACACATAATTCATCACATTTTCATTCACCCAATCCACAGCCAAAAATTCCATCTCGTTCTGATGTTGAATTACTTCAAGCCTTTGCCCATGAAGTCCGCACTCCCTTAACAACAATTCGGATGCTGACAAAATTATTATTAAAACGGCAGGATTTACCAGTAAATGTAATTAGTCGTTTAGAAATTATTGATCATGAATGTACAGAGCAAATTGATAGAATGGAGTTATTATTTAAAGCTGCAGAATTAGAAAATTTATCACAACCTGTAAGATTTGCTAATTCTCAACTTACACCAATGTGTTTAGATGATATTTTAACCCAAAGTATTCCTCGTTGGCAACAGGCAGCAACTCGTCGTAATTTAACTTTAAATATAGTTTTACCGAAGCAATTACCCACAGTTATTAGTAATCCTGCTATGCTAGATCGGGTACTCACTGGTTTAATAGAGAATTTTACCCGCAGTTTACCTCCTGGTAGTTGTATTCAAGTGCAAGTAATGACCGCTGGTGATCAACTAAAATTACAATTATCTCCTCAATTTGATTGTCAAGATAAAAGTTACACGACAACGCCACCAATTCGTAAATCTTTAGGTCAATTATTAATGTTTCAGCCGGAAACCGGAGCAATTAGTTTAAATATGACTGCAACTAAGCATTTATTTCAAGCCATTGGTGGGAAATTGATTGTTCGTCAACGTCCTCAAAATGGGGAAGTATTGACAATTTTCTTACCTTTGGAAGTTAGTCACCAATTGTAAATACAGCAGATTTATTGTAAATGAGGTACAAACTTGAATAATGAAACGCTTGTGGTGCGGGCATCTTGCCCGCCAATACTGTAATTCAATCAAGGGAAATGTGCTTTATTTCACGCAGAGGCGCGGAGTCCTTTTGGGGAAACCCCACCCCTACAATATGGGAAATTAATTAATGTTGACTGTTTATTCTTTGCTGTAAAGCTGCTCGTGCTTGTTCTCTGTCGTCAAAATGGATTTTTTCAGTACCAATAATTTGATAATCTTCGTGACCTTTACCAGCTAATAATATACCGTCTCCAGGTTGAGCTTGTAAAATAGCGGTACGGATTGCAGTCGCGCGATCGCTGATAACGATTGGTTGTAATATATCAGGAATACCTGCCAATACATCTTCTAAGATCTTTTCCGGGTCTTCTGTGCGCGGATTATCTGATGTCAACACGGCTAAATCAGCCATTTCAGCAGCTATTTTACCCATTTTTGGGCGTTTAGTGCGATCACGATCACCTCCACAACCAAATACACAGATCATTTTACCAGGAATAAACGGCCGGGCAGCCTTGAGCAAATTCTCCAAACTATCGGGAGTATGGGCATAATCTACAATTACGCTAATATCTTGTTGTGGATGAATTTGCACCCGTTCCATGCGTCCAGGAACACCGGGAAACTCAGGAATGGCATTTGCTACCAATTGCAAATCTAACCCCAGGTGAATAACCGCTCCGACCGCAGCTAAAAGATTTTCTAAGTTATATTGACCAACCAAAGGAGAACTAAAATCTACATTTCCTTTGGGAGTATGTAAAATTCCACTAACACCATTTGGTTGATAACTTAAATCACTCATCCAAAAATCAGCGGTATAATCATTAACACTATAACTCCAAACCTGTTCTGGATTTAAAGAGGCAATTATCCGTTTACCATAAGCGTCCTCAGAGTTGATAATTGCCCGTCCTGAGAGATAATCAGGACCAAATAACAACGCTTTCGCGGCAAAATAGTCCTCCATATCCTTGTGATAGTCCAAATGGTCTTGGGTGAGATTAGTAAATACCCCTACATCAAAAGCACAACTTAAAACCCTACCCTGGTGTAAAGCGTGAGAACTGACCTCCATGACCCCAAGTTGACAACCAGCATTAATTGCTTTAGCTAATTGTTGTTGCAAATCCACAGCAAAAGGGGTGGTATTAACAGCGGTTTCTGCAAAACCAGGCCAGCGGGTGTAAAGTGTGCCTATCAACGCCGTCGGTAAATTAGCTTGAATTAGGAAATATTCGATTAAGTGAGTAGTGGTAGTTTTACCATTTGTCCCGGTAACACCCACCATTGTCAGTTTTTGTCCCGGATAACCATAAAAAGTTGCAGCTATTTGGGCGCAAGCTTTAATGATATTATCGGCACTAATCACCACAGATCCTGGTGAAGGCGGATTTTTCTGCATTGCTTCCGAAGAAACAATGGCCGCAACTGCACCAGCAGCCAAAGCACCCGGCCAAAACTCTCCACCATCTACTCTACTTCCTGGCATTCCTATAAATAAATCGCCCACAGTACAAGCATGGGAATTAGTTTTAAGTCCTTGAATATCAATATCCGGTATATTTATAGACTCAATCCCCTCTACAGTCGCTAATAATTCCCGTAATTTCATCTGGTGAACCTCGCCACAAGCTTATCTTGCGCTTATTTAAGCATTATTTTGTGATCTCAAGGGCTGCTATTTGATTTTTGTTCAGACTTAGTTTCCTTATTTTACCCCTTCCTTCTTGCTTATAGAGAAAAATTCTGAGTATATTTGTATAATTTAACATGAGGCAGAAATTCCGGCAATAATTGAGCAAATGCGCCTAGCAAGTTAAAATGGTTTTGGTGATAGCCTCTTCACTGTTCTTTACGAGGCTTTTATGGCAGCAAATATTACACAAATAGCCAAGTATCTAGATAATCTTGGTTGGGACTATCGTTTTGATGAAAAAGAAGACCGGATTATTACGGGTGTTGAAGCTGAAAATATTGATGATTTCCTGATCGTTGTCCAACTAGACGAGGAAGGGAAATTTTTCCGGCTATTTGCACCCCAGGTTTTGGCGGAAGTGAAAGACCATCCCCACAAAGATGCTATCCTGCAAACCATGCTGGCTATTTCTTGGGAAACCAAAATGCTGCAATGGGAATATGATCCATCCGATGGTGAAATCCGCGCTATTATTGAGTTTCCCCTAGAGGACTCCATACTCACCGAGAGACAATTTAACCGTTGTTTGAGCGGATTAATCCAAATTGTTGATACCATTGCCTTCCCGCGTTTGCAAGAGGTAATGGAGACAGGGGAAGACCCGGGAAATCTAGATTTAGGAGAAAGATTATTATTGAGTATTCAAGAACAAGCTCCTGGATTATTAGAACTCCTAGAAAAAGCCATGGAAGCGCGGAAAAAGCGGGGTAGTTTTGCCGATGAATAAAGCGGATCACCACTGAAATCGCTATACTGCAAAGTGATAACCTGATCATAATACTGAAATTTTGTAAGGCTGGATTTTTATGACATCCTATGCAACCTCCTCTGCTAAAGCAGAAATGAGTGAACTCCGGCGGTTAAAAAGCTTATTACCCCCAGAATTACAAAGCTGGGTAACAGTTGAAGGCACAACAGAGGTAAATCCATCTTTGATTCGTTGTGAAGAAATTGGTAAAGACCAAGTAGAAATTCAAATTGACTTGGTGAAATGGGACGCTCTAGCAATGGATCAACGGAATTTGCTGTTTTGGCACGAAGTTGCTCGCGTTCAAAATGACACGATTCCTAAGGACGGTTGGGAAATGGCGGCGCTGGCCATTGGTTTGGGTGGTGCTGTGGGTGAATTATGGGTACAGGATGGATTATTACTAGTATTAGCTATGGCCCTCTGTGGTGTTTCCGGTTGGCGGCTATATCAAAAAAATAATGGGGATAAACAAATTAAAGAATTGCTGGATGCTGACGAAAAAGCGATCGCTCTAGCAACCCGCTTTGGTTATAGTTTACCTAATGCTTATAAAAGTCTTGGTAGTGCTTTAAAAACCTTAGTAGAAAATACTCCTAGCAAACGTCAGCGTTCTCGATATGAGGCTAGACTTTCTGCTCTCAAACGTAGCGCCAATAAAGCTAAATCTAAATCTAGAAATGAGGAATCTGGACTTTGACACTCTCAAAGTCTCTGAGCTTTACGCTGACCCGGTATTCCTAGAAAATCTTGGCAAATATTCCGCTAAAATTCGATTTTAGGGGTTTTCAATTGTCTGTATAAGGTACAAAGTTTTTTAGTTTTAGGAAACAGTGGTGTGTTGGCGATAACGTAATGCACCACGATAATATATTGCAACGGATTTTATCCTCATGCACCTGAAAATAAGTAAGTTAGTGTTAAAAATTGTCGTTAATGGTAAAATATTCCATATTGCCCTGTTCCCTTCTCTCAACTTCTCGGTTTAGCACACCAAGTACCCAAGAACCTATATTTTTATATTCAGAAAATTTTTACTAAAAATTCATCTATTTAACCCAATATTTAAACTTCATCAAACTTTGTTATGACGCTCATGGAAAATTTTTAAATTCTCTATTCCGTTGAATATTTTATAATTTGAAAAGTTGCAGATGACAAAAATACTTGAAGATCATCACTTACTTTTGCAACTCATAAAACTGCCCATTGTAACTTCTTAATAACTGTACTTTGGAAGACAATTATTTTTACAAATACCTCTAACTTAGTGTTAGAGACTAATTGTATGGTGGTGTGCAGCTTTTGTAAGTAAAGTCGGGGTTTCTCTACCCTTAATGGTATTGTATCCGACTTTTTATTCATAGATTTTCTGGTGGAAGCTAGGAAATTTAAAATCTATACAAAACTCGGTGCACCTTAATATCTAGAATCCTCTTACCTTTATGGGTTAGAAGATTCATCATCAAGATTAAAGATAAGGTTAGTTGTTTTTCTAAGAGAAAGTAACATTTAGCAAATTAGATAATATATGGCCACTAAAGTTCAGAGTTTTATGAGTAGTCAACCCTCCGTAGACTTTCCAGTTACTTACTCGGAAAACACAGTAAACTTGCAAGTTACAGCGAGGTTAACTATACTTGAAGCCGTTAGTTTTAAGCAAATTTGTCAAAACTTAATTGAAACAGATTCACCACCTGGAGAAATTTTTATTGATTTCCAAAATACTATTTTCATGGATAGTAGTGGTTTAGGTTCTTTAGTTAGTAACTTTAAAAGTTCTCAAGAAAAGGGAATTAAAGTCACACTGCGTCATGTTACTCCCCAAGTAATGGCAGTTTTAAATCTAACGGGACTAGATCAGGTGTTTTTCATTGAGTCTTCTCATAACCCCCCACTAATAATAACAGATAACATTACAAACTCAGGAAAAAATAATTCTCGTCAAGTAGATCCACTTCCTCAAACTCATAATTCTGTAGCATCTTGGATGAAACGAGTTATTGATATTATGGGAGCATTAGTTGGGTTAGTAATTACATTTGTTTTGTTTATTCCTATAGCAATCGCTATTCAAATTGATGATCCCGGTCCGATTTTATTTAAACAAATCCGTTGTGGTTGGATGGGTAAAAGATTTACAATTTGGAAATTTCGGTCTATGTGTGTAGATGCTGAAGCTAAAAAATCTCAAATAAAAAACCAAGTAGAAGGCGCTTTTTTTAAAAATGATCATGATCCGAGAATTACTAAAGTAGGTAAATTTTTACGCCGTACCAGTCTTGATGAACTACCTCAATTTTGGAATGTTCTCAAAGGAGAAATGAGTTTAGTCGGAACTCGACCACCGACACCTGATGAAGTAGAACGCTACGAAGTACCAGAATGGCAACGTTTGGATGTTAAACCTGGTATGACTGGTGAATGGCAAGTTAATGGACGCTCTAAAGTTCGGAGTTTTGAAGATGTGATTCGCTTAGATCTACAATATCAACAAAATTGGACTTTAGTTTACGATTTAAAGTTGATTTTCAAAACCATCACCATTTTGTTTAATAAAAACAGTGGGGCTGTTTAGGTTACTAAATTTACCAAATTTATTTATTAAATTTACTCAAGTCGATTGGTGACTTGGGTTTATTTTTATGGAGGGAATAGAAAAATCTTTTTTCGTTCCCTTTCTGCATCAACTAATCAACTGTAGAATATGTTACTATTGATAGAAAACTTATTCATCAATTGCAGTTCCGAATATTTGTGAGCAAGTTGAATAAGTATTTGCTTTCGTGAAAAAATACATGAGGTTGAATGACTGAATCTTTAAGAGGAAATTTCCCATTGACAAAGAACGCTGTGAGCATATCTAAAACTGACACAGAAGCTACAAGCAAAAATTTAGCTTTAACCATTGCTGAGGCGGCTTTAGACCGCAAAGCTGTAGAGATTATCTTGCTTGACGTGGCTGAGGTTTCTTACCTGTCTGATTACTTTGTGATGATGACAGGTTACTCTAAGGTGCAAGTAAGAGCCATTGCTGAGGCAATTGAAGGACAGGTGGAAATTGACTGGCAACGACGACCGCTAAGAACGGAAGGAAAAGCGGAAGGAACTTGGGTACTTCAAGATTATGGTGATGTTATTGTCCATATCATGATGCCAAGGGAACGGGAGTTTTATAATTTAGAGGCGTTCTGGGGACACGCGGAACGTATTTTTATACCAAACTCCCATGGCACTGGGGGTTAAGCGATATGATGGGATCCTCCCTAGAGAATTGCCCAGTTCCTACAGAACAACAACCCCTGAATGAGTATGAAGAGCTAAAAAATGACTGGCTATTTCGAGATAGTATTTTAAGCTGGGGTAAGTACACCAAGACAATTTTTTGGTTTTGGGCTTGGTCTTGGTTAGTGGCAGGACCCGTGGCAGCTTCTAGCTTCCCCCCCCAAAAGCAGATTTTTAATTTTCTGCTTTGTGGATCTGCTGCTGCCAGTGTCACGGTAGTGCTAGTCTTGATTAGGTTATACTTAGGTTGGTATTATGTGCGCGATCGCCTTTACAGTACCACTGTTTTCTATGAAGAATCAGGTTGGTATGACGGACAAATCTGGACTAAACCTCAATCGGTCATTACCCGCGATCGCTTAATTGTTACCTACGAAATTAACCCCATTTTCCAACGCTTACAAATAACCTTTGGTGCTTTGGTTCTTATGTATCTTATTGGTACTATAGTTTGGCATTTTCTGTAAATAGTCATTGGTTAGTAATCGTTAGTCATTAGTTATATTAAAACAACTGACCGCTGACCACTAACAACTGACCACTGACAACTGACAACTGACCACTAACAACTGACCACTGACAACTGACAACTGACCACTGACAATTCACAAAGTAGATATAAACCCATGACAATGGGAAAAAGAACTCAAGCCGCAGCCCTGGAAGTCCGGTTACTGCGAGAAGGTATTATTGAATCTCGGCATATAGCCCAGGCTGTAGTTAGCGACGACCGAGGACGGATACTTTCCGTTGCAGGTAACGCTGAAACTACCGCATTTGTCCGTTCTGCCCTCAAACCATTTCAGGCACTGGCTATTACTAGCACAGGCACATTAGAACGCTATGGTTTAAGCGATAGAGACTTGGCCATTATCACCAGTTCCCATCAAGGTACCATGGAACAGGTGAGACAGGTATTTAACATTTTGTGGCGGGCAGATATTGATGTTAATGCTCTGCATTGTCCAATCCCCCAAGGTAAATATAGTCCTCTAGAATATAACTGTTCTGGTAAACACGCGGGAATGTTAGCTGTTTGTCAGCAACGACATTGGCCTTTAAATAACTATTTAGATCGGAAACACCCAGTTCAGCAGTTAATTATCTCCAAAGTAGCAGAATTGCTGCGAATGCCAGCAGAAGAATTTCTCACGGCTCATGATGACTGTGGTGCACCCACGTATCTAATGCAACTCAGTCAAATGGCTTCTTTATATGCTATGCTTGCTTCTAGTAATAGTCTGGATATGGAACGTATCGTTCGCGCCATGAACCATCACCCTACAATGGTGGCAGGTGAAGGAGAATTTGATACAGAGTTAATGCGCTTAACTCCGGGTGAATTAGTTAGCAAATCTGGTGCAGAAGGTGTACAATGTATTAGCAGACTCGGAGAAGGCATGGGATTAGCTATTAAAATTATGGATGGATCAAAACGTGCCAAGGGTGCTGTAGCTATTCACCTCCTCCAACAAATGGGTTGGATTAGTCCCAGTATTGCCCAAAGTCTTTCCGAGAAATTCATGAACCTGGGGAAATACAAGCGTTTGGAAGTAATTGGAGAATTATCGCTTTTATAGTTGACAAACTTTTGACTTTGGGTTATATTAAAGAAGTCGAGAGGAAAGCGACAAAAGCGACGCGGGATAGAGCAGCCTGGTAGCTCGTCGGGCTCATAACCCGAAGGTCAGTGGTTCAAATCCACTTCCCGCCACCAAATAAAAAACTAATCTCTGTAATCTTTTAAGATTATGGAGATTTGTTTTATTAAGAAAGAAGTGATAATTTGACCTCATTATTTCGGTCTATTGAAGACAATAGAATAAGTTAGTGGCTTATTTAAGAAAATGTTGATTTGATAGTTATTTATGGCTAAGGTTTTGGTAGGATAGTATGAAAAAATGACTATCGTATAAATTAGTCAGTCAAATTTTTCCTGTAACCTAGAAAAATAATAGCACATTCTTTAATTAAATTTCGGTTTTTGATTGGGGTTCAATGTGAATAAGAAAGTAAGAAGTTTTACCTAGAAATTGGACTTTGGCTATTAAGTCGTTTTCATATTTGTCTGCTGTGGTAACATCTGTAAATAATTCTTTGTCTAGTAGATACTGAGTTGGTATCTAGATATTTGAGAATTTCGGGAAAGAATAGTTCATAAATTATATAAAAAATTTGGATATCAGTTCTTTAAATAAGCGGTCATGATCTATTTTTTCGCTGATGTTTTTGTTACATAGATTCTCTGGTTATTTTTTGTAAGCAAAAATCAAGAACCACCCCAAGGAAAGGAAAAACCTAATTGGATAAAAAAGACGGAGCTATAACTCATAAAAGGGGAAATTTTTTCTTTTTCATGAACAGCAATAACAGAGCAATAAGAGAGAAATAATTTTTCACCCTTATTTGTCTGTGTTCTATGTATTCTGAAGTAGTTATTTTTAAATTCCTCTTGCGTAAGAGGATATCTATTACTGACTACCAGACTTTGAAAATTACAGTTTACCAGATCAATGGACTGCTAGAGTCGGATAAGCTAGTAAAGAAGATGATTAAAAACTTACCAAATATTTCAACAGACTAACTACATTGTAACTGAACTATGTTTGATGCACTATCTGACCGTTTAGAATCCGCCTGGAAAAAACTACGAGGACAGGATAAAATATCAAAATCCAACATTCAAGACGCTTTACGGGAAGTGCGTCGGGCTTTGTTGGAAGCAGATGTTAATCTTCAAGTCGTTAAAGATTTTATTAGCGAAGTCGAGGCCAAAGCACAAGGGGCTGAAGTTATTAGCGGTGTGCGTCCTGACCAACAATTCATCAAAATTGTTTATGATGAACTGGTGCGGGTCATGGGAGAGGAAAATGTTCCTCTAGCAGAAGTTACGGGTAAAACCACCGTTGTGTTAATGGCTGGTTTACAAGGGACAGGGAAAACCACGGCTACAGCTAAATTAGCTTTGCATTTACGGAAACAAGACCGTAGTTGTCTGCTAGTGGCTACAGATATATATCGTCCCGCAGCAATTGATCAATTAATCACTCTGGGTAAGCAAATTGACGTACCAGTTTTTGAACTGGGAATTGCAGCAGACCCCGTAGAAATCGCCCGTCAGGGTGTCGAACGCGCTAGAGCAGAAGGTATAAATACAGTAATTATTGATACTGCTGGACGTTTGCAAATTGACGAAGGGATGATGGCGGAATTAGCCCGCATTAAAGCGGTAGCTGAACCCGACGAAACCTTGTTGGTAGTGGACGCAATGACGGGGCAAGAGGCGGCAAATCTAACACGCACCTTCCATGATCAAATTGGAATTACAGGGGCAATCCTGACCAAAATGGACGGGGATAGCCGAGGTGGTGCAGCGTTATCTGTGCGGCAAATTTCCGGCGCGCCGATTAAATTTGTGGGTGTGGGGGAAAAAGTCGAGGCCCTGCAACCATTCTACCCGGAACGGATGGCTTCACGGATTTTGGGTATGGGTGATGTTCTAACTTTGGTGGAAAAAGCCCAAGAAGAGATAGATTTGGCCGACGCGGAGCAAATGCAGGAGAAAATCTTATCAGCGAAATTTGATTTTACTGACTTTCTCAAGCAAATGCGGTTGTTGAAGAATATGGGGTCATTAGGTGGTATTATTAAAATGATTCCAGGGATGAATAAACTTTCTGAGGATCAGTTGAAACATGGAGAAACTCAGTTAAAACGCTGTGAAGCGATGATCAATTCCATGACAGGAAAAGAGAGGCGTGATCCAGATTTATTATCTAGTTCACCTAGTCGACGAAGAAGGATAGCATCTGGTTCTGGTTATAGAGAAGCGGATGTAAGCAAACTAGTGGCAGACTTTCAAAAAATGCGATCGCTCATGCAGCAAATGGGACAGGGTGGCATTCCCGGTATGCCAGGAATGTTTGGCGGTGGAAATCCTTTAGCCGCAGGAAATCGTCCTTCAGCAGGCTGGCGCGGTTATCCTGGCGGTGCACCACCAGCGAAGAAAAAGAAGGAGAAAAAGAAAAAAGGTTTTGGCACTCTTTAGAATTTAAGCATAAAATCCCGGATTTCTGCAAGAAGTCTGGGATCTGACAAGTGCAATCACTACGGTTTTTGCGTAGGTTCTCAAAAACGTAAAGCGATCGCAAATGGCTATAATTGTGAATATATTCACCAGTGCCACTGCTTGTGTTCAAAACTTTATTTACCTTTGGTAAAATGGAGATTCAGATATGGTACAGCAACTTACACCACCGGAAATCAAACCAGAAATCATCTACCCTGATAGTGATGGCAACCTTATGTCTGATAATACCAAACAATATGAATGGATTGTTAAAATTAAGGAAAATTTAGAAATATTATTCGCACCAAACGATGATGTATTTATAGCCGGTGATTTACTTTGGTATCCTGTAGAAGGAAGTGTAAAAACCCGACAAGCACCTGATGTCATGGTGGTGTTTGGAAGACCCAAAGGTGATAGAGGTTCTTATAAACAATGGCAAGAAAATAATCTTCCTCCCCAAGTGGTATTTGAAATCCTATCTCCAGGCAATAGTACCAAGGAAATGGCTAAAAAAATCCTCTTTTATCAGCGTTATCGGGTAGAAGAGTATTATATATACAATCCAGATACAATTGAATTAACAGGATTTATTCTTGAAAAAGAATGTTTAGAGGCAATTGAGGATATTAATAATTGGGTCAGCCCGCGTTTAGACATACGTTTTAAAATCACAGCAGATAACTTAGAAATTTATTATCCTCATGGCGGTAAGTTTCTCACATCTGTAGAATTAAATCAACGTGTCGAAGAAGAAAAACAACGTGCTGAACAAGAAAAACAACGTGCTGAACAAGAAAAACAACGTGCTGAACAAGAAAAACAACGTGCTGAACAAGAAAAACAACGTGCTGAACAAGAAAAACAACGTGCTGAACAAGAAAAACAACGTGCCGACCAAGAACACAAAAATTATCAAGACCTATTAGCAAAATTAGCAGCTAAAGGTATTGATCTCAATAGGCTCTAAAAATTAGAATTATATCCCCGACTTCTTTGAGAAGTTGGGCTGACGGGATGACAAAAATGGTTAAGATGCAGATATTGCCCCATGTTTATCTCCTAAAGCATAGCGAGAATTTCCTCTATTATAATAAGCATCAGCCTTATAAAGATTAATCTGCAAGGCTCTACTATAATCAGATATAGCCTTATTTTCATCTCCTCTCATCGAATAAGCTACTCCCCGATTAAAGTAAGCATGATAACTATTTGGATTAATTTTTAAGGCTCTATTGTAATTATTAATAGCATCTTCTATTACTCCTAAAGCAGAGTAAACTATACCTCTGGCAATTAAAGTTTTGGTATTATTAGAATTAATTTGCAAAGATTCATTACAGTCTTTCAATGCTTCATGAAAATTTCCCAAAAAATAATTAGCAACTGCGCCATTATAGTAAGCTTCATCAAGAGTAATTTGTTACATAATACCATCTTTAGCTTTATGTGTGCCACTTCACTAACAATTCTATTGTCCATCAAAAACTAAAAAAAGAGAGATAGAAAACTCTACCCCTCTTTTTAATTCATCAAATAACTATTAGCTAATTAGCTCTTAGTATCTGCTGGGTTTGTGAACAAGGAAGCTCATAACTTGACACTGCTTGATGTTGTCAAAACCAACAACACGAATGTAGCAGTTACCATACTGAGAACGGCAACTTTGAACTTCGTTCAATACTTCTTGAGCAGTTTTAGCACCGAACAAAGGCAACTTCCACATTGTCCAATAAAGTTCTGTAGGTTCAGAAGTTTCGTTGAATTCAATTGCAGGAATGAAACCTTGTGTGATGATGTACTGAACTTGCTTGGCGATTTGCGCGTCAGACAAAGGGGGAAGGTAAGAAAGGGTTTCGTAACGACGCTCTTTAGGTAAAGTTTGCATAGTTTTTGATAAGTGGGGGAGATTTTTTATGACTTGGTTGACTGACTAATTGGATAAATTATCCAAATTAGCATCAGATATTGTCTGTCTTTCAATTTCGAGGCTGGGACTTGATAAACTTAGTTGCGTAATGCGTTCAAGATGCTGGCGACGCTGTTCCATATTGGCTTGCTGAATGCCAGTTATCACCATTTCTGGTAAAAACTCTGTCACTTCCGCCGCTATGTGTTCCCTGACAGTCATAATCCGCAAAGCCAAATCTGACTTTTCCAGAAACAGTTCCTCAATATAAGCTTCTCCGTCTTGGACTTTCCCAGCCGAGAAGTTTTGCAACCAATGTGCTAAAGGAGGATTTGTTTCGCCTAGCTGTGCCAATACAGTCCTTAGCGCCTGATAAGTCAGGTAGCTTTGGAGAGTTTTGGCTGTGTCTTTCGCAATTTGCTTTAAATCCATGCTTGACCCAGCCCTTTAGATTTTTAGATTTTGGATTGTATATGAATCCAAAATCCCAAATCCTCAATTATCAGACGGTATCCATTGCTTCAAACTCGAACTTAATTTCTTTCCACAGTTCGCAAGCAACAGCCAACTCAGGAGACCACTTAGCAGCTTCGCGGATAATATCATTACCTTCACGAGCCAAGTTGCGACCTTCGTTACGAGCTTGAACAACTGCTTCTAAAGCTACGCGGTTAGCAGTAGCACCAGGCGCGTTACCCCAAGGATGTCCGAGAGTACCACCACCGAATTGTAGTACGGAGTCATCACCAAAGATTTCTACCAACGCGGGCATATGCCATACGTGGATACCACCGGAAGCAACTGCCATTACACCAGGTAAGGAAGCCCAGTCTTGGGTAAAGTAAATACCACGAGACTTGTCTTGTTCAATGTAGTTTTCACGCAATAGGTCAACGAAGCCCATGGTGATTCCACGTTCACCTTCTAACTTACCAACTACTGTACCAGTGTGAATGTGGTCACCACCAGACAAGCGGAGAGCTTTAGCCAATACGCGGAAGTGGATACCATGGTTCTTCTGACGGTCAATTACAGCGTGCATAGCCCGGTGAATGTGCAACAGAATACCGTTATCACGACACCAGCGAGATAATGTGGTGTTAGCGGTGAAACCTGCGGTCAGGTAATCGTGCATGATGATGGGCTGCTTGAGTTCTTTAGCGTACTCAGCCCGTTGGATCATTTGTTCGCAGGTAGGAGCGGTAACGTTCAGGTAGTGACCCTTGATTTCGCCTGTTTCCGCTTGTGCCTTATTAATAGCTTCAGAAACGAACAAAAAGCGATCGCGCCATCTTTGGAATGGTGCGGAGTTGATGTTTTCGTCGTCTTTGGTGAAGTCCAAACCACCGCGTAAACATTCGTAAACTGCGCGTCCGTAGTTCTTAGCGGAAAGACCTAATTTGGGCTTAATTGTACAACCCAACAGCGGACGACCGTATTTGTTCAATTTGTCGCGCTCAACTTGGATACCGTGAGGAGGTCCTTGGAAGGTCTTGATGTAAGCTACTGGAAAACGAATGTCTTCCAAACGCAACGCCCGTAAGGCTTTAAAACCAAATACGTTACCAACAATAGATGTCAATACGTTGGTGATAGAACCTTCTTCAAACAAGTCCAAAGGATACGCAACGTAGCAGATATATTGGTTATCTTCACCAGGAACTGGTTCGATATCATAACAACGACCTTTGTAGCGATCTAGGTCGGTGAGCAAGTCTGTCCAAACTGTTGTCCAAGTACCAGTGGAAGACTCAGCAGCTACAGCCGCACCAGCTTCTTCGGGAGGAACTCCGGGTTGGGGAGTCATCCGGAAAGCTGCTAATAAATCTGTATCTTTAGGTGTGTAATCCGGTGTGTAATAAGTTAGTCTGTAATCTTTAACCCCAGCTTGATACCCAGACTTAGCCTGAGTCTTAGTTTGCGCGTAAGACATATTTTTCTTCCAAGAAGTCTTTCTTTACTACTATCAAATCACGTTATGTGCAACTTATTCTCATTCTTACTCTTTATTCATTCTTAATAAGATTATAAGTTTTGCTTATGATTAGGGGCGATGAGTTTCTATGGTAGCAGTATTACTGCTGCATAAATTCAGACGTACTACTTTGACGCTGTTATTTTTCGTCCCAGGAATACAAAATCTTTTCATCTTGAGTTTGCATACCCTACCAAACCGATTTAATCAATTGATCAACTGTCTGGGGAATTTTGCCTGATGTCTTTACTTAAAGCGGGTAAAGATTGATCATGAGGCGTTTTCTCTGAACACAGGTTTAGTCAGGGGATGAGCAAGGGAGAAGAAACTGCACATCACTAGATTTGTAGCTTACCCCACAATATATCAATTATTTAATAAGTTATTTTGCAATTTTTCCCAATTGATATATTTAGATTTGTTACGACGTAAAGATTTAACATTTTGTTAAGAACAATTTACAAATGTATCTAAATCAAGTATGTCTTCATTTCTGGCTGTCCTGGTTGCTACAAAAACTTGGTATAAATATTGAATATAAACATTACTTATTCAGCTATTAGGGTATTAATCTTTGCAAAACTTGTTGTAAAACTACTGCTGTCCAATCAATGTCTGTTACCATGGTCTGTTTTCCTAAAGTTAATCTAATTCCCGTTAAAGCGGCTTGTTGAGAATACCCCATTGCTAATAGAATGGGACTAGGGCTTAATTTTCCACTATTACAAGCCGAACCTGCGCTAATACCAATTCCGGCTAAATTTAATTGTCGGACTAATGTTTTTCCGCTGATTTTTTCTCCGTCTGTAATTGCTAAACAAAAACTGAGATGATGGGGTAAGCGATGAATTCTGTCACCGGTGGGAATTAAACCGGGAATATCTGCTAAAATGGCAAAGAGGCGATCACGTAACCCGATTAATCTTAACCTTTCCGTGTCTAACTCCTGGGCTGCTAACTCCGCTGCTACTCCAAATCCAGCAATAGCAGGAGTTGCTTGAGTTCCTGAACGCAGTCCGGCCTCCTGTCCACCCCCACTTAGTAGCGATTTTAATTTTACCCCAGGACGCACATATAACGCCCCTGCACCTAAACCACCATATAATTTATGACTAGATAAACTCAATAAATCTACTGGTAAAGTCTGCACGTCTAGGGGTAGTCGTCCAGCAACTTGCACTGCATCTGTATGAAATAAAGCGCCGTGTGTTTTCGTAATTTCCCCTAATTCAGGAATTGGTTGGACTGTTCCTATTTCGCTTTGTCCATAAATTACAGATACCAATACTGTATTATCTCGCAATGCGGCTTTTAGGTCTTCGGGGTTAACTCTTCCGTAATTATTTACACCTAAACGGGTAATTTCCCAACCCCAATTTTCTAACATTTTCGCCGGTTCAGAAATAGCTGAATGTTCTACACTGGAAATAATGATATGCTGGGTGGTGCTGTAACACCGCGCTACCCCCATAATTGCTAGGTTGTCGGCTTCCGTTCCTCCAGAGGTAAAAATAATTGATTCGGGAACAGCGTTAATTAAACTCGCAACTTGCATTCGGGCTGTTTCGACAACTAAGGCGGACCGGTTGCCCCATTCATGTAAACTGGATGGATTACCCCATTGTTGAGTTAAAATGGTTTGGATAATAGCGATCGCTTCTGGACGAGTGGGAGTAGTAGCACTGTAATCTAGATATATTTGCATAAAAATTTATACTTTAGGACTTACACATTGCTGTTTTGAGGTAAATGTTTCGCGCAAAGAAAGAAATTAATTGAGGGTGTGACATTAATATATTAAAATCCCTGTAATTTACTTTTATTAGATTACTGTGTTTATTTTCCCACAAATTCACCATTCTCCTTACATCTTGTTATTGCTTTTGACTCTGACTGGTTGTCAACAAGTCCAATCATCTAGTCAGCTTTTAGAACCATTACCCCAAGATCCTTTAATTCAAGTTTACTTCAATAATTCCCAATCTTCAAAATATACAGAAGCCTATCGTCAAAAATCCCGATTCGGGGATGATCTAGAAAAGCAGATTGTTGATACTATTTCTCAAGCAAAATCTACCATAGATATAGCTGTACAGGAATTACGTTTACCAAAAGTTGCCCAGATATTAGCAGAAAAACAAAAATCTGGTGTGAAAGTGAGGTTAATTTTAGAACATAATTATTCCCGTCCTTGGAGTAGTTTCACTTCCGCAGAAATAGCTAATTTAGAAAAAAGGGAACAAGAAAGATATCAAGATTTTCGCAAGTTTGTTGATATTAATAAAGATAATCAAATCACATCGGCGGAAATTAGTCAACGGGATAGTTTAGCTATTGTTCAAGATGCTCAAATTCCTTGGATAGATGATACTGCTGATGGTTCAAAAGGTAGTAGATTAATGCACCATAAATTTGTGGTTGTTGATCATCGTTTTGTGATTATTACTTCTGCTAATTTTACCCTCAGTGATACATCTGGAGATTTTACAAATTCTAGTAGTTTGGGTAATGCTAATAATCTATTAAAAGTTGATAGTCCTGAATTAGCAAAACTAATAACAGAAGAGTTTAATATTATGTGGGGTGAGAGAGTAGGAGGAAAATTAGATAGTAAATTTGGACTTCAAAAAACTCTCCGTAAATCACAAACAATCACTTTAAATAATAGCAAAATTACAGTTAACTTTTCTCCAATTTCTCCTACTGAACCTTGGGTTGATTCTGCTAATGGATTAATTAGTAAAACTTTATCCGCAAGTAAAAAAACAGTTGATTTAGCATTATTTGTTTTTTCAGATCAACAACTTGCTAATATTCTCGAAGAACGTCATGATCAAAATGTGCAAGTTCGGGCTTTAATTGAACCACAATTTGCTTATCGTTCTTACAGTGAAGCTTTAGATATGATGGGATTTGCTTTAAGTGAGAACTGTAAATATGAAGTTGATAACCATCCTTGGAAAAATCCGATTTCTACCGTAGGAGTCCCAATTTTAGCAAAAGGTGATTTATTACATCATAAATTTGCAGTCATTGATAATCAAACAGTAATTACAGGTTCTCATAATTGGTCAGAAGCTGCTAATAATGGCAATGATGAAATATTAGTTGTAATTGAAAATCCCACAGTTGCGGCACATTATCAACGGGAATTTGATCGGCTTTATGGTACGATTAAACCAGGTTTAACAGCAAATATTCAAGCTAAAATTGATCAGCAAGTTAAACAATGTCCTCAAATTCAAAAACCATCATCTCTAACAAGTTCAATTACTCATAAAATTAATCTCAATACCGCAACTCAAGCAGAATTAGAAACTCTACCCGGTGTTGGTAAGAAATTGTCTGAAAGGATAATTATAGCTCGTCAACAACAAAAATTTACTTCTTTACAAGATGTAGATAAAATACCAGGAATTAGTGCTAAAATCTTAACAGAATGGGAAGAAATGATCACCTTGACTTCAGATTAACGCATATACGGATAATCATCATACCACTAATGGTATGATGGTAGAAAACCGGGTTAGTATTTTAGTAAGTGCCTTAAAGTTAAAATATTGCTAGGAGAACTTATGAAATTTTACGATAAATTGAATGGAGCGATTACTCAAAATCAGAGTTTACTATTTATAGGACTAGATCCTAATCCTGAAATGCTCCCTGAAAGATATTCCCAGAAATCAGATCCCAAAAGTATGATTGATAGTCTGTGGGATTGGTTAGAATTTACTATTTCCCAAACCAGTGATTTAGTATGTGCCTATAAACCAACTCTGGGATTTTACGCAGCTTTAGGTATTCCAGGATGGGAATTATTACAAAGAACTTTAAAAGCTATTCCTGCTCATATTCCAATTATATTAGATGCCAAACATAGCGATCTTAATACTAGTACAATTTTCGCTAAAACTGTTTTTGAAGAATGGCAAATTGATGCGATTACATTGAGTCCTTATGCAGGACAAGATCATGTAGCACCCTTTTTAGTTTATCCCGATAAAGCCGTTTTTATTTTGTGTACAACTTCTAATCCAGGTGCAGTGATTTTGCAGCAATATCCTACAGCGGAATCCCCCTTTTATTTACAAGTAGTCAAGGAAGCAAAAAATTGGGGAACACCTGAACAACTGGGTTTAGAAGTAGGAACTATTCAACCAGATATTTTAGCGAAAATTCGCAAAGAAGCACCAGAAAGACTAATCTTAGCCCGCAGTATTTGGTCTGAAGGTGGTAATCTTAAAAACTTGCTATCAGCGGGATTAAATTATAATGGTGATGGGTTACTTCTTCCAGTTTCTCAAGATATGTTAGGAAGTGAAAATCTATCTACCCAACTGCAATCTTTAAGGGCGAAAATTAATCATTTCAGAACTGAAATTTCTCAGGAAAACTCCGCTTGTTCCGTCTGGTTTCCCGATGTTTGTTTATTAAATAAACACCCGCTTTTAGATTTAATTTTACAACTTTATGACATTGGTTGTATCATGTTTGGTGAGTTTGTCCAAGCTTCTGGAGCTACCTTTCCCTATTATATAGACCTCCGCAAAATCATTTCCAATCCCCAAATATTTCATCAGATAGTAATTGCTTATGCAGAGATTCTTAAAGACCTAACTTATGATAGAATAGCTGGTATTCCTTATGGTTCTTTACCTACTGCTACTGGATTATCATTACATCTAAATTCCCCGATGATTTTTCCCCGCAAAGAAGTAAAAGCACACGGAACTCGCAAGGTAATAGAAGGTAATTTTAATCCTGGAGAAGTTGTTGTCATTGTTGATGATATTTTGATCAGTGGTAAAAGCGTAATGGAAGGAGCAGAAAAGTTAAAATATGCGGGATTAAATGTTAATGATATTGTAGTATTTATGGACCATGAGCAAGGTGTAAAAGACAGATTACGAGAAAATGGCTATCAAGCACACGCAGTTTTAACTATTTCTGAAATTACAGAAACTTTATATGCAGCAGGCCGTATTAGTGAGGAACAATTTAAAACTTTATCTGAAATAAATTAGACATTTTAGATATTTATTTTCAAGATAGTGATACAAAAATAATTCAATAATTAGGATTTTGTGGTAAACTGTAGTTAAAATAGTTAGATATGGGAATCTTCAATAATTTCCCAAAACAAAATACCCGACTTCT
>Ga0208052_100006_pt1 | contig 102259 bp, 101 predicted proteins | sample LakMenEpi18Jul08_FD_150710 | JGI IMG/M metagenome (GOLD analysis project Ga0208052, IMG submission 150710) | Freshwater microbial communities from Lake Mendota, WI - 18JUL2008 deep hole epilimnion (SPAdes) | ecosystem: Environmental > Aquatic > Freshwater > Lake > Epilimnion/Euphotic zone ... | reverse complement strand
AGTATCATGTAATACGACAAATAAAAAATTGCATCTATTAAACAGCATGAATATATACAAACAAATTAAAAAACCGCGTGTTTCGTGGCCAGCAGTTTTTGCCCTGGTGGTATTTGTGTTTATGTATTTACCCATTCTGGTACTAGCTTTTTATAGCTTTAATCAGTCACCTTACAGTGCTAAATGGCAAGGATTCACCCTGGAATGGTACGGTAAATTATTTAGTGACGAACGGATTTTATCGGGTTTATATAATAGTTTATTGGTGGGTTTTTGTGCTGTGGGGGTTTCCGCAATTTTGGGAACATTAATGGCTGTGGGGTTAGCGCGTTATGAATTTCCTGGTAAGAAATTATATCAGGGAATTTCTTCTTTACCGTTGTTAATTCCTGATATTGCGATCGCTGTTTCTACGTTAGTATGTTTAGCAGCCTTTGCTATTCCTTTGAGTATCTGGACTATTATCGCTGCCCATATTGTATTTTGTCTATCTTATGTGGGTTTGGTAGTTTCTGCGCGGATGAATAATATTAATCCTCATTTAGAAGAAGCCGCTTTAGATTTAGGTGCAACACCCATACAAGCCTTTATTTTAGTTTTATTACCTCAATTAATGCCGGGGATTATTTCTGGGTGTTTATTGGCTTTTGTCTTGAGTTTGGATGATTTTTTAATTGCTAGTTTTACTGCGGGAAGTGGGACTAATACCTTACCAATGGAAATTTTTAGCCGCATTAGAACGGGAGTCAAACCGGATATTAATGCTTTAAGTGTGATGTTAATTTCTACAACTGCTATTGTGGCTTTGATAGGGGAATTGATTAGAACTGCGGGGGAAAGGAGAGAATAGGGTGAAATTAATTCAAAGTAGAAAAATGTTTTAAGAATTGCATAAAAGTAGGAATATGATATTTAGCATAATTGCTCTGTTGTGAGTAAAATGTAGCTATTTTCAGCAATAATTGATCCCTAAATACCTCATCTGTATTATCCCAATCACTTGGTGGTTTAATGTCTTCCCAATAATCCTCTTTAGTTTTCTTAGTTTTCTTATCCGTAACTTTAACTTTTTTAAGCATTAATAACGCATAAATTAACTCCTTTTTGCGTATTTCATCTGAATTTTCAAACTGTTCTTTCCATGAATCACGTAACTTTTCTAAATCTGTACAATCTAATCCTGAACAATGACTAATGCGATTAGAGACGGTTGATAAATTACTTTTTAAATCATTACACTTAATAATAGCATCTGCCATAGTAATATAAATATCTTCAAGAATAACACTTTGACAATTATACATTGGAGAGTTTATTTGACTATTAAAGACTTCTTGCAGTTCAGGTATGATAAAATATGCTTCTTTGTGAATTAATCCCGTCACCCAAATGCGATGATTTTTTGCATTTTCTTCATTAACTTGACCTTGCTGGTAAAGATTTAAGAAAATTTCCTCCGTATTAGAAAAATGGTAATTATCAATATTTTGGGACTGTAAATCTAAATCAACTATAGCAAATAGCTTATTAGGATTTAAGTAAGATTGTTGAGCATCTTCTTCATGCAATTCCAAAAGCTTAAAATAGGTCTGTATAACATCTGATCTACCTTTACAATTAAAAAATATTGGTATATATGTTGTCCATGTGTTTGGAACGCATTTTCTATAAAAATAGGCATCGTGCCACTGCTCCATTTTTCCATAATTTGCTACTGTCTTATAATCTAAAATGCTGCCTTGACCTTCACATAAAACAACAATTTTATTCCTAATTCTTCTATCTCCAAGAATTTTTTTACAATGTTGTATGAGTATTTCTTGATAAGTATTCATAGTGAAATATTCTTATCTGATTTGATAAGTTTTGGTTCTAGTTCCCTGACATGGCCAGGTGTAAGTGCCTGACATAATTCATAGGAGTGAGTGGCCAGAATATATTGATTACTAGGAGACCATTGCTCTAAATCTGGAATTATTCGATATTGCCAATCTGGATGAAATCCTATTTCAATTTCATCCATGAGAACAATAGCATCTTCGATTTTATTATATTTTAGCCATAGGTAAATACTCAATCTCTTTAATTCACCATGACTTAAATCTTCAGGATAAAGTTCAATATTTCCATCATTTGTATCTAACTTGAATGTGATTTTGGAGAAATCTGTAGAAATATTCACTTTTTTATTAGCTAACAATAAATTCAACTCAGCTAATAATTCTTTATATCTCTTACCATACTCACCTTCAGTTTCAATAGCAGTTATAAAATCTTCATCTCTAGCACTTGTGAATGCTTTAATTAATAAATCTACCGGAGCAAAATCATAAGTGAAAAATCCTGGTAGTTTTGATTTAGATAATTTTAAATCTGAATCGTAATTTCCACCACCATTTTTTGCAAATAATCGGTATCTGGACTCTCGAGAAATAAATAAGAAAACTTGAGTAATAGGAGCAGCTAAGAATATTTTATTTGATATTTCGTCTAACAAATCTTTTGCTTGATATCTATATAAATTACCACTAACTCGACATAATAAACGATTTTCACTCATACCCACCGGTAAAAAATAAGAACATATATATATTATGTGTTCTTGACGCAAAACAGGAGGATGTATCCCATTTCTATCATGGTATTCATCATCTAAATCTACTGCTATATCTTCAATAGGATAATCACCAACCAGAAATTTAATTTCAACTTCTTTTTCACCATCCCAAATATTGATAATAGCTAATACTCTGTCACTACCATCATTATTAAATGTAAACCCATGTAGTAAATTTTCTATATAATGGTGTCTTTCTGGATTTGTGCAGCAATGTAATAACACAAAGACTAATTGTAAAAGTGTACTTTTACCACCTCCATTGAGACTTCCTAAAGGAAAGATATTAGGGACAAACCTTCTATCAAACTTAATATCCACATCTTTCAAAACACGGAAATCGGGTACTTGAACTTGTAGTAACTTCATGTGAATTTTCTTCTTTGAGAAATATTACATACTGGAATTATACCACAAGTGTTGAATCCTGCAATAAAACTTTACAATCTTTGCGTTTTACCCAGGTAAAATCCATTGTCTATTGAGAATAGAGTCATTACAATACCAATGCATAACATTGATATGGATTATATTTTTACTGCAAATTCTTCCAAAGCCTGAAAACTGCCTACTTCCCAACTCCTTTTTATCACATTAGGGATAATCTGAGTAATAGGTATATCTTCAAAATAGGGACTTTGATCAGATTTGATATATTTACCATTTTTCAACAAATAAATAGCCAATTTACCACTATCATATATCCATAATTCTGGAACTCCAATGGCTTCATAAGCATCAAGAGTTGTTTTTGATGTCACATCAATTTCTATAGCTAAATCTGGTGGTAGATGATCAGGTTGTAACCTCCGCAAACCAATCATTTGTTGATAATTTTGAATATAAAAACAAGCATCTGGTTCAATTCCTGCTATACCTTGTTTTTTAAAAGTTGTTGAACCAAAAGGTTGATATTTAATCCCTTTAGCTTTCAACAATATTTTAACAATATCAGAAATTAGATCTTTGGAAATTTCATGCTCAGGTAAAGGAACCATAATTTCTAAATTACCTTGATTATAGGCAATTCGTGAAGCTCTTTTTTCTCCCAGTTCTTGTAAAATCGCCTCAAATTCTTCCCAGCTAATATCTGGAATATTAATTGTACTACCAGGCGTTAATTGTATCTGACTAACGGCTTTGAAAACAGGAATAGCTACACTCATAGCACTTATTATTATTATTGATTGATTAAGTTTAACAAAATTAGGGTGGGAATGACCCACCACAAATAATTAAACTTGAATTACACCGTAAACTTAGCGGTAATTCGCTTCATAGCTTCTTCGACATTTTCCCGACTATTAAAGGCCGAAATACGGAAATAACCCTCACCCGCAGCACCGAAACCAGAACCAGGAGTTCCCACCACATTCACAGTTTCTAATAACTTATCAAAAAATTCCCAACTGGATAAACCATGGGGAGTTTTCACCCATACATAAGGTGCATTTACACCACCATAAACTTTTAAACCTGCGTTTGTGAGTTCTTGACGAATGATTTTAGCATTGTCTAAATAGAAGTTTACTAAAGCTTGAATTTGTGTTTGTCCTGCTTCTGAATAAACTGCTTCTGCACCTCTTTGAATAATATAAGAAACGCCATTAAATTTAGTAGACTGACGACGATTCCAAAGTTTCCAAAGTTCGACATTAGAACCATCAGCGGCTTTAGCTGTGAGGGTTTTAGGAACAACAGTTAAAGCGCAACGAGTCCCAGTAAACCCGGCACTTTTAGAGAAAGAACGAAATTCAATTGCACAATCTCTCGCACCTTCTATTTCAAAAATAGAATGAGGTAAACTAGGATCTTTAATAAATGCTTCATAAGCAGCATCAAAAAAGATAATTGAACCGTTGGCTTTAGCATAATTTACCCATGCTTGCAAATGTTCTTTCGTAGCAGTTGCACCTGTGGGATTATTAGGAAAGCAAAGATAAATTAAATCAACTTTTTGGCTAGGAATTTCCGCCGTAAAATTATTTTCAGCAGTAACAGGTAAATAAACTAAACCACCATATTCGCCTTTTTCATTCATATCTCCCGTATTACCCGCCATGACGTTAGTATCTACGTAAACGGGGTATACGGGGTCAGTAACAGCGATAACGTTATTTTTGCCAAAAATATCTAAAATGTTGCCAGAATCGCATTTAGAACCGTCGGAAATAAAGATTTCATCGGCTTCTATGGCTGCTCCTCGCGCTTGAAAGTCGTGGGTAGCGATTTTCTCCCTTAGCCAATTATAACCCTGTTCTGGTCCATATCCTTTAAAACTTGAGCGATCGCCCATATCTTCCACAGCTTTAATCATGGCCATGCGACAAGCTTCTGGTAAGGGTTCAGTGACATCACCAATCCCCAAGCGAATGATTTTCGCATCTGGGTTAGCCTGTGCAAAAGCATTTACCCGTCGCGCAATTTCAGGAAACAGATAACCAGCTTTTAGTTTCAGGTAGTTGTCGTTAATTGTAGCCATGGTAAATTTTGAGAAAAAAGACAATGATACACCATTTTACCCGGTTTAATTTTCCCAGCGGTTAAAACCCTATCCTTTACCTGAAATCATCCCAATTCCTTATCCCCAATCACCTAATTTACAACTTGGCTACCATGACTGCGAGGATCATCTTGATTACCATCTGTTGCGACTGGTGCGGAAAATTGGGAGGTTTTACCATTATCTTGAACATGGGGAAGGGTAGAACCGGCAATTAAGGCCTCTAAATTACTAGCCATTATAGTCCGAGGCATATCACCAATGGTTTCCGCGATAGTTTCCCCTTGCTTACCCAAAAATACAAAGTGAGGAATCCCGTCTACTCGATATTTGAGCATTTCTGGCAACCATTTGGTATTATCAACATTCAACATCACAAAATTTAGGCTGTTTTCATACTGTTTTCTGAGTTTGGCCATGTCGGGGGTCATTTTTTGACAAACGCTACACCAATCGGCGTAAAATTCGACCAGAGAGGGTTTTCCGTTGCTCACAGCTACTTCTAAGGGAATAGCAGTTTTACTCAAGTCCATCAGGGAAACTGATGTAGAATCAGTTTTAAGCCCTAAGAAGAGGACAATTCCCAAAGCGATCGCTACAATAGCAATCAAGAAGTTTTTGATGCGATTACTAGAATTTACAGGAACTTCGGTACTCATAATTAATTAAGACTTATTAACTTAGTTCATCATCTAGTTTACTGTTTTCTTACATAATGAAAAAAAGAGTTACCCTGACTTTTCCTAAGCGTGCGATTCAAATGCCAGTTACCTACAGACTAGCAAAGGAGTTTAATGTCGCTGCGAATATTATCCGCGCCCAAGTTGCCCCTAATCAAATTGGTAAACTGGTAGTAGAATTATTGGGAGATATTGATCAATTAGATGCCGCAATTGAATGGATGAGATCCCAACATATTCATGTTTCCCTGGGTTTGGGTGAAATTATCATTGATGAAGATGTATGCGTTGACTGTGGTTTATGTACGGGAGTTTGTCCCACGGAAGCTCTAGCTATTAATCCAGAAACATATAAACTCACCTTTGTGCGATCTCGTTGTATTGTGTGCGAACAATGTATTCCTACCTGCCCTGTACAAGCTATTTCAACTAATCTTTAAGTAGGAATTAAGTATGAGTTAATAATAGCTCAAATATCAAATTATTATTCCTATTTCAAAAGAAAATATAGGAGTAATGACTGATTTTTTCTAGTGATATGATCGAAAAAATAGATAATATCGCCAATTGTTTTTATTTATGAAAATCTCCTCAGAAATATCCATCAAAACCCTCGGTGAAACTGCACACCAAGCCATTGAAAAACACTTTACAAAAACTATAAAATGGGAAAAAGCAGTTAAAAAAGATGAAGATCCAGAACCACTACATCAAATGCGTGTAGGAATGCGACGGTTAAGAACTGCTGTTAGTAAATTTGAGAAATATTTAGATTTACCAAAATCAGTTACTGATAAAAATATTGGTAAATTTGCCCGAACTTTAGGCAGTCTCAGAGATTTAGATATACTCAAAGAAAGTCTGGAAAAGAATTACAAACCCCATGTCCTGGAAAAAGAACAAAAATATCTAGAAACAGCTTTTACAGAATTGGATAAAGAACGAGAAATTGCAGTTGATCATGTTCAGAAAATATTTAAAGATCAAGTTTATAAATCTTTTAAAAATGAATGTGAAAATTGGTTAAAAAATCCCAGGTATCAAACTTTTTCATCAGTCCCAATTCATTATGTATTATCAGATTTACTCTCACCAGAAGTTAGTCAATTTTGTTTACATCCAGGATGGTTAATTGGTGCTAAAATTGCTAAATCAGAAATATTAGTACAAACAAAATGGACACCCAGCCAATTAGAAAAACATCTGAAAACAGAGTCTGAAACTCTACATAATTTGCGGAAACAAGCCAAACGTCTCCGCTACCAAATGGAGTTATTTACTGAATTATATAGTGAATCTTTTACCGCTCATATTCACGACGTGAAAAATATACAAGAAATCTTAGGCATGATTCAAGATAACATAGTTTTACATGGGTGGTTAGAGAATATCTTTAAATCAGAACTTGAGACTGAATTACGTGGGTTAACGACCCTATTAACCGCAAATCGTTATCAATTGTGGCAAGAATGGCAACCACTACAACAACGTTATTTACAAGCAGATACTAAATATAATTTACATTTAGTGGTACTACAACCTACATTGGAAGATATTAAACAAGAAGAAAGACATGGTTAGTTGTCAGTGGTTAGTTATTAGTTGTTAGCTCCCTATTCCCTGGTAAAATAGTTCAATATCTTTGAAAATGAGTTATCATGACTACAGAAACCACCACAGGTGCTGATGCTATTGATCAAGCAATTACCCAGGGAATTGATTTTGATGGTTCTCCTATTCCCACAGCCAAGTTAGAATTGTATAAACAAGTTATGGATTTAGAAGCCAATAGACAACGCAGTGGTGTATCCAATACCATGCGTTCTCGAATTGTCCGTATTGGTGCTAAACATATTCCCCAAGTTGAACTTGATCAAAAGCTAATTGACGCTGGTTTTGCAGCCTTAAAAGAAAAAGAAATTGCCTTTTTCTATGGTAGTAAATAAACACGAAAAATTGGTGTTTTAACCCCTTGTCCATTACCATAACAATCAAGTATTGTTTATATAGCAATCCTAAATTAGTTATGAAAAACAAGATCCCCGACTCATTTAAACAGTCAGGGATCTAACGCTTGCAAATATACATTTGCATCAAAAGAAGAAACATAAAGATATCTAGAACAAATTCCAGTTATAGTCAGAAATTCTGCTAATTTATAAATAATTGGTTAAGCTACAAAGATTTTTACATCAATAAACCAAGTCAACCAGGTAATTTATCTTCAATACCTGCGGTATTCCGTAGGAGCTATCACCATTTACGTTTCAGGGGTTATGGCAATGGATATTGTGACACTATTAATTGTTTGGTTAGTCATGGCTTTTAGCTTGTGGATGATTAGTAAACTACCCTTGGGGGTTGAAATTGATACTCCAGAAAAGGTACTTTTTTCCGCAGTAGTTTTAGGTATTATTACAGCATTAGTTAAACCAGTTCTCAAAATTTTGTTCGTGATACCAAATTTAGACACCTTTGACTTATTATCTGGTATCTTTACTTTTATGATTGCTCTTGCTTGTTTCAGTATTGCTGCTTGGTTAATAGATGGCTTCCGGTTACGTTTTGGTATTTGGAGTGCTGTTTTAGGCGCTTTTGTTCTTACTATTATCAATAACATTATCTACAAATTATTAGGTGTGTAATTAGTAATTGGTAATTGGTAATTTTGCCCATTGCCTCTTACCTAGCTATATTAACGCCAATGTCAACCTACTTAAACCACATATCCCCCATCTGTATGTATCCTGTTTGCTACCCACTAGCAGCGAGTAACGATAGTCCTGAAAATGTATGTAATATATTATTTCTTCTATCTACACCCAAAACTTTTTATGTTATTTTAAGTCATTAATTGGATACTTTTATGAGCAGGAATATCACCGTGACTTTATTTCACCAACATAGTAACTTATTAATAATTTCCGCCTTACTGGGCTTAATAACTTTACCGACCATGGTAACACCAGCCACAGCCCAAAGAATTGATAATACTGGTAATATTGACAAAAATCCCAATCTTAATCAACTCAATTCTACCCCCACCTATCCAGCCGCACCACCACCAAAAACAGTAAAACCCCTACCAAACGAGAGAGAATTACAAGAAAGGGAAATACGAGTAGATTATCGGATTAGTAACTTACTAGGAGATCCTACAGGTAATCTTTGGGTCGGTTCGTGGCGGGGATTATCACGCATTGATCCGAATACAGGTAGGGTAATTTCTCGTATCAGTTTACCAAATATTATAATTAGTGCCTTAGTACAAGATAAATTAGGCCGTTTATGGGTAGGAAACAATGAAGGTTTAACAAGAGTAGACCCCCAAACCAGTCAAATTACAGCCCAAAATTTATTATTACCCTCCAAACGAGTATTATCACTATTAATTGATAAACGAGGTTACTTGTGGGTAGGAACTGATGCCGGTTTAACCCTGGTTAGTCCCGACCAAGGTATGATCATGACCACTGTTAAAAATATGCCCGGTGTCAGTGTTAACGCCATGACCTTAGATGCTTATGGTCAACTATGGGCTGGGACTCTAGAGGGAATAGTCAAGGTAAATACCGCCAGTGCTTTAATAATGAAGAGAATCCAAAATCTACCAGGAGGGACTGTCCAAGCTTTAGCTATTAATTCCCAAGGGTTAATTTGGGTAGGAATGCCAAATCAATTGTTAGTGATTAACCCCAAAAATGGTATTGTCTTACGGTCTGTAACTCCCATGCGCGGACGCAATGTTACATCAGTCAAATTTGCCAAAGATGGTAGTGTATGGGTTGGTACTAGCAATGGTTTATTCCGATTAAACCCACATACAGGAGCAGTATTAGACCAAGTAGCTGGACTTCCTTCTAGTCGAGTTTTGACCCTTGTACCAGATCTTGGTAATAAATTATGGGTAGGAACAATGGAGGGTTTAGCTTGGTTAATGCCTTCAGTCGGTCAAGCTCAACCTCATTTTGGTTTTGGTCGCTATGTACAATAGGCAAGAATTGACAATTAACAATTAACAATTAACAATTAACAATTAACAATTGACAGTTACCAATTATTTATGGCAGTTACCACCCAACAATTAACTCAATGGAAACAACAGGGACGGACGATTGTTGCCTTAACTGCCTGGGATTATGCGATCGCTCAACTTTTAGATGTCGCTGGTGTAGACTTGATTCTAGTTGGTGATTCTCTTGCTGTTATCCTTGGTTATGAAACTACTTTACCACTAACCTTAGATGAAATGATCCATCATGCTAAAGCTGTGCGTCGTGGTGTTAAAAATGCTTTAGTAGTGGTAGATTTACCATTTTTGACCTATCAAGAAAGTATTTCGCAAGCCATGCACTCTGCTGGTAGGGTGCTAAAAGAAACAGGAGCGCAAGCGGTAAAATTAGAAGGTGGTTATCCCGCAATGGTAGAAACTATTACCAGACTCGTTCAAGTGGGGATTCCGGTTATGGGCCATGTGGGATTAATACCTCAATCAATCCATCAATTAGGACTGCGACAGCAGGGAAAAACTCCGGAAGCAGGAGAGAGAATTTTTAATGAAGCGATCGCTCTCGAACAAGCTGGTGTTTTTGCTATAGTATTAGAACACATTCCTGCAAAACTAGCGCTGCAAATTACTCAAAAAATCCGTATTCCCACTATCGGTATCGGTGCAGGTTCTAGCTGTGATGGTCAAGTATTAGTAACTTCTGATGTTTTGGGACTTTCGGAAAAACAACCACCATTCGCCAAAGTTTATACAAACTTACGAGAAACAATTACTAAAGCTGTACAAGATTACGCTGTGGAAGTGCGAGAAGGACAGTTTCCTAAATAGTTAATATTTCAGTAAGGATAGCCTTATCAAAGGCTATTGATTCTGAGATTCTTGATTGATTTTGTTTTTTTCTTCTATCAAAGGAAGTTTTATATATTTTTCTGCTGCAATAATCATATATTCAATCAAACGGTTATATTCCGTCTCCCTTTCTATGTCAGTCCTAATTAACTGCTTTTCGCGCTCTAAGGCAATTCGTTCCTGAATAACTTGTTCCCCTAACCGGATATTTTCTTCTATTGGTACACCTTCTGCTGTCACCATTGGCGCATACCATGTAGCTTCTGAATCAGGAGTACGACGACTAACCAGAATATCTAAAGCCTCCAAATCATCGTGGTTTATCCGTACATAAGCTTTTAATTCAGACCTCGACATTTGAGCAAAATTAGGTTTCATCAATAAACCTCCAATTTCCTTCAGGAAAGATTAAAATTTCCATTTCATCACCTGCCAAAATGTATACATATCCCTTAATTTCATTAAACCGAATTAAGTGAATGTCTAGAAAGCTGTTAGAGACCATCTGGCAAACCCTGAGACAGGTTAGGGCTTGTACAGCAGTAGGATTGAAAATGGTAGTTTCCTCAATTGTGACATAAATAATCTTAAAACGAATGTCGCAATTTTCCATTACAAGTCACTTCTAACTGTTTTGGTCCCTAAACCTCAATTAAACCAACTTCAAATCAGGATATTCCGCAAACAAATCATCTGATGTCAATGTATCCCCTGACGCTTGGGGAGTCCATAAAACTTCAATAGCTAAAAGTTGTTCACCACCAAGACTACCAATTTGACGTAAAGCTTGACGCAAATCATCAGCATTATTAATAGCCGGAATTTCACATTTACTCAAAGTTGCCGCTAATAAAGTGACAATAATATATTCTCCAGGACCTTGGCTAATTAAGCGGGTGGGGTTATCTTCACCAGATAAAGCTTCCTGACGAACAGCCTTTAGTTGATTATTGACATTAGAGAGAGTTTCTTCGCTAAACTTACTCCGTTCGGCTAAAGACAACCGATTAAATTGAGATTCTGCGGAATTTAACTTGGCTTGTTGAGTTCCACCACCTGCATATACCCAGTATTCAGGATGACGTAATAAAGCTAAACTAGCCTCTTGTAAAACTTCACTTCTTCCCGCTGGGGTATTAGTATCAGCAATTTCCGCAATGTGATTTAATTCAGTTTGTAGATCTCTTCCTTGAGCTAGTAACCCAACTTGTAACCGGGTGACAGACACAGAAGAGTTGCTATTATAACTTACTTCTTCCGTTTCTTCACTGGTAACACGGCGGAAGGTTTGGACTAAAAAATTGCCTATGGCAAAAAAGATTAAAATCCCAAACAACCCGCCAAAACCGCCTCCAAAACCCCACAAGGGCAAAAGAAACGGAAAGCCAAAACCACCACCATAGGGGGCGTAATAACCGCCACCACTAGGCATATTTGTCCGGGGGGTGTAGGTACGGCTAGTAGGCATTCTAAAAGAACCACCACCAATTCTACCACCGGAACGGGCTGCTAAGGCCTCATTAGCATGACTAAAGGCCAAAGTTAGCACTAAGCTAATGATAAAGACCGTTTTAAATAGGGGCTTGAGGAATCCTTGTATTCTTTTATTCATAAGACCTTTATGGCAACAACTGTATTTTTATGGTGACTTCCCCTGTTTTGAAGAAGTGCGCTATCTCTAATCTACCGCTTCTGATCTTGGTTAGGGAGGAAATAGGGAGAGATTTCTGGTCTTGATAACCGTACCAGCAAACATCCTGACTATCAAAAAATTTGGGAATCAATTAACAATTAATTATTTCTCATCTTCGGTGAGGCCATAGTGATAATTGTATAGCTGGACAGGTACATTGTTATTTAAGATTCTAGCACTTGTTTATTTAGATGTAAATCCTGTTACTGATAAGTATTGCTCAAGTATCTAAACAATAGTTTTGTAAATGATACGAGTTTTACTAATTTTTCTACTAACTAATTTTTTCCGGATAGAGACGGAATATTTAGCACTTATATTTTAGGGGGTTATAGTTTTCGTCAGCAATGTAAGCAAAGTAACAATTAAAAATTTTACATTTACTATCTATCAATTGTTAAGTTAATTTGAGAAATTAACCTTGAAAATAGATTGTATTGTGGACAATATATCCATGATTATCATTTAAGGGTATTCAACTTTAAACTGGGCTGAACGCAATAATTAATACCATGATAAATCATAAACATCATGTAAGCAACCAAGGTAAAAAGAATGGACAATATTAAATCATTATTTGGCAGTAAATGCTATGACACAGATTACAAAACTACTAATATTTTCTGGCGTTTTGGCACTAAAATAGACAATATTTACAGTATTATAGAAGAAATAGTTGGATTTAACAATTTCCCGAGTAGTTTCTGAGTAATCTCTTGGGAAGATCATTAATAAATCATAGCTATATTTGATTATGCAGATAACTTATCCAGTATTGATAAAACCGAACAAATTAAACAATAATTAGCGGCAAAATAGGTGATCAATTTATGGTTTTGCTCGCTAGGTGTTTAACAATTTTCATAATACTTGTTGACTATTTCTATATAAAGTAGGGGTTTAGCAATACTAAACCCCTACAAGAATTTAAGATAATGCCCTAATTCCAGTTAATTTATCAAGCTTAATTATGGAAAATATATCACAGCTAGGGTCACAAGTTAGAGATAAAACAGCTTATCCAGATATCCTCGTTATTTCCCGAACATTCTGCCCAGAGGAGGCTGTAATTGGTGAATATGTTTATAATCGTTGTTTACAAGATCCAGATCGGGTAATTGTTCTCGCTGGTGGTTGTCCTGGGGATAAAAAATTTGATAAATCTCAACAATTTCCCGTTTATCGTTGGTTTAATTTTCCTAATTGGTGTGATAACTGGTTAGGAAATATGATCCAAACTGGTTTTAATATTAGTGCTACTTTTTTATTGGCTATTAAGTTATATTTTCGCTATCATTACCGCTATATTGAATGGTGTCATGGGTATGATTTTCCAGCATTATTCGTACTCAGTTATATTTTACCAATTCGCTTTTTTATCTATTTACATGGGAATGATTTATTAAGTGTAGCTAGTAATCCGTTGTGGAGATGGTTATTAAAATTAACTCTCAAACGCGCTGCTGGAATTGTTTGTAATAGTTCTTATATTCGCAATTCTTTAAGAAATACTTTTCGCTTGGATACACCCACTCATGTTATTAACCCAGTCGTGAGACCAGAAAGATTTGGTAATCCTACTAGTCTTAGTCATATTGATGATTTGCGTAAACGCATCCGTCAGAGTTACAATATTCCTGAAACAGCAATAGTTATTCTTTCTGTGGGTAATTTGGTTAAATATAAAAATTTTGATCGAATAATTGATAATATTCCCGTATTGCTAAATTTTGGTGTAGATGTTCATTGCATTATTTGTGGTAAAGGATCTTGTGAAACCCAGTTAAAATCCCAAGTTCAAAGGTTACGAATTGATCAAAGAGTACATTTTGCAGGATATGTTCCAGAACGGGATTTAGCCGGTTATTATATAGCTTGTGATATTTTCGCTATGTTAAATTCAGATTATCATGAGGATCAAACCAGAGATAATTTTGGGCTGGTTTATTTAGAAGCTGGTTATTTTGGTAAACCTGTAATTGCTTCTCGTTTAGGTAGTGTTTTAGATGCAGTTCATCATCAAGAAAATGGCTTGTTAGTAAATCCCGATTCTGGTTATGAGGTTTTACAAACTTTTAATCGTTTGTGTCAAGATTCACAGCTTCGGGAAAAACTCGGCCGTCAAGGTAAGGAATTAGCGAAAAGGAAAACCTATCATCGTTGGTTATATAGTCCTGAATCTGGTTATTCTTGTTTGTTGAATTAACCACCACCAACTATGGTGACTACTTCTAAGCAATCACCATTTTTGATTTCAGTTGTTGTCCAAAATTGACGATGTAAGATTTCACCGTTATATTCTACTGCAATTAGGCGAAGATTAAAACCCAACTGTTGGAGTAATTCGGGTAAAGTAATTGGGGATATACAATGATGAGTTTCTCCATTGACTTGGAGATGAATTTGATTGGACATAAATAAAAACTTTGAATTCAGGGGTTATGAAAATTATAGGAGTTTGGGTTACATTTATAGATAATATTTGCTAATTGACATTAGTTGACGGCGATTACAAATCGCTACTACACAAGCGAAGTCCACCTGCGTGGACTAATGAAAAATCAAGGGTTTCTAAATGAACTCTTTTTTCTACTGCTACTCTGTATTTTGGTTGGATATGAGGTAATATCTCGTCAGCAAGTGCAACCGTACCAATTAATTTATTATCTGAATTTGCATAAACTCCTGGTTGACTTTTTAGCATTTTCAGCCTTTTTTGCAGACTTTCCATGTCTTCCTGATAATCTTTTTGCGATTCTCCTAAAGTCTCAATTTGTTTACCATAGTCCTTAACTTCTCTTTCTAAATCCTGGCGATCGCTATATTCCATCTGTGACATAATTCTTAACCTCTATTATTTCTTGATTTTTATAAACATATCGTGTAAATCTACCAAATCTATGGTATTTACAAAATCTATCATTATTTGGCAATCATGGGCAATATTTGCCAATTCTTGAGATTCAAGATTAGTAGTAAAATATAATTGTGCTTTAGCAATTAACTTTGATAATTCCTGAAACTTAGATATAATTATCTTTTGTTCTTGCTGCATAGAAACAACAGTCTTTAATGGTGAATTTCCAGATTTTTCCAATTCAGAAAACCAATCAGGTGCTAAAATTAGTTCTTCATATATTTTCAATAATTGTAAATAAGCCTGATTGAACTTTATCGCTTGATTTGCTAAAGTTTCGTAAGACAAAACCAGATTTTTAACTGCTATATTCAAAGTAAATTTCTCCTATTTTATAAATTTTATAACTTGTAGGTTGGGTTGAGGAACGAAACCCAACTTTTACACAATGTTAGGTTTAAGAACGAAACCCAACTTTTACACAATGTTAGGTTTAAGAATAAAACCCAACTTTTACACAATGTTAGGTTTAAGAACGAAACCCAACTTTTACACAATGTTAGGTTTAAGAATAAAACCCAACTTTTACACAATGTTAGGTTTAAGAATAAAACCCAACTTTTACACAATGTTAGGTTTAAGAATAAAACCCAACTTTTACACAATGTTGGGTTGCGCTATGGCTTAACCCAACCTACAGTTATTGTACTTATTTTACTCCTATTTGTAAATCATGTTTAACTTTATTAATTTTCCCTTGTTGAATAGCTAAACTCAAAACCTCCGTTAACTTCTCTTGTAATTCGTGTTTCTCATTTTGCAGACGTTTTAAAGTGTCTTTTAACGACGAATCCTCAACATCAGTAATACGTCTTTGTTCATAATCAAGATTATCCTTTAATTTTTGAATATCCGCAAAACCTGGGCTAAATTGATTATCTGTTGTTGAGTATTTTTCATCTGACGAGATAATTTTTGCCAAAGTTGTTGATAATGACTACGACGAATTTGATTATTTGTATTCAATACCTTTTGATAGAATTGATCAAATATTCCCAATTAATCTTTAGTTGCAAATAAAGCTGTTATTTTCTCATATAAATCTCGCATGGTGGGAATTTGTAAATTTTCTGGTGTTCCTTCTTCGCTTCCCGTCCATTCCGGGTCATAATATATTTCTTCCAATGCTTCGGAAAGCAAAGCGGGTAAGGGACCAGAAAGAGGTAAGGCACCCCGAAATGATGCTTCTAAATTAGAAATATGCTCATAAAAAGGAACTCCTTGGTGACTGGAAGTCGCGGCTACACAAGCAAAGTCCGCCTTCGCGGTAATTAAGAACCCACGTAGGTAGGTTTTACCTGTGTAGATGCGGTTTCTAACCGCCAATTTGATGTTAAATTTATTTAATTCTGTGTAGTTGAGAAAGAAAATATTGAGTTGCTAGAGTAGGTTGATCCGATTGGACAAGCGATCGCACTACAGCTACCCGTCGCGCTCCCGCATTCATGACATCATTTAAATTACTCATATCTATTCCCCCAATCGCAAACCAAGGAATTTGACAATTTTGAGAAACATACTTAACATATTCTAAACCCGCTGCGGCTTTACCCGCTTTAGTTGGTGTCTCATACACAGGTCCCACACCAATATAATCCGCACCTTCGCTAATTGCCCCTTGCATTTCTTGCGGATTTGTGGTGGAGCGACCAATAAGGCGCTGACTTCCTAGTAATTGACGCGCTACAGCAATGGGTATATCCTGTTGTCCCAAATGGACACCATCAGCATCTACAGCTAAAGCTAAATCTACTCGATCATTTATAATGAATAAAGCACCGTAATGATGACATAACTGCCGTAGCTGCATAGCCCGTTCTAAACGCAGAGAATCATCAGCGGTTTTCTCTCGATATTGTAACAGAGTTAATCCACCTTGAAGGGACGCTTCCACAATTGCCAGTAAATTATCTACAGGAGAGGTTACCAGGTATAAATGCGATCGCCATAATAACTGATGACGTTGATAACCCATCAAATTACTTTCCAGAGTATAAACCTGATAACGCATTTTTTTACAAGCTATCCCCATATTCCCGTCATCAAGTTTGCCATATTCTTCCAATACCCGCAACGCTTCCTGGACACGGCAAAAATTAGCCTGTAATAGAGATGTAATATCAACCCGTTTTTCCTCTTGAGGGTGAGTTAAATCCGTTCCTGGATCTCCCGGTGTATCTCTTGCTGCTCGAATTTCCACAGTATGCCAAATCCCTAACTCTTGGCGTAGGTGTTTACATATACTTGAAAATTCGGAATTATTTAAACCAAAACGACACCATTCCTCAATAATTCGCAGACCTTCACGAGCGCGATCTAAATTAGCGTCTAAAATGCGATAAACAGTTTGCTGTATGTGACTGTGGTCTAAAACCATTCTCAAACTCCATTTTTAATGTTTTGTACATCATTCGTCATTCCTAATTCATAACGGACAATGGATAACTTACTAAAAAACAAGCTCCAAACTTTCACTAGTGAGGGCTTTAAGCTTAGACGTGAAAGATTCAGTACAGTCGCTCCTTTGGGGCATAAACTGACCAATAGGGGGATGATTGGCAGTTGGTGATAGCATCATCTGTGGGACAGATTGGGGAGGAATTTGCTCAATTGGCTGTAAATTATTATTTATTTGATACTTATAACTAACTGGGGCAGGTAATAACCGGAGATGTTTATATTCTTCCATCCTGATTTCCTGTTTGGTGGCTGGTAAAATTGGTAGAGACGCAGAAGTGAGGCGTTCAGGGAATTTGCTACAAATCATCCGTTCAAATTCCATATTGAAATGATAGGTTGTTTCTCCCTTTCGTTGCCAAAAGGTCAAGATCTGCTGTACAGAAATGGCTTTATAACGACCTTGATACAAAGCTTCAATAACTGCTAAATGTAACCAATGAAGAGGATATGCGGATTGCCATTGGTTAACTAATTCACTAACATTGTATCCATTCAGATCAAAGCTATAGTGAGTTAATAACTTAACTGCTAATTCCGCGGGAACGGCAAAAGTTTGAGTGATTGGGTCTGTTGTTAACATGGGTTGTGAGTTATAGGCAATAGGTATAAACATTTCACCCATCGCATCTAGCCTAACGTATTTTTAGCTACATGAGTTTTTTTCACAAGTTGCAAAACTGATAGGCCGTGTTTTCCATTCTAATCGTCAATTGCTGATATGCAAAATAACATAAGGTGAGTTAATAACTTTTGTGCGTTGACTAGCTACTAATGCCTGATACACCATTGCTGCAACTTCAGCACGGGTGGCTTCTCTGGTCGGTGCTAGTAAATTGGGATCTGGATAATTAACAATAATTCTTTGCTGGGTAGCGATAGTAACTGCTGTCCGGGCATATTCGGGAATTTTATCTTCGTCAATATAGGTTAAGGTTTTTTGATGGCGAGGCGCAGCTGCCGGTAGTTCAGTTACCGCAAGTCCGAGTCCGTTGACCAAGGAGACTATGACTTGTAGTCGTTGGACGTTTTGGGTAGGACGGAAGGTGCGATCGCTAAATCCGCCCACAAAACCGCCTCTGGCTGCTATTTCAATGGCGTTAGCTGCCCAAAAATCCTTGGCTATATCTGTAAATTCTGGGGACGGACGTTTGGCTGGGGGATTAAAAGCCGCCGCAATTAAGGCTGTGTATTGGGCACGGCTCATAACTTGATCTGGTTGGTATGTACCATCAGTAAAACCCTGGGTTAAGTTCATACTAACTAAGGCGCGAATAAATGGTTCTGCCCAATGGCCGACAATATCGGAAAAGGAGGGAATCTCTGTCTCTGGTTTGACAATATAGGCAGAGGGGAGAGGATTTTCTAGACCTGTGGCCACCAATGCTTGATAAATTAAAACTGCCACTTCAGCCCGGGTAATTTCCCGCAATGGTTCTAATTGATCTACTTGGGGGTAATTAACAACTAATAGTTTTTGTGTAGCTACGGTAGTGGCATTGGTAGCGTAACTGGGAATTTGGGCGCGATCTCGGTATACCATTAAGACGTTAGGATTACCACCACTCAAGTTTAAACCGTTGACAATGGACACTAAGGCCTGGATTTTGGTAATATTATTACTAGGTCGAAATGTGCCATCGGGAAAGCCTTTTAAAAAGCCTCTATCGGTAGCACTGGCTATGGCTTTGGCCGCCCAAAAGTCTGATTTGACATCTTTAAATTGATCTAATTGCTTACTTTCAGGTAGTTCAAATGTCTTTGTCATCAAGGCCGCATATTGGGCGCGGGTAATCGGTGTAGCTGGTTGAAACGTGCCCTCAGGAAAGCCGCCAATAAAACCTTTACCAACCAAAGCTTCTACAAAAGCAGCGGACCAATGTCCTTCTAAATCAGCAAATCTACTGCTAATTCCCGTTTGACTGGGAGTATCTGCGGTAGCAGCGAGAAGGTCTATCGCCCCAATTACTTGAGTAATACTTAATTGATTACCAACGGAGGTGATTTTTTGATCTGTAACATTTTGTAAATCAAATTTACCCTGTTCTCGAAAAATGTTGTCTGCGGGGTCTTGGGGACTACCTAAATCGGGAATGGCATTACCAGCAATTGAAAGGCCTCCTTGGGTGTTACCAGCAATGAGATTCCGCCGTAATACGGGTTTAGCATCACGAGATAGGGCAATGGCTGTCCCATTGGCTGAAAGTCTATTATTGGCAATCAGAGGGGCTGCAAAATCACTAACTGCTATACCTAGGGGATTATTTTCAAATACGTTCCGCAATACTTCTCCTTTGCTATTTTTAGCTATGACTAACCCACCTGTTTTATTATTAATAAACAAATTATCTACAATCCCTGGTTTAGCATTACCTGTGGTAAAAATTCCTTCTCTGGTACAGTTCTTGAATGTACTATTGGCTACGGTGGGTATTGATGATTCAATCCACAGTCCAGTACCTTTAGTTGCAGGATTAATCACTGTCACACCTAAAAGACTGGCATCACCTAATAATAGTAAAGTGATATTCTGCGCCCCGAAACTAGGACTTTGATATTCCCCACTACCAGAAATGATAATTTCCTCACCTTTATTTGCCTCATTTCCTACTACTAAGACTCCTGGTGAAATGACTAGGGGAAATATCTCACCGTTAGCTGTGCTATAAGTTCCATTGGCTAACTGTATAATTGTTGATGTTTTCGCTTTTTTGAGGGCGCAGGTCATACTTTTGAAGGGAGCAGGACGAGAACCATTATTAGTATCTTTTCCTGTAACAGGATTAACATAGAGTGTGGCAACAAGACGAGAATTAACCATTAGAAAGCTCCGAAAAGTATTATTCAGGCAAAAGGAAAAATACAGTATATTCGGCTTGCTTGATAGATGCCGGGAACTGCTGTATCCTAAAACGGATATTTAATTGACAGAGTTTTGATATTTAAAGTTGCTCAGGAAGGATTTAAATTAAATATCGGTACATAAGGGCGGATAATTACGAATATTTGTGGATTTATTAGTATTAAAGAAAGTCCGGTAAGAGTTTTGCCAGCAATAAAATTCTAAGTTATACTTTACAAAGTAAAGCACCTTTTAACCGGGTGTCAGTAAAATGAGATGTTGTTTCCAAAGATGTCTAACTCCATCTAAATTAAATTCCACTTTGGTTAAAATCTATGCTACGGTAATTTTACCATCACAGCTTTTCATGAATTCAAATTCGACATTTCTATGGAAAAAATATCACATCCAGATATTATTGTCACCAGTCCAGATGGAGAATATTTGATTATTGTTGAAATAAAACTTAATGATGTTAATATCCATCTTAACAATTCTAACAATATTATTAATCAGCTTAAAGGCTCAATGGTTGAATTTGGTTGCTCCATTGGCTTACTTGTGGCAGGAGAGCGTGTTATTGTTCTCCAAGATTCTTTTGATGACTCTCATGGTTCATCAATTCGCGTAGTTGGTGAAGCAAAGCTTCCAAGTTACTTATTACCACCAGCAGATGAGCAATGGAGGGGAAACCCTTACCTTGATTACCTTGAGTTTGAATCACAAGTTCAGCGATGGTTAGAGAAATTGAAACTTCAAACTAATGTAGACAGTTTACCAGATGATTTGAGAAATTTGTTTGGTGGCCGGATAATCAATCTTCTGCGATTTGGTGAAATCAGGGCTGGTGGACCCAGGGCGTGGAGTAAAGTTGTAAAATGAAGCCTCAAGCGGTTTTTGTGGAAACAAACTGGGTGGTAGATATTGTTGCACCTGCACATTTACAGAGTCAACAAGCATCTCAATTGCTTTCACTAGCGGAAGCTGGAGAGTTTGAGTTATATCTACCTGCTATCTGCCTAACAGAAGCGCGTGAAACTATACCCCGACGATTCACTCCACGCTCTCGTTCTGAAGATTTACGTAAATTTGTCCAATGGGCTAAAAGACAAGGAAAAATGACTACAGAAGATGCTAATGCAGCGTTTCGAGTCTTTGATAAGTTTGATGGATTAGTTGCTAATGAACTAACGAAAGTTCCAGAAAGATTGATAGAATTAGCTGAACATCCAAATTTGAATGTTTTTCCTCTTTCAGAATCTATGCTAGAACGGCAAGTTTATATTGGGGCAATGGATACTTCCCTAAAACCTTATGATCTGGCTGTATTGGCTGCAATCCTTGTCAGGGCTGAGGATTTGCAACAACAAGAACATTCATGGGTAGGTTTCTGTGAACTAGATTCTGATCTTCAACCTTGGGATAAAAATGGTGCATTAAAACCTATTCTTAGTGATCTCTACAATGCTTCTCGAGTCTGGGTGTATCAAGATTTTTTGGTGGAAGATGTAGATGAACTTCCCCAAAGTTGGTTTTCTTCTACTTAACCGGGTGTCAGTAAAATGAGATGTTGTTTCCAAAGATGTCTAACTCCATCTAAATTAAATTCCACTTTGGTTAAAATCTCTGCTACGGTAGATTTACTATCACAGTTTTGCATAAATTCAAATTCTGCTGTTGATAACTTAACAATTTGATAATCATAGTTAAATATACATTGACTGGGAAAACCATCTATACAGGGGTTAAGTTCGGGTATAGCTGCTAATAATCTGTTATCTGCTAACCAGTCGGTTTTGGGTAAGGGAGGACGACTGAGAAAAAATTCATAATGTGCTACGTCGGGATTCAGTAATTCTACCAATCTATAACGTTGACGTTCTGTGAGTTCTGCTGCTCGCTCAATTAACTCCGGTTCTTTTTCTAACAAATTTTCCAATTGCCAAAAACCAGGATTTGAGAACCCCACAAAGTCTAAACCGGCAGCGTCTATTAATGCAAATAATGTATCAATATTATAATCAGTTTCCTGGGGATGTACGTACATATCAGCAAAACATTCATCCCGCTGGTTTTCCATTGCCCATCTTTCTTTTTCTCGCTTGACAATACGGTTATTTTCTGGTAATGAAGCAAAGATCTTTCTGCCAATGTGGACACCATCTTGATAGTTACCGCGTTTATCACCTTGTAGGAGAGCGATCGCTTGTTGCATTAGTTGTATTTCCCATCTTCCCAGTTCTCCATAGACAAAGATGTGCATTAATCCACCTGGGGCGAGTTTTTTCGCTAATGATTGAATACCACGAATGGGGTCTGGTAGATGATGAAGCACACCAACGCAGTTAATTAAATCAAATTGTCCTGGTATCTTGTCTACATCATAAATACTCAGGTGATGAAATTCTACACGATCAGCACCGGAACTCTGACAACGTTTTTTTGCTACTTCTAATGTACCAGCACTTAAATCTATTCCGACTACCTGCGCGTAGGGGTTAAGATGTACTAAATATTCCGTTCCTACTCCTGAACCACAACCAGCATCTAAGATGCGGATATGTTGATTTTGTGGTTTTCTCCCGGTGCAGAAGTTGTAAGCAGCTAACCAATTCCAGCGCCAATTGTAACCTGGTGGTGGTTCGTCTAGTATGGGTTCGGGAGGGAATGGGTAGGTATCGTAGAGTTTAGCAACAGCAGCACTTACTTGGGAGTCAGACATGATTAAGAATAACGCAGCATTTTTAATTTTAGGGGATAGGGGGATTTTGAGCAACGGTGTTATGAAGTACATATTTAGCGGGCAAGATGCCCGCACCACAAGAGTTTTATAACTCATCTTCATTTGAGCAACGGTGTTATGAAGTATATATTTAGCGGGCAAGATGCCCGCACCACAAGAGTTTTATAACTCATCTTCATTTGAGCAACGGTGTTATGAAGTATATATTTAGCGGGCAAGATGCCCGCACCACAAGAGTTTTATGATTCAACTTTGTAACTCATCTTCAGTGGAAAACGCTGTAAATAATTAAAACTGTTGTAAAAAACGCAAATCGCTATTATACAAACGGCGAATATCATCAATTTGGTGTAATACCATAGCAAAACGTTCTACACCAAAACCAGCAGCAAATCCGCTATAAACTTCGGGGTCATAACCTACAGATTTTAATACATTGGGGTCAACCATCCCACAACCCATGACTTCTAACCAACGTCCTTTCCATTGTAAATCTACTTCGGCTGAAGGTTCAGTAAAGGGAAAATAACTGGCACGAAAACGAATTGGTAAATCACCAAATATTGATTGTAAAAATACTTTTACAGTTCCTTTGAGGTCTGTAAATGTCAGTCCTTCATCTATGGCTAAAAGTTCAATTTGATGGAAAACTGCTGAGTGGGTCGCATCTACATCATCTCTGCGATATACTCGACCTGGGGCCACAACTCGAATGGGTGGTTCTTCTTTTTCCATGTAGCGAATTTGCACTGAGGAGGTATGAGTCCGCAGCAAATTACCATCTGGTAAATAAAAGGTATCCTGCATATCACGGGCTGGATGATCTGGAGGAGTATTAAGCGCCTCAAAATTGTAGTAGTCTGTTTCCATTTCCGATCCCTGGGCAACAGTATAACCCATACCGACGAAAATATCTAGAGTTTGGTCAATAATGCCATTGAGGGGATGAATTCGACCCTGGGGACGGTAAATACCGGGCATGGTGACATCTATGGTTTCTGCCTCTAGCTGTTCCTGAATTTGAGCGGATTCTAAGGATGCGCGTTGCTGGTCTAGGCTGTTTTGAATGGCTTCTTTGACTGTGTTGGCGATCGCCCCAATCTTGGGACGTTCTTCTGCACTCATTTGCCCCATGCTTCGCAATAACGCCCCCAATTCTCCTTTTTTGCCTAAATAGTTAACTCTGAGTTCTTCTAGGCGTTCTAGGGTATCAGCGGCGGCTATGGCTGTTTCTCCCTCCTGGCGTAATGCTAAAAGTTGATCCTCTAAATTGTTAGTCATTAGTCATTGGTCATTGGTGATTAGTCATTAGTCTATAGCAGGGAAAGGGGAATAGGGAACAGGGGACAGGTTACAGGTTACAGGTAATATTATTTCCTAATGACAACTAACAACTGACAACTAACAACTGACCACTGACAACTGACCACTGACAACTAACAACTGACATAATGAAATTACTAATTAGTAACGATGATGGGATTTCTGCTTTGGGTATTCGCACCTTAGCCAATACCTTGGCCGCTGCGGGTCATGAAGTGACTGTAGTTTGTCCAGATCGAGAGCGCTCGGCAACTGGACACGGGTTAACTTTGATGCAACCAATTCGGGCTGAAATAGTGGAATCGGGTTTTGATCCTCAAATTAAAGCTTGGGCTTGTGATGGTACGCCTTCTGATTGTGTAAAATTGGCATTATGGGCTTTATTAGATTCTCCACCGGATTTAGTGCTGTCTGGAATTAACCAAGGTGCAAATTTAGGGACAGAAATTCTTTATTCTGGGACGGTTTCGGCCGCAATGGAAGGTTTGATAGAAGGTATTCCTAGCATTGCTTTTAGTTTAACTAGTCATACTCATAAAGACTTTCAACCAGCGGCTAATTTTGCCGAAATTCTGGTGGCTAAAATCGCTGTTGAACCTCTGCCAGATTTAATGTTACTTAATGTTAATATTCCGCCTTTATCTTGGGAGGAAATTGCTGGTGTCACTTTCACTAGACAAGGAGTTAGACGCTATATAGATGTTTTTGACCAGCGAACTGACCCTAGAGGTAAAACTTATTACTGGTTAACTGGAGAGGTGATAGAGGATGTAGAACCACCCCTAGAGTTAAATTTACCAACTCACATTCCCCTCGATGTTCATGCTATTCAAAATAAATACATCAGTATTACTCCGTTGCAATATAATCTGACTTATGGGCATGGACTGAATCAGCTATCTACATGGGAGTTGAAATTACTATAAATTCAGACTGAATAAAAGGCTGTATCATATCATTTTGATGTTTAATAGGTCAGATGACACAGTTTTTTTTAACTATAGCCGCGATTTTTGGCGGTTTGTCTGTTGCTGGAGGCGCTTTTGGTGCTCATGCTTTGCGGGAAAAAATTAGCGATCGCTCTTTAGAAATATTTGAAACTGCCGCTCGTTATCAAATGTACCACGCTCTCGCACTTTTGTTAGTTGCCATTTTGATCAGTCGTTGGGAAAATCCACCAATTATACTTTTGGTTAGTGGTTGGTTATTTATTATTGGTGTAGTGATTTTTTCCGGTAGTTTATATACTCTCAGTTTAACAGGTATCAAATCCTGGGGAGCAGTTGCACCATTAGGAGGATTAGCGTTAATGATTGGTTGGGGTACTTTAGCTTTTGCTGGTACAACTATCAAGTTTTAATCAAAATAACAATAAAATAGGGTGTAAATTATCACTTAAAACACCCTGCTACTTGTTACCTCTGACTTATTCCATATAATTCATTGATAAATAGTATCATCCGTTAGGGTCATCAAGTAGTTAGAATATTACCGCAGTCTTATGAAATAGGTGTAGCCAGCACGTGAAGATATTTATATATCACACTCCCGAATTAACCCCAATTGATACAGTTCCCGAATGCGCGATCGCTGTTGATGTTCTGCGAGCAACTAGCACCATGGCGACAGTTTTAGCCGCTGGAGGGGAAGCTGTACAGGTTTTCAGCGATTTAGATCAACTCATGACTGTGAGTGAACAATGGCCTTCAGAAAAACGATTAAGGGCTGGAGAACGGGGTGGAGCTAAAGTAGCTGGTTTTGAGTTAGGTAACTCACCCTTAGATTGCACAGCGGAATTAGTTGCAGGACGACGGTTATTTATCAGTACCACCAATGGTACACGGGCTTTAAAACGGATACAAAACGCCCCTATTGTCCTTGCAGCAGCTTTAATTAATCGGGCATCTGTGGTGAAATTTCTTTTGGAAAAGCAACCGGAAACTGTCTGGATTGTTGGTTCTGGTTGGGAGGGTAGTTATTCTTTAGAGGATACAGTATGTGCTGGAGCGATCGCTCATAGTATTTGGCAACAAACTAATTGTTCCCTAACAGAAATTAGTGGTAATGATGAGGCAATTGGTGCGATTGCTCTTTATTCCCAATGGCAAAATGACTTATTAGGACTACTTCATCAAGCTAGTCATGGTCAACGATTATTAGGTTTAGAATGTTTGGAAGACCTGAAATATTGTTCCCAAATTGATACTTTAGATATTTTGCCAATTCAGCAAGAACCAGGAGTATTAAAAAGTCAAAATAAATAACCCAGAAATTTCTTTGAATCAGAATTAAAAATATTTAAAGATTTCCGGGATTTAATTATCTATATTTTGCATTTTTTTATCCCGTTAATCTCTTAATTCTAGAGATTCTGATTCAGAAATTTCTCTGATAATATTACTGAATACTTGTCAAAGGTACACCCAACCAACTTCTAAAATTTTCCATTTCTGATAAGGAAGGATTTTCCACAGATTTAAGTTGATATTTCCCAGGAATTGATGCAGCTAAAATGACAGAATAAGTCCGCAATTCATCTTGATGAAAGACTGTAATATCAATGGAATCACTGACTCGATAATCCTTCAAGCGTTCATTTAACTGATTTCCTACTCTAATACCATCAATTGCTAATAACTCATCTCCAGCATCAATTCCCGCTTGTTGTGCCGGTGAACCAGTTTCGACAAATTTAATTATTTCCCGTCCATTTTCAGTATTTATATTCACCCCTAAATAAGGTTCTTCATTCTTTTCTTCTACTAATTGTAAACCAAAAGGTTGCAAATACTGATTAAAAGGTAAATCTGCTAATCCATGCAAATAGCAGTTAAAGAAATCTCCTAAATCCATACCCGCTACAGACTCAATTACTGCTACTAATTGTTCTGGAGTATAACCAATTTCCTGTTTACCAAACTGCTCCCACATTTGCCGCATTACATCATCTAAAGAACGCTGATTTCCATGATGAACGCGAATTAATAAATCTAACAAAAGTGATACCATTTCCCCTTTAATATAATAGGAGATTTGAGAATTACCACTATTAGCATCTGGACGATAAAGTTTAATCCAAGCATCAAAACTCGACTCGGATAAAGGTTGTACCTTTCGTCCTGGAGTTTTTAAATATCTAGTAATTTCCTTACTCAAATAATTCAAATATGCTTTGGTATTATAAATACCTGCTCGTAAAGGAATTATTAAATCATAATAACTGGTTGTTCCCTCACAAAACCACAAAGATGTTGTATAGTTTTCCTGGTCATAATCAAATACTTCTAAACCTTGAGGACGAATTCTTTTAACATTCCATAAATGAAAGAATTCATGGGCTACTAATTGTAAAAACGGCTCATACTTATCTTGAGTCCGAAATCCAAATTGTTGATAAATTAAGGAACAGGAATTTTTATGTTCTAAACCTCCAAAACCCTGCTGAAGTAAATACAGAAAAAATACATATCTATCATAGGGTAAACCACCAAACATTTGTGCTTCTACCTCAATGATTTTTTGACAATCAACAATCATTTTTTGTGGTTGAAAATTGCCTTTTCCCCAAACTGCTAATTCATGGGGTTTATCTAAAACAGCAAACTTATATAATTGATGATTACCAATTTCAAAAGGACTATCAACCAAAGTATCAAAATCTGCGGCTAAAAAAGTATTTGTGGTTTCTGCAACTGTTGGTAAACCAGTAGTTATTTGCCATTTAGGGTTAGCAGGAATTATAGTTATTTGTATAGGTAAATTTTCCCAACCGGGGATTCTTAAAAACAATGCTGCCCCATTAAAATAACCGTGAGTTGCGTCTAAATGATTTGTACGAACTGTTAATTCATTAGCAAAAACACGATAATAAATAGTTACTTGTGAAACATTATTTTTTGCAACTTGCCAATGATTTTTACTAACCTTATACCAAGATAAAGGTTGATGATCAGCAAAAGCCGCAAAATCTTGTAAATGTCTGCCATATTCCCGCACCAAATATGAACCAGGAGTCCACACAGGCATTTTTAAATCGAGAACGGCTAATGGATAATTAACAATGTGTAAAGTTACCTCAAATAGATGGGTTTCTGGTTGAGACATTCCCACTAAATAATGAATTTTGGGAGAAATTTCTGAAAATTGAGTATTCAGACGTAGTCCTGTTGCTTCAGTCATGGTGTTTAATTATTGGTAAGTGGTCAGTAGTCGGTTGTCATTAGGAGAAAATATTCCCTCTTGTCTATTCCCTTCATTACGAAATAAGAAGCTAGGTAAACAAGATGATAACTTTTGATCTAGTCTAGTAAAGCAATTACACCAAATTCACCAAGGAGAACCCAGTGGCAATGGAATCAAATCTATTAACAAGCGCGACTGTAGATAATCAGGATACAAGTGAATACGTTGCTCATTTACAACTACACATGGCACTACAAGCTCGTAACTTAGTTCCTAACTTGGTTCCCAACAGCAAACAAACAATACAAGATAGTCGTCAACAATTACTTCATCAAACCCAAGCCGACTTTGAAAAATTCGCTTCTCGCCAAGGGTTCTAGATTTAAAGGTATTTTTCCCAAAAATAAGCTAGAATAGGGGCAGATCTTGTAGTTTTTAACCCACAGGTACACTCACGATTTCTGCTTTTTATATTTTTTTACATATTTAGTTAGGAAAATCACTCTTTGGAAATAAGAACTTAGAGCAAAAAACCATTAAAATGATTGCAGCATTACATCAATCATCGTATTTTGTAAAGGTTAAATGGCGGCTTGAATCAAAATGACTTCACTACTCCCTCGACACCTCAGTGTTATTATCCGACCAGTCCAACATAGGGACCTGGATGGAATTGATCATTTAACTCAAGAATCGTTGTCCCATCTTTCTCCCCAAGAAGCTGGTGCAGCCATGGGGCAAATGCAATGGCTACGACGTTGGTACGGATTACTTAAATTCTTAAGTTGGTTTCCTAACCCTTTACAGTACCGCTTTTGGGGCTATATTGCCGAACAAGGACGGGTACTATTAGGAATGATTCAAGTATCGCCCTTTAACCGTACCCGCAGCACTTGGCGAATTGACCGGGTAATGTTAGCAAAAATTGGCGATCGAATGTCCATAGGTTCACAACTTCTGCGCCATTGTTTTGAATCAATTTTAGAAGCGCGGACATGGATATTAGAAGTTAATATTAATGACGTTGATGCCTTAGCACTATATCGCCACAATGGGTTTCAACGTCTGGCAGAAATGACATACTGGGAAATTAGTCCCCAGTTATTAGCAGAATTAATTCAAACCGAACCGGATTTACCCAATCTCTTACCAGTCAGTAATGCTGATGCTCCCTTACTATATCAATTAGATACAGCATCAATGCCACCTTTAGTCAGGCAAGTATTTGACCGGCACACCCATGATTTTAAAACTACTTTCTTTGCTGCCATTAGTGAGGCCTTCAAGCAATGGATGACAAAAACAGAAGTTGTCAGCGGTTATGTCTTTGAACCCCAGCGGAAAGCAGCCATTGGTTATTTTCAGGTGCAACTTGATCGCACAGGGACAAAGCCCCATATAGCCACTCTAACGGTACATCCTGCTTATACTTGGTTGTATCCTGAATTGTTGTCTCAATTAGCCCGCATTGCCCAAGATTTTCCCCAACAAGGATTACAATTGGCTTCTTCTGACTATCAACCAGAGAGAGAAGAATATTTAGAGCGCGTTGGGGCTAAACGTAAAGAACATACCCTGATCATGTCTCGCTCAGTCTGGCATAAACTCAGAGAATCAAAATTTGTCTCCTTAGAAGGGATTCAGTGGCAAGAAATGTTACAGGGACTACAACCAACCAGGAAACCTATCCCTGGGGGTATGTCATGGATACCGCAACCACAGCAGGTACAGCCAGAAAGACCCATACCAATCCCCTCGGACATTGTGGCTTTCACTCACCAAAACTCCCATATAATAGACACACCTTGTCCATCAGATTCAGCTACAGATACACCCCAGGAGCAACAATAGCGTGATCTATCAACAGCCATCAAAATCATTTATTTCTGCCTTAGGTGTGGATGTTGGTAGTAAGCGCATCGGTTTAGCTGGATGTGATGGAACTGGGTTAATTGCTACAGGTATAACCACAATTGAGCGTAAATCTTTTGTCGAAGATGTGGAGAAAATTCAGCAAATAGTTAACGAACGACAAGTACAAATTCTGGTGGTGGGTTTACCTTATTCAATGGATGGTTCTATTGGTTTTCAAGCCCGTCATGTGCAAAAATTTGCAGCTAGATTAGCGGACGCGCTGAAACTTCCTCTAGAATACATGGATGAAAGATTAACTTCCCATCAAGCAGAACAATTGCTGATAGCTGAAAATCGCTCTCCATCAAGAAATAAGGGTTTAATTGATCGGAAAGCTGCCGCCTTGATTTTACAACAATGGCTAGACGCTAGACGCAATTGATTGACAATTTCAGCGGATTCAACTTTGATTGTATAAAAAATATTACAAGAATACTCAGTAAAAGTAAAACTCAGTCACAAAGCGTACTGAGATATAAGCGAATCCTGCGGTTTTAACCGCCTAGAGTTTTTCCTTTTGTAAAGATTGGTTAAAGTAGGTAAAGGGTTATCGCCTTTGTACTTAATGGTGTTACACTTTTCACAACAGGAACGGTAATTAACCTGTCTAAAAACCTAGCTGCCTAACGGACCCTCTGTACCTTGACAATTGAAGATATACGATTCTATTCCATAGTTCTAGTTCGTGACCTCCGAATAGGTAAAATCTTCATGGGAGCTAGACGACACAGGATTTAAACTCAATCAAAATTTGCAGCAATCCAACTACCTCGCCCACTGGAGGAAAGTTAACGCTTGGGGAGAAAACCACTTCTGACCAAAATGGGAGACAAGCCCTATCTACTAGAATGGCTTTTCGACTATTATGGTAGAATTCTGTTCAGTCGCCTGATGGCATTGGGAGACTTTAAACGAACGTTGAGAGGCTAAGACTATTTTGATAGTACAACCCAATGAAGCGTTAAGGAATCCTCTCTCATGAAAGAAAGAGGAGACACAGCGTTTTCCGCTGAAGATGAGGTACAAAGTTGAATCATAAAACTCTTGTGGTGCGGGCATCTTGCCCGCTAGATACGTACCTCATAACACCGGGAAGTGATTTATGTCAAAAGGGCTATCATTTAGCGGTTCAATGATTTCCATATTTAAGGGTATTTTTACAGTTCCATAATCCAGCTATGGTTTCATCTCAATTTTCTGAAGACAATGATCACGATTCCGAAAGTTCTCTGATTTTAACAGACGAGCTAAAACGGACACTAGAATGTTATATTGAGCATACACTTTCAGTAGAGGGGGAAAAATATGTTCTCCTTCTCCCCGTAGATGCACCAATAGAAATTTTTGCTTGGCAAGCTGATGGGGACGAAGAAGAAGCCGTTTTGGTGGAAGATGATGAAATCATAGACGAAATTTTCGGCACTGCCCAAGCTGTGCTTTCTGAGCAAAATCTGATTCTCAAGAATACTGCTTATGCCTTGACTGTAGCAGGTGAGTTGCCTCCTGAAGATGAATCGAAGTTCTTCACTTTAGAAATTGAAGATGAAGAAAACGGTTTAGAACCAGAGCAATTAATGGAAATTGCCACTTTTTATCATGATGAACAGGAGTATGCAATTTATACTCCCCTCGACCCCTTGCTCTTTTTTGCCAGAATTACAAAAACGGGTGAACCAGAATTACTTTCTCCCGAAGAGTTCCGTAAATTTCAACCCCTCTTAGAAGAACATCTTTTTAATGAAGTTGAGTAATTAGCATCAAAATTTAAGTATGGGAGTAAAAGGTCGACCTTGACTTCCATACTTAAGAAGCTCAAGGTAACTATCCAAAAATTATGACTCGCAATCATCTATTAGAGCCTAACTTGATTTTAGCAGGTTCAGTATTAACGCTGACACCAGATCTAATCCAAAAATATGGGCTGAAAGGGCTAGTATTGGATGTAGATGAAACTTTAGTACCCATAACAGCCGGTTCTACCTTTCCAGAACTGCAAGCATGGGTAGAAGAAATCCGTAGTTGTACAGCATTGTGGTTAGTTAGTAATAATTTAAGTGAAGCAAGGATTGGTGGTATTGCCCGTTCTCTGAATTTACCTTACTACCTGGGTGCGGCTAAACCCTCCCGGCGGAAAATTAGAGCAGCGTTACAAGAAATGAATTTACCCGCCTATCAAGTAGGTATGGTGGGCGATCGCTTGTTTACAGATGTCTTAGCGGGTAATCGCTTAGGAATGTTTACTATTTTAGTTGAACCAATTATCCATCCTGATTTTACTGCCTTCCGTTCCCATCCTATCCGCAATATTGAAGTCTGGATCTCAGAGATTTTAGGCGCGTCTATCACCAATAAAAAACATTGATGGGAATTTTGATTGGACCTGTGACTGAGATAGAAATCTCCATAAAGATCCATAATTGGTCAGGAAAGTAAATATAAAGAAATACTTAAGAAAGTACATAGTTGAAAAAAAATAGGCGATGATTAATGTCGATAATATCAGGGTCAGCCGAAAAAGACCCTAGCGGATAACGAATAAATATAAAACCGTACAGCGCCAACTTTCACTATAGAGAGATTGGCGCTGTATATTTTTTAAACTAAACTTGGTAATAAGACCGATACCATTGCACAAATCGCTCAATACCCACCTCAATTGAGGTATTGGGTTTAAACCCAACATCTTCCACTAAGGAATCAACATCAGCATAAGTCACCGACACATCACCAGCTTGCATAGGGAGCAAATTTTTCTTTGCTTTGATTCCCAAACAATTTTCTAGGGTTTCAATGAAGTGCATTAATTCCACTGGCTGATTATTACCGATATTGTAATTTTTGTATGGTGCATAACTTGTCGCTGGGTCAGGTGTATTTCCCGACCAGTTGGGATTTGATTCGGCAACGTGGTCAACTACGCGAATTACACCTTCAATAATATCATCAATATAAGTAAAATCCCGCTTCATTTTACCGTAATTAAAAACATCAATAGGTTGTCCTGCTAAAATTGCCTTGGTAAAGAGAAATAAGGCCATATCAGGGCGACCCCAAGGACCGTAAACTGTAAAGAAGCGTAATCCTGAAGTTGGTAAGCCATATAAACTACTGTAAGTATGGGCCATTAATTCGTTAGCTTTTTTAGTAGCTGCATATAAACTCATGGGATGATCTACATTGTCGTGAACAGAGAAGGGTATTTTTGTATTTGCACCGTAAACTGAACTTGAAGAAGCAAATACCAAATGTTGTACGTTTGTATGTCGACAACCTTCTAAGATATTGACAAATCCTACTAAATTGCTATCTATGTACGCATGGGGATTTTTTAAGGAATAGCGAACCCCTGGTTGTGCAGCCAAATTGACAACTTGATCAAAATTAGATTTAGTAAATAATTTGGGAATGCCTTCCCGGTCTGCTAAATCTAATAAATGGAAGCTAAAACCTGGTTTTTCTAAAAGTCGCTTGAGTCTGTCTTGTTTTAAAGTTACATCATAGTAATCATTAAGGTTATCCAAACCAAAAACTTCATCTCCCCTTTCTAATAAGCGGTTACTGAGGTGAAAACCAATAAAACCAGCCGCACCTGTAACTAAAATTTTTGCCATAATTGCACGCCGATTTGAGATAACTTTCCTTGGAAATTAAAATAATAGCAGCAAACATAGTAGTTACACTTTATCTGCTGCCTAATTACATTGAAAACCTCAATTGTTAACTTCTTTATAATCAAGCTAATACATAACGGTGTAAATCAATCAATTATTAAAAATTCATAACCAGAATTTTTAATTTTTAATTCCGTCGGACGGTACTAGACCTTTGTCTGTAATGACTTGAGTAATTCAGTATTTACACCGGACTCACGAGTAAGAGAAATTTTACCTGTACGAGCGATTTCTCTAAGTCCAAATTTTTGGAGAACTTGCACAATCGCCACCATTTTACCAGGATCACCCACAACTTCCAAGGTTAAAGAATCTTCGGAAACATCAACAATTCGCGCTCGGAAAATCTGAGATAATTCGATAATCTCTGAACGATTACTACTAGTAGCATTTACCTTGAGAAGCATCAATTCTCTTTCTACACAGGGAATTTCTGTAAGATCCTGCACTTTGAGAACATTAACTAATTTATACAATTGTTTGGTAAGTTGCTCAATAATGCGGTCATCACCAGGTACAACCATTGTAATTCGGGACACACCTTCCTGTTCCGCAGGTCCCACAGCAAGGCTTTCAATATTAAAACCCCGACGAGCAAATAAACTAGCAATGCGGGATAGAACCCCGGCTTCATCTTCAACAATTACTGACAGCGTATGTTTCATCGGCAACTAAGGGAGCATGGCATGAACGTAGACCGACACTCATAACTGCGAAGCGAGTTTTTACCACGCTGAGTTGTCGGACTGAATTCTTATTTTATACTTAATAATTACAATCATTCCTTTCCTCGGAAAAAGTTATCTAAAAATCTAGCTGAAGTATCTATTTTCAAAGGTAGATGCAGTTTTGAAATCAAAAGCATATATTGTTCTCAGTGGTGAAAATTAACAGGAATAAAGTATTTATGGGTTGGTTACAAAGACTTTTTGGGTTAGAAAAATCGGAAAACGCCCAAGTTAATCCAGTTTCTAATCAGGATGCTATTACACAAGAAATAGCCCCAGAACGTATAGGATTAAATGGAGAATATGACCAAAGTGGCTTGGCAAAGCGGGTAGCATTGGCATTTGATCAAGATCCGGATCTTAATGATGTTGATAACTTATGGGTTGCTCAAACAGGTAGCACTGTGGTCTTAAAAGGTCAAGTTTCTAATCAGGATATTCTCAACAAAATGGTTTCTGTGGCTCATACTGTCAATGGTAGTACAGATATTGATACAACACAAGTCAATTTTAGTTAAATGGGAATGGGTTCAGGAGCTTTATTAACCAATTTTCAATTGTCAATCCAATTTAAAATTGCCTGGTTAACTTCTTCTGGTGATTCGTCCTGGGGACAATGACCGACATCTTCTAAATATAGCAATTGCAATTTTTGATTGTAGGCAACAAATTGATGCGCTAGTTTTGGAGGCACAAATCGGTCTTTTTTTCCCCAAATTAACAGCATGGGAATTGTTAAATTTGGCAAAATTTTCTTGACACTAGGACTAAAATTACCTCCTGTTGTTGCTTTAAATAAGGCTCTAAAGGCACGAGCAGAACCTCTATCCTGAGGTGGTCCGGCTAAAATGTCTATAAGTTCATCCGTAATAGCTTGGGGATTCTTATAAGCCCAACTCACCCAAAAGCGGAGAACACTAGGACGACGGACAAAGTAAAATATAGGTTTCAATATTAATCTGGAAGTAAGTATACTTTTAATTCCCCTGACCAGAGGTTGCATGGCGGTCGGGATCATTTCTTGTTCTAAACTGGGGTCTGGTAAACTGATCATGACTATGCCCTTTACCATGTCAGGGTGGGTAGCGGCGGCGACCAGGGAAATCAAGGAACCAATGGAATTACCGACTAAAACCACTGGTTGACCGATAAAGGTTTTCCAAAAATCATAAACTTGCTCTACCCATAGTTCTACGTTGTAGCTGGTTGCGGCTTTTTCCGATGCACCAAAACCAATCATGTCCAGAGCGTAAACTGTGTGAGATCTACCTAAAACCTCTAAATTGTGTCGCCAATGACCAATGGAAGCACCAAAACCATGAAGTAAAATTAAGGGTGTTGTTTTTGGACAATTATGGGGAGGACGAATATAAGTATAACGGGTTTGCCAACCACGCCACACCCAATCCCTTTGATTACCTACTTTTTGCTGCCAATGTATTGCGGTAGTCACGATTATCTGTTAATTAATTAGCAGGAAACTAATTTACCCACTCCAACTCATTCTAGTATTCTTGGTGTAATCTTGTCAAGGTTGTGGGATAAGAGACGGTATATAATTGGAAACTGTTGTATATTAATAACCAAAAATATAAAATCATGTTTTGATATTCCAAATTTTTATGTACCTAAAGGAGGAATTAAGACATATTCAATAAATATTAAATAATTAAATATTCCGATCACCTGACGACCCTTTAACAACGCATTCCCTTGTTTGCTCTCTACAAGCAAGGGATTTTTTGTACAAAGTCCCATAATGATACCAATTGTAGATAATAATTATGAATTTATATATCTTAGGGGGGACTAGATTAAAGCAGGATCAATATTAAATATTAAATAGCCCGATTACCCTACCGGACTTTAGCTCCAAACCCTCTCTTATCATTACCCGATAAGAGGGGTTTCATTCACTTTTAAAATTGATATATAGCAGTTCCTAATCCGGCACTTCCTGATGTTATGAGGTACATATCTAGCGGGCAAAATGCCCGCACCACAAGAGTTTGATGATTAAACTTTGTAACTTATAAGAGCGGAAAACGCTGTATTGAAAAAAGTTGCCTCACAATGAGGAATAATCCCCCTATAATTAGGATTATTAATGTTATTTTCCCTCCAGGAACTAGGGTTTGAGAATTACTATTTGTAAATGCTGGTTTTTGATGTTGTTTCCAACTCATTAATGCTGGCATAATTCCCGCCAAAATGGAAACACTAAATGCTCCTGTATATTTTAGGGCATCAAGAAAAATGCTAGGATTTAATGTTCCGAAGCTTAAGGGTGGAAGTAATACTAAAGAATAAAGAGGTAAACGAGAAATCTCACTTTTGGTAATGGTGAAAACATCTTTAAAAAAATCTGCTAAACCATAGGTAATGCCAATAAATGAGGTGATAATTGCAAATTCCGAAAAAATTGATAGTAGCATGGCAAACCATTGTCCAGATTCACCATTTCGGAGAATTTGTAGTGGGTTAAATGCCCTTTCATTGCTAAAATTATCCTGTAAAGTATCTGGAGTTATACACCCTAAAATAATGGCATTCCAGGCTAAAAACATAAACAGGGGAATTAGAGAACCAATAATCATAGATTGGCGAATTTTGACAATGTCTCCTTCTAATTGAGTTACAACTAATGGGATAATACTGTGAAAAAACATTGCTACATACATAACAGCAATAGAGCTACCTACAGCTTGCCAATTTTGCACTAATAATTGAGAGGGTTTAAATTGCATTCCTCCTAGTATTAATAAACCTATAAAAGCAGCTAATAAAATAATGATAAATAGCCCATTAATTTTTTCAATTAAGCTATCTTTTCCCCAATACATCAAACCACCAAATATTAAGAAAAAACTGATGATTCCTGGCCAGTGAGGTAAAATATTTTCTAATTTCCAAACTTGATTAACTGTTGTTGTTAATACTTCTCCTCCTTCGGTCATATATGCAACTAAAAGGGCATAGTGATTAAATACATAGGCAATTCCGGCAATTCTCGCTCCCATTTTACCGAGAATCTTTTCGATTATTGCTAATAAGCCTATATGGGTAATTCCTTCAATGTGCATGACATTTAAAGTTAATTCCGCAATTAATAAACCGGAAATTAATGTATAAACCCATACTATAATTAATAGAATTGTTGATGGTATAATTCCTGAGGTTAACGTTACTGCAGGTAGTCCAAGAATTCCTGCACCAATAGTAGTTCCTACAATTAAGGCTGTATTTCCAAATACACTACCGGGTTGATGTTGAAATTGATTATTTTCAAATTTCAGATGAGAAAATAATTGTGTTACTGGTGTTTGATTTGGTTCTTCTTGTTTATTCATAAGCTCACATAATGGTCACACAAAAGTATCTTTAAACTAAAAATCTCTAATCCGTTCAACCTTTTTAGATATAAAAAGATACATATCAATTCTCACCTTTATTGATTCTATTGTCAATACCCTTGGCAAGAAAATCTGATTTTATGTTAGAATTAATTCTTAAGTAATTGTGATATTTTTTATAAGAAAGGGAAAAATTATAAATTTATTGATTTTTATGAATAAATTTATTTACATTTTTGCATATAATGAAATATATCTGCTAAAGGTATTAAAGGTGGATTGTTATTTCCTGTTCAAATTGGTTGGTATAAATCACCAATAAGGGTGACTCACGATTTCGTCTTATCCCGAAAAAAAGGATTACTACCCTATTAAATACCCGGTCGAGGAAATGTATCTAGCACGTTCATTCATGAGTGATAAAAAAGGGCAAAAACATCAACAACCTTTAATTTTAGTTGTAGAAAATCATGATGATAGTTCACTGCTTATGAGTTATGCTCTTGAGTTACTTGGCTGTCAGTCTATTTGTCAAAAAGAAAGTTCTACAACAGTATTTATAGCTAAAAAATACCAACCTGATTTAATTTTATTGAATATTTTTTTACCAGGTATGAGTGGACTAGATGTTATTCAATATCTCAAGTACGAATCCTTAACTTGTCGTATTCCTGTGGTTGCTGTGACAGTTTTAACTGGAAATGAAGACAAAAAATGTATGCTCGAAGCTGGTTTTGATGATTATATTACTAAACCTTATATGATTGAGGAATTAGCAGCAATTATTCACCGCTTACTAGGTAGAAAATTTGAGCTAAGTCCGGCTTTAGAAGTGCAGTAGATTCATTAATATAAAACTCTTGAGAGAGTGAAAAGAATGGTGAAAGTATTATTCTCATGGGGTTCAAGTAACAAACCCTCTCAAAAAATGTGCTTTTTATAGAACTCTTTTTCCTAAATCTTGCGATAATTATCCAGTGATTTTAGGTAATTTAACCGTGAATGTACTACCTTTTCCCAGTTCCGATAAAAGTTCTATTTTACCTTCATGTGCTTCAACAATACGGGAGGAAAGATGTAGTCCTAAACCACTACCTGATGTTTGATTCTTACCTTGACGAAATCGCTCAAAAATTGTGCCTTGATCTTCCGCTGCAATCCCATAACCTGTATCTTGAACTTGAATAATTACTTGATTAAAATTATTAATTGGGGATAAGGCTTCAAAAATGCGAATTTTTATGCTCCCTGTATCAGTGAATTTGATAGCATTACCAATTAAATTACTGAATACTCGTCTTAGTTCTAACCCATCTCCTTTAACTGTTACTTGATGATTTTCCGTTGAATTTAATTCATGGGTATCCAATTTTAAAATTAGGTTTTTCTCAAATGCTAAGGGAGTTAGTTCACTGACTACTTCACCCACAATTGTTGTTAAGTTGCATAATTCAAAATTGAGGCTTTTTTTTCCAGCTTCAAAACGGTAAACTTCTAGTAATGTATTAACCATTTCCAGAAGATTTTGATTACTGCGAATCATTACATTAATTGGTTGTTTCATTGCTGAAGGAACTGGACCAAAAACTTCTTGCAGAAATAGATTTAGCATTCGATCAGCAGCTATTAGGGGAGTGCGTAAATCATGGGTAAGACGAGAAACAAAATCTTCTCGCTGTAGGGTCATTTTTTCTTGTTCATCAATACTATGTTTCAATCTTAAAAGCGATCGCACTCTCGCTAATAGTTCTCCTATTTGAAAGGGTTTAGAAATAAAATCATCAGCACCAGCATCTAAACCTTTAATAACACTAGATTCAGGATGTGCTGTTAATAGTAAAATCGGAATATAGTTTATTTTGGGATTATTCCGAATCCTTTGGGTAACTTCATAACCATCTATACCGGGCATCATCACATCTAAAATAATCAAATCTGGAGGTAATTCTTCTACTTTTTTTAAAGCTGTTTCACCACTTATAGCTGAATCAACATAATATCCTTCATCTTCTAAAAGTGTTCTCACTAAAGTTAAATTATCTTCAACATCATCAACAGACAAAATTCGGCTTTTTTTCAGAATAGACATGATTAAATTGTTAGTAGTTTACGACTTTAAATAGTTAATATGATGCTGGTAAGGACTCAAAACGACATTCCCTAAATCTGTTTCTAAATTGATTTTTCGCGGTAATTCTATTTGAAACATTGAACCTACCCCTAATTGACTTTCAATATATATTTTTCCTCCCATCATCCAGACTAGTGAATCAATAATAGCTAAACCCAAACCCGTACCTGAATATTTGCGGCTGATTCCTTGATCACTTTGATGAAATGCTACAAAAATCTTTTGAAGATCTTGAGCAGCAATACCTATTCCTGTGTCTTTCACGGTTATTATAACTTGATTTTTAAATGTTTCTCGGATTTCTACGCAAATAGTTCCAAATTCCGTAAACTTAACAGCATTGGAAAGTAAATTAAGTAAAATTTGTTCTAGTCGGGCTGGATCATTAAATACTAATGGATTCTCTAAGAGGCTGTTGACCAGTAAAGATAAATTTTTGGCTTTAGCTGAGGAGGAAATTTTTGTCACCGCATTACTAAGGACTTTTGATAGATCTAATATTTCTGGCTTTAGTTCTAGTTTCCCGGATTCTAATTGAGAAAAATCAAGAATTTCGTTGATCTTGATTAGTAAATTTTTACCATTATTGAGAATTTTCTCTACCATTTCCAGTTGTTTATTGGTCAATTGACCAAAGTTAGGACGTAATAGAATTTGCGAAAATCCAATAATTGCATTCATCGGAGTTCTTAGTTCATGGGATATGCTGGCTAAAAATTGTGATTTTAAACTAGATGCTGCCAAAAGTTTGAAGTTTTGTTGTTTAATTTGTTCCTGGTGTGCTATTATCTTTTTATCCCGCAATATTATCTGTTCACGACTTTCTTTCAGTTGTTGATTTGCTAAAGTTAGCTGCATTTCCATATTATATATACGAATTGTACTGCGTAAAATTTGAGCTATAGTTTCTGGAGATAATATAGACTTAATAAAATACTCACTAGCACCTAACTTTATCCATTCTCTAGCTATTTCCTCATTTTCTGAATCTATAAGAATGATTAAAGGAATTTTAATCCCTGAAGCTCGCACTTTATCAATTAATGTTAAGCCGTCCTCATTTAGTAAATGATAGTCAAGAAATACACAATCATAGTAATTATTAATGATGGCAAAGAAAGCATTATTTACATCTTTAATTTCATCAATTTCTATGTTAATATTTGTTCTAGTCTGAGCTAGACTAACTATTAATCCGTCTACCTGATTATTTTCAACAACTAAAATTTTTAAATTCTCTTCCATCGGTTTTTCTTTTGACTATTCAATACAAATTTATATTCACCTTTATATTCAGCATTTCAGCATTTTTATTTGGCTCTTCGGTAATTGTTATTTTAAATTACCAATCAGCAACAGCAAACAGAAGAAAGAGAGAATATTTTGCTATAATACTCGCTCATTTATTATACACAGCTATCTTTATGAGATTTTTTCAGATTTTGCTGATCATGTACTCAAGAGCCTTTTATTTTGACGGTCTCTAGATTATACCAATAATAAACATCATTTTTGTTTACTCCCCCAAGTAAAATAAAATACTTTATCTAATTAAAGACATTGTAAATTAGTAATTCATTAACTGTCCTCACCCATTAGTGAGAGTTGCATGGAAACATTATGTACTATTCTCATACGTATCTTTACTTAAATAATGGTCATTTTTCTTGATGAAAATCACTTAGTTTATAAGTATAAATACTCTCTTGGTACAGCTATCGGACTGAAAAGGTTTTCTATCTTGATCACATGGTTCAGTATAAGTCATATTTTACAATACTTCCCATAATTGTCAGGGATATATTAGTACAATGGTGGAAATAGCCTATTTAAAACGGCTAAAAACCTACCATATCAGCTTTTTGACTTTTAACATCCACATTAGGTCACTCAGAGGTTTAATGTCTTGTAAATTTGGTCATTATTTTACGACTGTAATTTTCCTGATTTGTTTCCACAATTTCAGCTATTTTGGGATAAATATCTATACACCTTTAGCTAGATTTTTACATCTATTTAAATTCAAAAATCAGTTATTTATTATTACTTTAGGTAGATGCTTATAGACCTACAGATCATATATAGTGAGGATTTCATGAATTAGTTACAATACAACAAGTAACTAGCTTTTTTTCTTTTATCTATGGCTGCAACTACATAAGTAATTTGATGATCTTGGGTATAATAAGGTGTAATAATGAGTGAAATTAGTATTCTATTGATTGAAGATCATGATTTAACCCGGATGGGACTCAAAACCGAATTGCAGTTACACGGTGGGTTTAAAGTAGTTGGTGAGGCGGCCAATGCGACCCAAGGACTAAAACTTCTAGAAACCACCAAACCAGATGTAGCTGTAATAGATATTGGTTTACCTGACATGGACGGGATTGAACTGACGCGCAAATTTAGACGTTATCAAACGGAAACAGGACAATCTCAAACAAAAATCTTGATTTTGACCATGAATAATGCCGAAAATATAGTTCTGGCGGCCTTTGCTGCGGGTGCAGATTCTTATTATATGAAGGATACAAGTGTTAATAAATTTATTGAAGCTGTACAAGCAACTTTCAATGGTAACTCTTGGATTGATCCAGCGATCGCTAATATAGTATTACGAAAAATGCGTCAAACTGTCCCCAGTGATCATCAATCATTGGAGAAACCAAAAACAGTCAAAATCGAAGCCCTGGAAGTAGAATACGAACAGGTTTTAGAAACTTACCCCCTCACCCAACGGGAACTGGAAATTTTAGAATTGATTGTGGGTGGTTGTAGCAATGGTCAAATCGCGGAGAAATTATATATTACCGTAGGCACAGTAAAAACTCATGTTCGCAATATTCTCAATAAACTCTGTGCTGATGATCGGACACAAGCAGCGGTTCGGGCTTTACGTTCTGGGTTAGTAGTTTAACAATCTTTCCTGTAAACATTCTGCAATCCGTCGTGCTGCACCCGCAGATCCCATGCGCTGAGTGCCATTTTTGGCAATCTCATGTAAAAGGTCAGGATTTTTGAGTAGGGACTGGATCGCTGGGAGAACTTGTGATGGCTGCTTGACAAGGGTAAGAGATGGTCCTAAAAGCCGACTTTGAGCTTCTGCAAAACCGGCATTATATTGAGGACCATTACCAGGAATAGCGATCGCTGGTTTTCCCAGACCGATGAATTGTTCTGTCGCAGTTCCGGCCATAGCAATGGCCAGATCCCCCCATTGTAAGCAGTCATTATAGGCCTGTTGGGTTAAGATAAAATAAGCATTTTTCTGTTTAAAAATTAAGCTATCGGGGTCAGAAATAGGTATTGGAGATTCCGTCGATGGTCGCCAACCTTGAATATGTAAAGTTTGGGATAAAATACTACAATCTAAACCCGGAGCGATCGCCCCTAAAAAAATCATCGTTCCCGCCGCCCGAAATACGGAATCTGGTTGTCGTAAATTAGCCATCAACGCAGACACCGCAATCATCATAATTTCCCAATTATTGTAAGCTTCCGGGGCGCGAGAACCGGGTAACAGAGTCACAATCAAAGGCCTAATCACTTCTTCAAGTTCAGCATGGGGACGATAAAATTGCTGTGCGGTAAAAGTCGTCTGTAAACCATCCATCATGGGATTTCCCACATCTACGGCGGGAATTGCCCATTTTTTGAGAATTTTCGTAGTCAGAGCATCTCTAGGAAACACAGCCTGACAATGGCTACGACTCATTAACCATCTTTCCCAAGGATGGTAAATTGAACCAGAGAAATTTTCCCACCATGTCGACTTTGATTTTCTCGGTAATAATCCCGCTTCATCGCGTACATAATATTCTGATTTGGCCGTCCCCACAAAGGCATAATTAGCGCCACTGACCGCTGCAAATAGCAAGGGAACAATATCCCCCACAGCCAAAATAGCTTTGGGATTACCTAACTTTGTTTGTGAACTGACCCAACTGCGGATAGATTGAATTTGATTAACCGTCAACTGCACCAATCCACCACCTACATCGCGCATCAATTCGCGGCTATCCATATAGATAAAACCACCAGAGGGCATATTTCTTACTTTACCAATTATGGGAATATCTATTTTTTTATAAGCACGTCCTTCACCCACTATTGGTAAAGCAAAAATATCTGGTGGGGAGGATAATTGTTGTAAAGCGTGGATAATCCGCACAGCAATCATATCTTCTCCGTGACCATTGCTTAAAACTAATAACTGTACATGAGAATTAGCCATTGACTGTTAAAACATCCTCTCAAAAATTAATTAGGAATTAAATTATATTTAATTTAATTTAATTTATCCCTTGATTCCGCTACCCGTATCCGTAGGGACAATATACTTTTGTAGTAGCAAAAACAATAATAACACGGGAGTGATAGAAATTACTGAACCAGCAGCCACCAACCGCCAATCTAAAGAAAATGTCCCTGCTAACTTAGCCACTCCCAAGGGTAAAGTATATAGACTTTCATCTTGAATGATAATTAAAGGCCATAAAAAATCACTCCAAGCACCAATAAAGACAAAAATCGCCAAGGTCACTAATGCTGGACGAATGGCAGGTAACATGATGTGCCACCATAATTCTAGCTCAGAACTACCATCTAAGCGGGCAGCCTCTTCAATTTCTTTTGGTATACCCAGGAAGGCTTGCCGGAGTAAAAATATACCAAAGGCAGAGGCTAAACTGGGAAAAATTATTCCTAAGTAACTATTTCTTAACCCTAGTTGTACTGTCAAAATATATAAAGGAATCATGACAATTTGGAAGGGAATCATAATTGTTGATACAATGGCAATGAAAATTCCATTTTGTCCCACAAATGACAGTCGGGCTAAGGGATAGGCCGCTAAGGAACAAAACAACAAATTTAAACTAACTGTTAATACTGACACTAGGATACTATTGTATAAATAAGTTCCAAAAGGTAGAGATTGCCAAACCTTGGAGAAGTTTTCTAATGTGGGTTGACTGGGTAATAATTGTGGTGGTGACTGCCAGATATTTTCCGTAGGTGATTTTAATGCTGTACTGATTAGCCATAACAATGGAAACAGCATAATTATGGCGATGATTGCTAGTATTGCATAAATGATTAAACTTTGGATGGGGGGTTTTTTAAAATTTATCATCTTGATAAAAATGATTGAGGATGAAAGTAATTAACCTAATAATACAAAAAAATGATTAGGTTTGACGATATGATGAAATCGAAATTTTCAAAACAAGTAATATTTTCATGAAACTAATTCTGAAAATAGCAGCATTCATCACGATAATTATTTTTGTTAGTGTTAGCTTAGTCTCTATTCACAAAATTTCTCAGAGTCAGTCATTACCAACTCGTGAAGTTGTCCAGGAATGCCTAAATAACTCTCAGCAATCTTGTGATTATTCAAAAACATCTGTAAATACAAGATTTATTCCCAATCAACAACTAAATGATCAACAACGTTTTTTAGCAACAATTGCCAATAAAATGCCGACAATTCCCGAATTTAATACTTTTGAGTATACCTTACTGCGTTCCTATGGAACAGTATTTATTAATCAAGAATTAGGAATTAACTTACCACAAAAAGTTATTTTAGATAATGAATTAGAAACAAAGTCTTTTCAAGATACAATCAGTATATCTTTGGTAGATGGTACTCAAGAATGTTATTTACAGAAAACAGCGGTAGCAGCTTTAAATAAAGCCAAACTTTTAGCAAAAATTGATCTTAAATCAGGTTATGCTGGGGATTGTCTTCGCAATTTTACCACTAATTTAAGATTTTGGAATAAATATGCAAATAGTGAAACATTGACGCGAGTAAAAGCTGGAAAAGAAACAAAAATTCTTGGTTTAGTTGCACCTCCAGGCACCTCACAACATCTTTGGGGATTAGCAATTGATTTACAAGTATCAACACCAACCCAAGGACAGGCTTTAAATGAAAATGGCTGGTTTCAAACTGTAGTTAATGATCTTCCCCATTGGACTTATTTAGGTTGGAGTGAGAATGATTTACCGAAATTTGGATTACAACAAAAAATTGTTCAGGGAATTAAATATTGGGTAACACCAATTTAACTTGTCAGTAGGAAGGGTGCATAAAAGTGGGGTGGGAAAATTTACCAATTATCAACTACCTATTATAAAATAGACATATATCTAATATTTGGAGTGTTAACAGTGAGTTTATTTGATGATTTAAGTCGGTTTTTAGAAAGTCGGTTAGAAGAATTTTTGCGGAATAATCCTCATTTAGAGTTAGAAGCACTTTTAGAACAACTGCGAGAACAAGAAGAGGATACATTAAAGTTAATTGCTGAGTTACAATTACAAGAAAAGCGATCTCAAGAAGAAATTTTAGCCACAGCCCAAGAGATTCAAAAATGGCATATCCGTATTCAAAAAGCCCAAGCCGCAGGTAGACAAGACCTCATTAACCCAGCCCAAGAAAGAGAAGCTGCACTATTGCGAGAAGGAAATCAAATGTGGGGACATATGCAAGGTTTAAAGGAACGCATTACCCAATCTCAAGAACTACTTCGCAAAATCCAACAGCGTCGCCAAGAAGTACAAACCAAAGCAGCGGCAGCACAAACAGCGAGAACCAAAGCACAAGCCCAGCAACGGTTAGAAACTGAAACTCAGGGTTGGAATACAGCTACTAATTATAACAGTAATTTTGACGATTTAGAAGATAAATTTCGGCGTTGGGAAACCGAAGATGAATTAGAAAAACTCAAACGCAATATAGGAAAATAATTGGTCAAAAGTTGTCCGTAGGGGCGCAAAATCTGCGCCCATAATTTAACCATTGAGAACACTTATCACCGTTTACGAATAACCCCTTGCCAACTAATTTTTTGCTGTGCAGAACGGCCACCTAAAGAACGAATTGCTACGACTTCAATATCAACCTTTACACCTGGTTTCAAAGCTTGGCTAGGAATTTTTAATTTACCCAAAGCTAGAGTAAAATTATTATAATTACGACTTACCAAATATGCAGGAATTTGGTCTTCATATAAATTTTGAAAATTCCAAGAATCATCAAAATCATCTTGCGCTCGATATTTAACTCTAAACTGAGTATTAATCACATCAGATTTACCAGCTAAATCAACTATTCTAAAACTGAGATTTTGTCCTGAATTTGCTAATTCAGCGACAGCTAACCTAGTTACATCTTCCTGAAGAATAGCATGATTTAGAGTGTACTCTGTCAAATTTTCTGTAGTTTTACTAGTACCGTCAACCCAGATATTTTCAGGAAAAGAAATATCTATTTGTTGATTATCATTTAAAGTGAGTTTTACTAATTGATCAGTAAAATTGTGAATAGGCCGCTTTTCTTGCCAAACTAACTGAAAATTTCCCTCTAACCGCCGTTCAAACTCTCGATATTCATTAGCAACTATAGAACCAGTCGCCAATAAAGAGTTTGCCCCTTGACGGGTTTGCCATTTATTTTTAGAAAGATTAAATTGTTGATTTACTAATTGATAAATTCCCATTTCGGCATTTGGTTTATCATCTGTTAAAGCTTCCTTGCTATTAATTATACTTAAAATGCCTAATCTTCCTGATCTACCATCACTGCCATTGATCCCATTGCTACCATTGCGTCCGTCGTAACAATAATAAACTTTTTTAGTACATTGACGATTAGAATTACGATCACTTCCCTCACAGACTTCTTTCTCCCAACGTTGTTGACGACAAGAACAACCCACCGCACCTCTAGAACCCCTTCCACCCCTTCCACCTTCGCCACCAACAGCACGAATGGCAATTTTCTTTAAATCTGCCAAATTACTATAATAGACCGTAATATCGCCACCATTACCGCCATTACCGCCGTCACCACCATTACCACCATTACCACCATTGGGGGCATTAATATTATCCCGTCCTTCCTTCCGGTTGTTTCGACAACTAGGCCTAAAACCATCTTCTCCATCTTCTCCATCTTCTCCATCTTTCCCAGATAAGTCAAGATTGATCACTGAACCATCAGCATTTATCCCCTGAGTCTTACCGCTGCGTCCATCTCTACCACTACGGCCATTACTACCGTCTCTATTATCAGATCTAGCTATTTTTGATTCTTTAAGATTCGTTGGACAGACAACCGCACCAACAGCAGGTAATAAACTAGTAAATAAACAAAACGTCAGCAGAAATGGTAATTGATATCCAAAACTTTTATACATCATATTACACTTTTACCTTTGCGCCTTAGCGTGAGGCTAACCTATCCCTGCAATCAGCAATATTAAAAAAGTGGCCTTGTGTTTAACAAAACCACATTTAAGTAAAATCAAACTCTAACTAACGAGCTTGACCATGACTAGAAACCATATCAATAGGCTTCATCAAGTATAATTGTAACAACTGCCAAGCATGAGATCCATAAATTGGCAGTTTTTGGAAGAATTGGAAAAATTTAGGCGTATTAGAGTCAGAAATTGCTGCCAATTTTTCATTATTCTTGACGCAAACATCCAAACGTTCATAAAATACTGGGTTTTCCACATCCAACATGACTGGGAAGACTCTACCGGCGGTTTCATTGGTCTTCTTAATTACATGAATGTCGTACTCCCTTGCATCTAAACCCAAGGAAGCATAGAAATCTTTGCGTTGAATATCATTGAGATACATTGTAGCAAATACCGATAACAGGAAGAAGCGACTCCAAAGTTTTGCTTTCCAGTCATTCAACATTTGCGGTTGTGCTCTCATAATCGCATCAAAGAAATCCCCATGACGGTTTTCATCTTGACACCAGTTCTCAAAGAAACGGAAAATTGGATAAATCCGATCTTCAGGATGGGATTCTAAATGACGATAAATGGTGATATAACGCCAATAACCAATCTTTTCAGAAAGATAGGTCGCATAGAATATGAATTTGGGCTTAAAGAAGGTATAACTACGGCTTTTGGTCAAAAACCCTAAATCTAAAGAAAGATTAAAGTCTGACATGGCCTTGTTCAAGAAACCAGCGTGACGGGCTTCATCCCGTGACATCAGGTTAAAGCACTCTGCCAAAACAGGGCTTTTGTCCTTTAAGCGACGACCGAGTTCTTTATATAGCAAGAAGCCAGAAAACTCCGCTGTACAAGAACGTTCCAAAAATTCCACGAACAATTTGCGAGTTTCCCCGTCAATATGATCCCAGGATTGTTCAAATTGAGCATCCCGAACAAAATGATGGCGGTTATAATCAATGCGAAATTCTGCCAAAATCGCTTGTAATTCGTCTTCATTGACGGAAATATCCATCCGCGCCATTTCGTCGAAATCGGTTGTATAAAACCTTGGTGTTAAAAGGGTTTCTTTGGCGGGGGACTTAATTCCAGAACGGATTTCGTCAAAGCCTGGTTTTTTGAGGGAGTCTACCATGTTTTGATTTGCTCTTTTATCTTTCTTTTCTTGATTACACCAGAAAGCTGATCTTTATGCTCTCATAAGGTGCAAACTACAACAATTATGATTTTGTATGAAATTCAGTGTAGCAATATCTAGCCCAAAAATGAGCAGATAATTGATTAAGAGTTGCAAAAATCAACAAACAAGGATTTTCATGGTTAATAGAGGCTGGGAAAAGGTGCAGGTGAAATTAGCCAAAACCTGAGAAAATCATGTAGGCTTGAACAATATACCCTAATTTCAGATTCCCTGAATTATTGTTAGCTTAAAAGGATGTTAATTAATGCTCAACTTTTACTGCAATTTCAACGCTGTCAGCGCCGGCCTTTTTTAGACATTTATGGTGATTACCAACAGCGAGAAGTTCCCAATGAGTTAGCGCTGAAAATACAACAGGATAAAATGCTGCATCATCAGCGAATAGTCAAAAAGTTATGTTATTATGAACCTGATTATCCGCCAAAAGATTGGACAGCGGGCGCAGCAGCAACTATCAGCCTGATGCAGCAGGGAGTGAGTTATATTCGTCGCGGTGTCTTATTAACGACATATCGAGAAAAATATACTTTGCTCAGTCGCCCGGATTTACTTGTGAAACAGCCGGGGGAATCCCGTTTTGGCGCTTGGAACTATGTCCCAGTTGATATTGAATTGGGTAAACGTCCTAAACAAGAATATCAGGTGCTTGTGGCTTTTCACGCTGAAGTTTTGGCTACGGTTCAGGACGTGACTCTGAGTAAGGCCGGACTGATATTGCGGGATAAAGATCAAACTTATGTGGTAGATTTGGATAAATGGACACCACAAATGTTAGATATTTTAGATGAATATACTCAAGTTATCGAGTCAGTAGATGCACCAGAAATTTTTATTTCTCGGCAAAAATGCAGTCTTTGTCCTTGGTATAATTATTGCCATGATATTGCTCAAGCCCAAGAACACCTTTCTCTATTGCCCGGTGTTACACCAATTCGCTATACTCAATTACAAAATCTCGCTATTACTAGTTTAGAATCCCTGGCTCATACCCATCCTAGCACTTTGGAAAACCTGACAGGATTTGATCGGGGTGTGGCGGCTAAATTGGTTATTCAAGCTCAGTCTGTGTTCACAAAACAGCCCTTAATTCTAGCAAATTCCTTTTCTCAAGAATATCTCACCTTTACAGCCCCTATTGAACTTTATTTTGACATTGAAGCCCAACCCGATTTAAACTTAAATTATCTTTTGGGTGTTTTGGTGGTGGATAGGGTGGCTCAAAATGAACAGTTTTATTCTTTTTTAGCGGAAACACCGGAGCAAGAACAGCTAATTTGGCAACAATTTCTGAATTTAGTGAATCAATACCCCCAAGCACCAATTTATCATTTTTGCGCTTATGAGGTAGATACAGTGAAAAACCTTGGTAAACTCTATCGTACACCACACTCGCAAATCCGTCCTATACTGAGTCGGTTTATTGATATCTATGAGCAGTTAATTCAAAGTGTGGCCTTACCAATAGATAGTTATGCGTTAAAGGCTATTGCTCGTTGGTTAGGGTTTGCATGGCGTGAACAGGAGGCTAATGGGGCTAAATGTATTTATTGGTATGATAAATGGTTAGAAACAGGCGATCGCAGTTTATTAACAATTATTCAAGATTACAATGAGGATGACTGTCGCGCTACCCGCACGGTCAAGGATTGGCTAGTTAGCTTTTTTAAAGATCAGTCGAATAATATTAATTTATCACAAAGTTGACTATTTTATGCTCCGTCGTCCTCTCGTTTTCATAATACCACTAATTATTATTAGTTTTCTGTTTACTAATTTCGCCTCTGCCTCTTTAATGATCAATGGGATAGAGTTTATTGGAGAGGCTACTTTACCCACAGGTTTAATATTTCAAAAAACGGAAGTTGGCGGTTTATCGGGAATTACTTATGATGCCAAAAGCAATCTATACTACGCAATTTCCGATGATCGAGGACAAAAAGCCCCGCCGCGTTTTTATACTTTAACCATTGACCTGAGCAAGGGTAAATTAACGGATAATGATGTTATTCCTGTCAGTGTAACTAATTTATTAGACACCAATAATCGACCATTTGCTGTTGATACTACTGATACAGAAGGAATTGCTCTCACGGATAAGGATACTATATTTGTTTCTTCTGAAGGTGATGTAGATAAACTGGTAAATCCCTTTATTAAAGAATTTGCTTTGGCTTCTGGTCAAACAATTACTACTTTACCAGTTCTGGATAAATTTTTACCAGATTCCCAAAAACAAAAAGGTATCCGTAATAATTTGGCCTTTGAAAGTCTGACGATTACACCGAATCAAAAGTTCTTATTTACAGCTACGGAAAATGCTATAATCCAAGATGGTAAAGACGCTAAACCTGGTGTTGGTAGTTCTTCCCGGATTTTGGAGTATAATCTCTTAACTAAGCAGCTAGAACGGGAGTTTCTCTATCAGACACAACCAGTTACACCTTTTTTTAATTTTACTGGCAATTTTACCAGCGGCTTACCGGATTTATTGGCATTGGATAATGAAGGACATTTTCTCAGTATAGAAAGAAGTTTCACGGGTTTGGGATTTACAATTTTTCTGTTTGAGGTTTCCTTAGAAAAAGCTACGAATATTCGCAATTTAGACAGTATTGCTAAAGTTCAACCTGATAAAATCAAGCCAGTAGGTAAAAAACTCCTGTTGGATTTACGGACTTTAGATGTATCATTAGATAATATTGAGGGAATGACCTTAGGTGCAAAACTACCTGACGGACAATCATCACTAATTTTAATCAGCGATAATAATTTTAATGGATTACAAAAAACCCAAGTTCTGGCTTTTAAGCTGAAAACTGAGTCTCCTTTGGCTAAATTGACTAAATTTTTAGGGTACTTAAGACCTAATTTTTAGGAGAAGCGGAGGAAATAGACATCACCCATGCTTAAGCACACTGTATTTTTACTAAAGGGAGGGTTGTGTAGAATAAATAAACTCGCGCTTTCTCCTATGTTTCTCTTGTCCGGTTAAGACCGTGGAGGAGTATTTTTGTATCTCAATAAAGAGGGAAAGGATACAAATAAACTTAAGCGCATCCTCCGTAATATTCTACCTCTGGGAGTTTACCTACTCTGTACCTAGTGACACGCTGACCATCTGTTTCAAAAATGACCCGATAGTTTTGTTCGGCTTTATTTTTGGGGACAAAAGTTAGATAGTGTCCTGGTAGACCATTATAATGGGGTGTAACTTTAATTTGTCCAGGGTACAGTGATTTGATACGCGCTTCTGTATCACCAACTTTTGCACCGGAAACTGTAGTAATTTTTGGGTTGTCTATATCTATTCTCGCAATAACATCACTGGTAGCATATTTATCACGACTTTTAGTTTCATCTTTTGTTACCATAAATGAGACTCCATTGAGGTCTCCTTCTCCACTTATATAGTAACAAGCCTCGTCGTTACCACCATATTCAACATATAAACGAGTGTTGGCAGCAGCAGTGACTTGAGGGATGTTCATACCTACTTTCACTGGTCCAATACTATTGATAGTTACTTTTGCTTGACTCGTGAGTTTTGTTTGTGCGATAACTGTACCGATTGTAACGGTATAAGTTGTTAGGGTAATGGTGGCAATTTTTAGTAATTTGTTTTTGTTGTTCATGGGTTTATTTTCTGGGTAGGGTAAGGTGTTATTGATTAGACATCCCTGAAAATTAAATATGCGTGACTTACAACCCTTTTAGAGACGTTCCATGGAACGTCTCTACATTTTGGAGATGTCTAACCTATTCTATTACCATTTTTTCGGCGCGACAGGGTAAATCTCCTTCAATAATTTGTAAAGACTAAATACCAACTAAGGCATTATACTCACCGTAAACTGCATGAAAATGAGGAGGTGGGTGATCACCAAAGAAAATTTTGATAACTATTCCGTAAAACCGTGCAACTTTAAATGAAATGACTCACGGATGATGGGATGTAGATCGCTCTTTTACTGAGATGTTAGGTGTGGGAGAGCGATAGCGCAAGTACTGACTTGTCAGGTCGCTTTTTGGGGATATTAAGTCTTTATATTTCTGATTCTTTAATTATGGCAAATATTGTTAATTTTTGTCAAATGTTTTCGTTGTGTAAGTCCTGTTGCTTTTAATATTCCCAATTATTTTCGTAATTTAGAACTAGCAGAATGATACTACTTAAAGCTAAAGCGTATAGTATAATTAATTGCCATCTGCAAAAATCCCATAGGAGTATAATACAAAATTTACCTAAAAAACCCAAACCAAAAGACTTTTGACCCCTTTCCCCTTCCCAGCTACAGCTTTTTTCCTGTTTAGCCTTGAGTAAAAGTGAACTTTATCCTAAAATAACCAGTAGGCATTTGGTGAAGCAGTTGATTTTAATTGCCCCTTTCCATCGACAATGAATCAACAGCAGTTAAAAGTAAGATAAGTCACCTGTGAGTAGCTCCTAGAAAAAAGCCAACAGCTTGATATTGGATGCTCAAAAAGGTAGGTTAGATGTTTTGAGTATCTTGAGAGTATGATGAAAACTATGAAAGCTGAACATATTGATTTTCCAGTGCTACACTCAGAATTATTCCTGCGTCATCGTCTACAGGTAGTAGAAGAACTGTGGGAATCCGTACTGCGGCAAGAATGCGGTCAAGAAATGGTTGATCTTTTGCGTCAACTGCGCGACCTATGTTCCCCAGAAGGACAAGCCACAAACGACCTCGCCGCCTCTGCTGTAGAATTGATTGAAAAATTGAATATCAATGAAGCAATTCGTGCAGCCCGTGCCTTTGCATTGTACTTCCAGTTGATTAATATCATTGAGCAGGAATATGAACAAAAACAGCAATTAAACCGCCATACAGCCCAAGTTGATCAAGAAAACCTCCCCAGTATAATTTATTCATCTAACCATCAAGAGGAAGAATCACCAGTATCTTTCGTCACAGGTAGTGACTTAATGACCTCGGAAACTTCCCAAAAAGGTACATTCGCGGCTTTATTTCCCCTGTTATTTAAGTTAAATGTCCCACCCCAACAAATTCAACGCCTAATTTCCCAACTGGATATCCGCTTAGTTTTCACTGCACACCCGACGGAAATTGTTCGTCATACTATCCGGGATAAACAGCGTCAGGTGGTACATTTGTTACAAAAAATGGATGAAGCTGAATTTAGTGCTGGTAGCTATCCTTGGGAAAGCTTAGAAGTAAAAGAAAGATTACTGGAAGAAATTCGCCTCTGGTGGCGCACCGATGAATTGCATCAGTTTAAACCAACGGTTTTAGATGAAGTAGATTATGCCCTTCATTACTTCCAGGAGGTGCTGTTTGATGGTATTACGCAACTATACAAACGTTTTAAATATTCCTTAGCGGAAACCTTTCCCTGGTTACAACCACCGACAACAAATTTTTGCTCCTTTGGTTCTTGGGTAGGTTCAGATCGAGATGGTAATCCCTCAGTAACACCAGAAATAACCTGGAAAACCGCTTGCTATCAGCGAAAAATGGTTTTAGAGCGGTATATTAAGTCAGTGAAAGAGTTAGTCGCCTTATTGAGTGTATCTATGCACTGGAGTGATGTCCTGCCAGAATTGCTAGAATCTCTGGAGTTAGATCAATCTCAGTTAAGTAGTGTCTATGATGATCTATCTTTGCGTTTTCGTCAAGAACCCTACCGCCTCAAGTTATCTTACATCCTCAAGCGCCTGGAAAATGCCCGCGATCGCAATTTGGCTTTATATAATCGAGAAACGCCAAATAATGAAGATGCACCTATGTACCGTTATGGTACAGAATTTTTAGCCGAATTATTGTTAATTCAACGCAACTTAAAAGAAACAGGTTTAAGTTGTCGAGAATTGGAAAATCTCATCTGTCAAGTCGAAATCTTTGATTTTAATCTGACTCAATTAGATATTCGTCAAGAATCATCCCGTCATGCTGATGCTTTAAATGAAATTCTCGAATATTTACAGCTTTTACCCCAACCCTACAACGAATTATCAGAAGCACAAAGAATAGCTTGGTTGACTTCAGAATTACAAACTCGACGGCCATTAATTCCCGCTGAATTACCATTTTCAGAAAAAACCAATGATGTAATTCAAACCTTCCGAATTTTGCGATCGCTCCAACAAGAATTTGGCATTAAAATCTGTCAAACTTATATTATTAGTATGTGCCGTGAAGTTAGCGATGTACTAGAAGTTTTACTCTTAGCCAAAGAATCAAGTTTATTTGATCCTGTAGTTGCAGTAGGCACAATTCGCGTAGTTCCTCTTTTTGAAACCGTAGAAGATTTACAACGCTCTAGAAGTGTGATGAAAGAACTGTTTGAACTGCCTTTATATCGGGCAATGTTGGCTGGTGGTTACGCCGCAATTAACAACAGTGAAGAACAAACACCTCCATCTATTGCTACTCTTAATCCTAACTTACAAGAGGTAATGCTAGGGTATTCCGATAGTAATAAAGATTCAGGATTTTTAAGTAGTAACTGGGAAATTCATAAAGCTCAGAAATCACTCCAGAAAATCTCCGAAAGTTATGGTGTAAATCTGCGGATTTTCCACGGTCGAGGGGGTTCTGTAGGCCGTGGTGGCGGTCCTGCTTATGATGCAATTTTAGCCCAACCAGGTCATAGTATTAGTGGCCGAATTAAAATTACTGAACAAGGAGAAGTATTAGCTTCTAAATATTCCTTGTTAGATTTAGCTTTGTATCACTTAGAAACCATCACTGCTGCTGTAATTCAAGCCAGTTTACTAGGAACAGGGTTTGATGACATTGAACCTTGGAATGAGATCATGGAAGAGTTATCTCATGCGTCGCGTCAACACTATCGTAACCTAATTTATGAACAACCTGATTTTATTGACTTCTTCCACCAAGTCACCCCCATTGAAGAAATCAGTCAATTGCAAATTAGTTCTCGTCCAGCCCGTCGTCCATCTGGTAAAAAAGATATAGGTAGTTTGCGAGCGATTCCTTGGGTATTTAGTTGGACACAAACCCGGTTTTTATTACCTTCTTGGTATGGAATTGGAACAGCATTACAAGAATTTTTGGATGTAGAACCAGAACAACATTTGAAATTACTCCGCTATTTTTACCTGAAATGGCCATTCTTTAAAATGGTGATTTCTAAAGCCGAAATGACTTTAGCAAAAGTAGATATGGAAATGGCACGTCACTATGTTGATGAATTGTCAAACCCCGAAGATAAACCCCGATTTGAGAAAGTTTTTGAGCAAATTTCTAGCGAGTTCTTTCTGACCAGAGATTTAGTTTTAAAAATCACTGGACACCAAAAACTATTAGATGGTGATCCAGTATTGCAACGTTCTGTACAATTAAGAAATGGGACAATTGTACCTTTAGGATTTATCCAAGTTTCCCTCCTAAAACGTCTACGTCAATCGAAAAATGCGCCCACAACTGGAGTAATTCACTCTCGTTACAGCAAAGGGGAATTACTGCGAGGAGCATTATTAACTATTAACGGAATTGCTGCTGGTATGAGAAATACAGGTTGATGAAAGGTGACGTAAAAAGAAGACAATAAGTTTAATAAATGTCTCTCTGTAAATAGTTAGGGCTTGTGGTGCGGGCATCTTGCCCGCTATATATGTAACTCATAACATTAGTAAGTTATATGACAAATTTTAACAATAATTTATACATAGTAAATAGTTAGGGCTTGTGGTGCGGGCATCTTGCCCGCTATATATGTAACTCATAACATTAGTAAGTTATGTAACAAATTCTAACAATAATTTATACATAGTAAATATGTTAGGGCTTGTGGTGCGGGCATCTTGCCCGCTATATATGTAACTCATAACATTAGTAAGTTGTGTAACAAATTTTAACAATAATTTATACATACCTGGACTTCTCTGAATTATACTCTACACAGTGCATTATCCTTCATCTTGTTAAAAATGAACAGTAATTCATCTATGTCGGTAGAGTCAAAACAAGAACTCTTGTTTTTGTCGTCAGAAGTGAAAAACGGAAATATATTGCCAGAAAAAAGCCAATTTGGCGATAAAATTCCCAATAATCATCAGGATTTTTGGCAATTATGGAACTCACATCAAAGTTATCTTTACAACTGTTGTTTAAAATGGCTCAACGGTAATTCCCATGATGCGGAAGATACAGTAAATCACGTAATGCTAAAAGCTTGGACTCAATGGACACAATCTACAAATGACATTGAACATCCTAAATCGTGGTTAGCTCAAATTACTTATAACTGTTGCATAGATGTGTCTCGAAAACGTCAATTAGAAGTTACAACAATTGATAATATTGACGACACAATACTTATTCCTAATTTACAACTTCCTGAATCCCAGCTTTTGAATGTGGAACTGAAGGCATATCTCAAGTATAAAATTGCATCTTTACCCGATAGATTACGCTATCCTTTTATTTTACGTTGTTGTCAAAACAAATCCTATCCAGATATCGCTAAACAACTCACCATTTCTGAAGAGAACCTTCGTAAACGTATTCAAGAAGCGCGAAGGATTCTAAAACGGGATTTAAATAAATATCTTGCGGGGGAAGATAACACTTCTTTTGATTCCTTTTCATTAAAAGTCGTGATTCCAATAGTAGAAGAAATTGACTACAAAGCAACTTTAATATGTCTGGAAGCCTTACCACATCATTGGTACAATTCACCGATTCATCTGGTATAAAGATGAATGCTCAGTTATTTATAGAGAAAAAATCAGCCAGACAACAACAGAAAATTATCACTTTAAACAAGTACATTGAAAAATATCCTCAAGGATGGGAAAAAAGATTAGAATTAGCTGATTTACTTTACGAAATAGGAAACTGGTCACAAGCCATTATCGAATATAATCAAGTAATTGTACGACAACCTCAACTACTTGATGTCCATCTAAAATTGGGGAAAATATTGCAGTTAATGGGACAAAAAGAAGAGGCTTGTAAAGCCTATAATACAGCCCTATTTTTGTCTGAAAATCCAGGAAATCAGCATCATATACAAGGATTAATTGCAGTTTGCGAAGGTGACAATGAAAAAGCTCTCACAGCCTTTAATTTAGCCATAAATTCAGAACCTGATCAAGTATTTCACCGACTGGCTTTATCACAGGTATATCAAAATGTAGAAAATCCCCTGGGTATTCTCCGCACTCTAGAGCCGGTTTTAGCAATCAATCCAGATGATGTTATGTCCCTGATTTACAGCTATGATGCCCTAATAGCGGTGGGGGATATACAAACAGCAAAGGAGAGGTTTAACAGCCTTATAGACCTAGCTGGTGATGATTTTCGGGTAATACAACGACAAATTGATCAACGTTTGCTGGCGAGAATGGTATCCGCTGAAGAGGGGAAAATCACTAAAAAAATGATTACCTCCTTACTAGTAACAATTCCCCATTGTGTTGAAGTCCATAAATCCTTAGCCTACTATCACATTTTACGAGGGGATTGGGCGCAAGGGGTGGAGATATTAGCCAAATTTACCACAGAATCCCCCAATTATCCTTATGGTTGGTATTATTATGGGCTGAGTTTATTCCACACAGGGAAATACCAGCAAGGGGTGGAAATGATGGAGAAAGGGTATTATCTGTATCCCCATGACCGGAAAATTTATCAGGGTTTGTGCGAAATTTTACCCCTTGCACCTCATCCAGAGAAGAGTAAAACGATTCTTGCTTCCATAGTGGAGGAGATGTTAACGCGCTTTCCTGAATGCTGGAGTATGTGGACAACTGCGGGGCGGGTATTGGTGGAAAATTTTCCAGACATTGAAAGGGGTTGTCAGGTTTCCGAGCAGGGGACAAAACTACAACCCCAGTTAGCTGATACTTGGTTGCGTCATGGCCAGGTGTTGATTTTGGCTCGTCAATACCGGGAAGCCGTGGAAGCTTTAAAAAAGGCATGGGAGCTTTTACCAGATGGAGGTTATTTGCAATCCGTACCGGCGGCGTTTTGGTTGGGGGAAAGTTATCGAGTTTTGAAGAATGCTAAGGCTAGTAAACGGTGGTGGGAGGTAGCTGCTCAAGGATGTCAGGAATTGAAGTTATTTAACCCAGCCATGGCTGATTACTGGTTAGGGAGGGTGATGTTTCGCTTGGGGGATAAGTCGGGGGCTAGACAGGCTTATAAAGGGGCTTTGAGTCAGCAGTTATTGTATCCGGTGCGTGGAGAGGTGGAGGGAATTTTGGAGAAGCTTAAAAGGTGAGAGGGGTAAGGGTTATGGCGATTTAGTCCAGTTTTTTTTGGGGGGGGAAATTTGCCGGTAACTCGAAAAATTCACAAATGGGGGGGGTAAAACGTCTAAATAGTGTGGGAAGAAAAAACCCACAATTACATTCAACTTATCAAGGATTTTTGAGGATGAAATCTCTAACTAGAGTTTTTACTGCTTTTCTATTGGCTATAACCATCGCCTTCGGTGGTTTTTCTGGCAATGCCCATGCTCAAGTGGGCGCTAACGTCAGTGTTAGAATTGATGTTAATAGAACCATAGATCAAGTTTTAGGGCTAGTCACCTCGACACAGAAATTTCAAATGGTGATAATTAATAAAACTGGGAATACTCTTACCCGTGCGGGTGCTTACAATAAGCTAGGAAATTGGGTTCTTGGTGATGTTCCTTCATTAACGGCTCAATATAGAGATTGGACAGAGAATGGTGCTGGGTATTTTACCTTTGCTTCTAACTATGCAGTTGGAAATACTGGAAAATATTTCCAATTTGGAGCTTCATGGCCTCCCGTAGGAAGAAGAAAAATTAATCTCTGTACAATAAATAGCCCTGGCAACAGTCCTGCAGAAAAATGTTGGGATAATATGTCAGATGCTAATGACAAAAATGTGAGAAATGGTGAATTCTCTGGTAGAGCGTTGATGGGCAATAAAAATGGCAAAGTTCAGTGGATATATGAAGTGAGATAACTTGATCTAATTGATCTAAAAAGAGGTAGGTATGTTTTTTCCTACCTCTTTTTTAGTAGTTGCTGATTTTGAAAAATTTGTCATTTTGAGTTAACTAAGGATATCTAATTTATGAAATCTCTAGCTAAAGTTTTTATTGCTTTGTTGTTGACTGTAACTATTGCCTTTGGTAGTTTTAATACTCGTGCCAACTCTTCACCTATAAGTTATGTAGACCATAATCAAGTTAGTTCATCTGATCTACAACCGCAAATTCTTCCTAATCAAAGTATAGAAATACCAATGACCATAACCTATAAAAGGATTGTTGAAATAGCTAACAAAACTCAATGTATTCTTAGACCTGTAGGTGTTTATAATAAATCTTTAGAATGGCCTCTCGGTGATGTCGGTTCATTGCGACTAGTCGCTGAAAGATTTAATAGTGATACTTTTTCTTTTGCTTCTAATTATCGAGTTGATTGTGGAATAGGTAAAGAAAAAAGAAATTTACAATTTTCGACTTCATTAGATACTCAAGGCAATAAAAAAATTAATGTTGGAGTTATTAATCAAAATGGCAATCAGCCAGCAAAATCAACTTGGGATAAAATGACAGATCCTAGTGATAAATCTCTCCTTAATCATTCTTTTGGGGTTAATGCTTTCATTAGACAAAAAGACCAAACATCAATCTGGCTGTTTGAAGTTGTAGAAAAATAATAACTTTTTTTGTGGAGTTTTTTCTGGATTCTGGATCATGACACCTCCTTTACGCCGTTTAATTATTTTAGCTGAATTTTAACCTGTATAGTGCGATAGCGAAGAGATCCACAGGAATCGCTGATCCTCTAGAGTGCGTTAATAGAATTTAACGCACCATTCCACATTTTCCACAACTACATGATATTAACAGGATCAACATCAATTGCCAAACTCACAGAAGCGGGACAAAGCGATCGCACCTCTGGCCAATCTGGTAAATTTGGTAAAGCATCAGGAGCAAATTTAAGTAATATTTGCCAGCGATAACGGTTTGCAACTCGTAAAATATTAGCCGGTACAGGTCCTAATATTTCAACCCCATCTTTATCATGCAAAAATGTAGCGATAATTTGGGCTGTGTTTTGGACTTGAATCGCATCTAAACTACTTAAACGCAATAAAATTAATCTTCCATAGGGAGGATAATTTAGAGCTTGCCTTTGTGCTAACTCGGTATTAGCAAAAGATTGATAATCATGTTTTTGCACCGCTTCAATAATCGGATGTTCTGGGGTATAGGTTTGGATAATTACCCTACCTGGATCATCCCCTCTTCCCGCCCTACCTGCAACTTGGGTCAGAGTTTGAAATGTACGTTCATTAGCGCGATAATCAGATAAATGCAATAATCCGTCCGCAGCCACCACACCCACAAGGGTAACTTGGGGTAAATCTAACCCCTTCGTTAACATCTGTGTACCTACTAATAAATGGGCTTCACCCCTAGCAAATTGGCTGAGAAGTTCACGATGTGAACCTTTTTTGGTGGTAGTATCACTATCAAAGCGAATAATTTTTAAATTGGGAAATTCTTTACTTAATTCCTGCGCTACCCGCTGAGTACCACTACCGAAAAACTTCAAATAAGGGGAACTGCATTCGGGACAATAGGGAGGAGACAAGCGCCCATAATTACAATAATGACAGCGTAATAATTCTGGGGCTTCTGCTGCGACGTGATGATAAGCTAAGGATACATCACAGTTAGGGCATTCTAACACATATCCACAACTTCGACAAGATACAAATGTACTATATCCCCGGCGATGAATAAATAATATTCCCTGTTCTTGTTTTTCTTCTAATTGTTGTAGTGCATTTTGCAGCTTTCTACTAAAAATAGACCGATTTCCCTCTTTTAACTCTCGACGCATATCCACAATTTCCACCGGGGGTAATGGCCGGGAGTTAATGCGTTCTGGTAATGATAAATATTGATGATTTCTGCTTACCCAACTTTCTAAAGAGGGAGTTGCAGAACCTAAAATCACGGGACAATTTTCTAATTCGGCTCGCCATTGGGCCACGGTACGGGCGTGATAGGTGGGAATGGGAGCATCTTGTTTAAAGCTGCTGTCGTGTTCTTCGTCCAGGACAATCAAGCCTAGATTGGGTAAGGGAGCAAAAATGGCGCTGCGGGTACCGATAATGATTTGTGGTTCTCCTGTGAGCATTTGTCGCCAGGTGTCGAAACGTTCACCGTCGGAAAGGGCACTATGATAAACGTGGACTTTGCTACCAAATCTAGCCCGGAATCTGTCTGTGAGTTGGGGTGTAAGTCCAATTTCGGGCACTAAGACCAGAGCAGATTTCCCTTGTTCAAGTAATGGTGATATGGCTTGCAAGTATACTTCAGTTTTTCCTGAACCTGTCACTCCATGTAACAATACTCGAGCAAATCCAGTTAAGGAATTAATTGTTTGTAAGGCGTGATTTTGGGCGGGTGTTAAGGATTTTGCCCAATCTCTGGTGACTGTGGGTCCTTGTTCTCTCCGTAATATTTCCCTGTCTTCAATGACTATATAGCGTTTATCTACTAGGGGTTTGAGTGCGGAGGTATTGGTACCACAAAGTTGCAATAATTCACTTTGCCACATTTCCCCCCCTTGTCTGCGTAAAATTTCGATAATTTCTTGTTGACGGGGTTTTAAATCGTTATCTTCAGGGCGTAATTCCTGCACCCCTACTAGTGTAACTGCTTTTGCTAATTTAGGTTGGGTAAGTCGTGGCGGTTCTAAATAATTTTCTGCTAATCCTAAGCGGATTAATTCCTGAATTCCCCGATATGCAGCTTTAACTTTTTGTTTAATGTAGTGATAACTATAATCTGCGGTGGGGTTCTTTTGTAGAAGAGCGATTATTTGCTGGGCTGTAGGGTTGATATAAATATTAATATTTTTTCTACCCAAAGAAGTCAACCTAAGACGACGTTGGGATTTCCCTAACAATCCTGGTGGTAAAGCAACACGAATTACTTGAATAATAGGTGTGTAGTAATAGGTTGCAACGCGATTGAGTAATGTCCAATAACCGGGAGGGAAAAATTCTGGACTAACAACATCTTCTACTTCTCGGATTTTCTCTGGTGCTAAATCTGCGGGAGGTTCGGTTAATAAGCGAATAGCTATGGCACCTATCTGTGTTGCACCAAAGGGAACACTTAAAATGTCCCCTGCTTTGATTTGTAGTTGTTCAGGTATTTTATAGGTAAATAGGTCTAAACATCCTGGACAGTCTACAAGCACTTCTACCCATTGATACGGCTTTGGTTGAGATTGATATGATCCCCTCAGTTCAGCTACAGCGATAGCAGATGATCTTTTACTAATGCTATACATAACTCCCCGATTTATGAATAAATATTTTGTTCACAGACTTGGTTGATTTCGGACAACCTAACTTAACTATATCCTTTGATTTTACTATATGTAAATAGTATTTTACAATACTTCAAATATCGATCATACTTGGTAATCTGATGTTGATGTAATTTGCTGGGTAAATTACGTCTAACTATGGGGGTAATAAATAATTAAAAATTGGAAATTGATTTATCTAACTATATTCACAAAACTGAACTTGAGAAATAGTTTTAGGTAATCAGTAATCACCAGTAATAAGTAATAAGATGAAGATTGAGAATAGAGAATAAACTTTAGATTAAGTTATTGTGAAAATTCCTATATAACAAGGATTTTAACCCCTAAACATGGAATAATATATAATCATGTTATTATCCTATTAATCAGTCGTGAAATTAAAATACTGAATAAGGTATAGAGGGTTTCGATCTATTGGTAGATATTAAATACTTTTTGAATATGAGATGCTTTTAAACGATAAATATTATCCGGATTAGAAGTTTACATTTTTGTAATTTGTATCATTTAGTAAATTTTCGTACAGATAAATAACTCTAGTACCAAAATGGTGATTTATTCAATAAATATCATCCTCCAAACGGGACAAACCTGAAAACTTTGCAAAAAATACACGAAAAATTTAACATATATTATTTTTCGTTGATTTGTTACCTTTTCATGAAGTTTAGACACAGACAACAGGCAACAAGCAACTGATTTTTTCGCAGATGATTTAGGATAGATATGTAGGGTTATTTCTCTATATTTTTGGAAAAATGTTGATTTGAGGAGGCTGGATATATTTGATAACTGGGAAAAAATCAAGAATATGTCTATTTCTCTTCTGAAAAAGCTAGTAACACAGGACAATTAATAATTAAAAATTAGGAAAGCATAGCATAGAAGCTTTTCAGATATTTTTAATGATTGGTTTATGAACGCCATTGTGTACTAACTTTTTCTGAGTGCTAAAATCAGTAATGATTATAGGTTGTATCTAGCCAAAACTAAAAATAATGGACAAATACTGATTTACATTCCTAATTAGGAATGATCAAAAAGAAAGTATTTTGCTAATAGTAAGGGTGTATTTGTCCTCAAGGGAAAACTACCCAGCCTGAAAGAGGCTGTTGTCATGAAATTATGTACCAAACAAAGCAACTATCCCTAAAGGAAACTATGAATCTTGCTGAATTGGGGACAATGGAAATACTAGAGAATATTACTGATCATGAAGAACCATCAATTGAGAGCTTAGATCAGGTAATATATGAAGATACTGCAATTATCGAAAACTTGGAATCAGAAGAACGCGATGGCGATGACATGGCCGCGGCCCGTCCTTCGGGATATAATAAAACCGAAAATGATGACGCTGTGGGCGCATTTTTTAAAGAAATGGCACGTTATCCACTGCTCAAACCCGATGAAGAGGTGGAATTGGCCCGACGAGTCAGATTTTTAGAGGAAGTTAAGGAATTGCAAGCAGCTTTAGAATTGGAACTGGGATCCCACCCTAGTAAAATCCAGATAGCTTCTCGGTTACAAATGACAGAAAAGCAACTGGAAAGCCGCTTGTATCAGGGTAGAGTCGCTAAACGAAAAATGATTCGTTCCAATCTCAGGTTGGTTGTGTCTATTGCTAAACGATATTTAAATCGTGGTGTCCCTTTTCTTGATTTAATTCAAGAAGGCGCAATGGGTTTAAACCGCGCTTCCGAAAAATTTGATCCCGATAAGGGATATAAGTTTTCTACCTATGCTTATTGGTGGATTAGACAGGCGATTACAAGGGCGATCGCTAATGATGCCAGAACTATTCGCTTACCAATCCATATTGTTGAAAAACTTAATAAACTAAAAAAGGCTCAACGGGAACTCAAGCAAAAACTCGCTCGTAATCCTACAGAAGCGGAAATGGCCGAGGCTTTGGAAATTACGGTTCACCAACTACGTCAACTTCAACAACTCCGACGACAGGCCCTTTCACTTAACCACCGTGTCGGTAAAGAAGAAGACACAGAGTTAATGGACTTGCTCGAAGATGAAGATAACCAGTCTCCCGAAGCAAAAATGAACGAAAACATGATGCGTCAGGAGATTTGGGAAGTTTTAGGTGATGTACTTACACCTAGGGAAAAAGATGTTATTTCCCTGCGCTATGGACTGATCAGCAGCGAACCCTGTACCCTGGAAGAGGTAGGTAATATGTTTAATCTTTCCCGTGAACGAGTCCGTCAAATCCAAAGTAAGGCGATGCGAAAGTTACGTCGTCCTCACATAGCCAAGCGTTTAAAAGGATGGTTGGTATAAGATATTAGTTATTAGTCAGTGGTCATTAGTCAGTGGTCAGTGGTTAAAAAATTTATCCATTTAGATATAAACTACGAACTGTAGACAATAGACTATGGACTAATGACTAATGACCGCTAATACTAATTTAATTATCCGCTTTGTCCAACCTAGCGATTCTCATACCTTGTTTACATTAATTCAAGGACTTGCAGAATATGAAAAACTATCTGATGCTGTCATTGGTAATGCTGAAGCTCTCAAAGATCATTTATTCGGTTCACAAAAATATATAGACGCAATCCTAGCTGAATTTGCGGGTAAAGCTGTGGGTTTTGCCATATTTTTTCATAATTATTCGACATTTCTCACTAAACCAGGAATTTACCTGGAAGATATCTTTATTTTGCCAGAATATCGCCGTCAAGGCATTGGTAAAGCACTTTTGGCAAAAGTAGCTCAAATAGCTATAGAAAGGGATTGTGGGCGATTAGAGTGGAGTGTTTTAGATTGGAATGTCTCAGCCCAAGCATTTTACCGGAATATGGGAGCAGATATTTTAGAAGATTGGCGGATTTGTCGTGTGACTGAAAAGGATCTCATCCAATTAGCAAATCAAAAATGAAGTTTAAAAGATCAAGGATAACTTTGGTAAACTCCTCTTTTATCCTTCATTATCAATTTATTTTTGCTAATCTAAAATTTAAATTTACATAAATTTACATTTTGCCAAAACCATGAAAATATCAACCAATTAATCCCCAATTCTCAATTATTAGAGCCAAGTTTGACAGCCTGTCGTTTGACTAATGCAACGAAATCAAATGAGAATCATAGAGGATATTTGCATCAAGTCAGATATTGTTGTAGAGAGAACACAAGATGAAAAAGATTATCTCCGTATTACTGTTAAGCGTAGCTATCTTCACCTTTGCCTTTAGCACTCCCGCTTTAGCGGCAGATACAGTTAGTGGAGCAGCATTATTTAAGGCTAATTGCGCTCAGTGTCACGTTGGAGGCGGAAATTTAGTTAATCGTGCTAAAACCTTGAAAAAGGAAGCTTTAGAAAAGTACAATATGTACTCTGCTAAAGCAATTATTGCTCAAGTTACTCACGGTAAAGGAGCTATGCCAGCTTTTGGTAAGAGGTTAAAAGCAGAACAAATAGAAAATGTTGCTGCTTATGTATTAGAACAAGCTGATAATGGCTGGAAAAAGTAAGTTTATGTCTGATTTGATGGCTTAACAATGTGCGGGGCTTTGAGTCCCGCCAAGTATTTTTACTGAACTTAATTGATTACCAAGTATATGGCGATTATAAATCGCTACTACACAAATAAAGTCTACCTGCGCGGACTATTAATCAATTTTTGCTGTATTCTCAATTTTCAAACAAATAATTAATTATCAAAACTAGCTATCAAATATGGGGTTATCAACTTTTATTATACAACAGCGAGAAAAAGAAGCTGAAGCATTGAAAACTTTTCTTTGCTATAGTCTCATGGCTTCAGTAGCATTACATATTGGGGTACTAGCTTTAAGTATTAATAGGTTTTTTCTCAGAGTTCCTGAAGTTAGAGAAGAACCAATTGAAGTCACAATTCTGGAAACCGTACCCCAGAAAGTAGTTGAACCATTAGTAAAGACAAAATTGCTACCAAAAATAAATTCTGACGCTGGAGGTGGAAATCAAGGTGGTGGAATTTCCATACCCACAAAAACAGCTATCAGTATAATAAAGTCTTCTGTCGCACCCGTAACTAAACAAAACCCACCAAAAACCAGTAATAATTTTATTACAAAACAATCTCAAATACTTACCAGTCCCGAACCAAGGACAGCACCAAAACCGGTAAAAATTAATCCAACTGAAAATACCAGTTCTGAGCCGACGATAAGAACAAACCCGGTAAAAACCAACCCAATAGAGAAATTAGATGAAAACTCCAATAACCTCGCGTCTACTCCACCCCAAGCAAATACAAAAACCGCAGATATCCCTCACAATTCTACCACTTCCACACAGTTACCCCAGAATATAAATAGTTTAAACAATTTAGGCGATCGCTTGGGAAATAATTTAGATAAAGGTACTGGTGTAGGAAAAGGTTCTGGTAATGGTGTAAGTACTGGTGTAGGAAAAGGTTCTGGTAATGGTGTTGGGAATGAGATTGGGAATAAACAAAAACCAGAAAATACACCAGTAGCTACCGCGACCAAACCTCCCAAGGAAAATGGTTCTACATTGAATCGTGCAGATTGTATTCAGTGTAAAATTAAATACCCAGATAGTGCTAGACGGCGGGGCGCGGAAGGAAATCCAGAAGTTTCTATTAATACTGATTTGAATGGCAACGTTACGCAGGTAAGACTAATCCGTTCTAGTGGAGATAGGGAACTAGACGAAGCTGCTCAAAAAGCTGCACAAGAGTGGAAATTAACACCCACAGAAGGGGGAAGAGAAGGAGTAAAAGCCTCAGTTAATTTTGCTATTAAAGGGACACAGCGTCACCGTCAACTTCAAGAACGTCAAACAAAAAAAGAGAGAGAAGTCGCTAAGAAAAAACCTGAAAAAGAAACTTTTACTTCTAATTCTGTAGAATCTTCTCAAGGTAATCAAAGAAAAATAACTCCTATTATTACCGATGTTCCTACCGAAAATACAATTAGACGTAACCCAGAATCTGCACCTTCTGAAAGTAAATCATCTACTGAGTCTAATAGTGATTTATAAGATACCAGACCTATTGAAGATTACAACTATGACAGATTGTCTTTTGACAGGATTTCTATTAATAGGGAAAATCTCAATTAGTGATTGTTATTACCGGGTGTGAGTTGAGCAATATGAATAAGAGTTTTTTTGTCTTACCAGTCTCCCTGCTGAGTTTACTGATAGCACTTCCTGGAGTTGCTGCTGATAACGAACATGATCAGAATACAATAAAGTCAGATATTCCTAATTTAAATGAAATTGAATTACCTGTCAAAAATGCTGAATTATTAACTCAACAACCAGGAGAAAACGAAGTTAAAACAGAACCTAAATCAGAACCAGATTTAACTCCTATAAATGATGCAGATATATCTGTAGAAACTATTGGAGAAAAAGACGTTCTCCCCGAATCTACCCCTACTTATGTAATTGAAAAAGACGAAATTAAAAAACAGGGTGCAACCAGCGTTGCTGATGTTTTAAAAAAAATGCCCGGTTTTGCAATTAATAATGTAGGACATGGTGCAGATATTCACACAGGTACATATTATCGAGGAGCTTCTATTGAACAATCTGTATTTTTAATTAATGGTAGACCGATTAATGCAAATATTAGTACCTATCATGGAGCAACAGATTTAAATAGCATTCCTGTGGAGGCTATTGAAAGGGTCGAATTATACAGTGGTACTGCTTCTTCTTTATATGGTTCTTCAGCTTTTGGTGGAGTTGTGAATATTATCACAAAAGCAGGTTATGGTCAACCAAAATTAACTGGAAGTTTAGAATTTGGCTCATTAAATTTAAATAATCAACAGTTAACTTATGGTGGTTCAACTAATAAGGTAAAATACAATTTTAGTTTTCAAAGGTTCTTTATAGATAACCGTTATCCTGTTCCCGTCGGGGCTGCGAATAGAGATAGTCAAGGATATTTATCTAATGCAGATACGTCTACCAGCACTTATTTTGGTAGTGTGGGTATAGATTTAGATCCTAAAAATTCTTTAAATTTAGATGTAACTACCCTCAGTAGTCGTCGAGGTTTAATTTATTTTGGTTTCCCCTTACAAAAAGATAGATTAGATCATGATGGTTTGAATGTTGGGTTATCTTGGAAAACTCGACTAGGTAAAGATGAAAATTCCAATTTAACAACTACATTGGGTTACAATCGAGATTATTTTAGCACTTATGGACCAACAGGAGCGACATTTTACAGGACTGGAATTTTAGATACACAACAATTCAAAACCAGGATAGATCATGAATGGAAACTCACTGAAAATAATCAATTGCGCTGGGGTTTAGACCTAAAAAATACAGATTTAATTGGCAATGTTTTGAGTACGAATCCTGTCCTAATTCCTAAAAATGAAAGAGAAGATAGAAGTGTTTTAAATACAGCTTTATTCGCTGTTAATACTTGGAAAATTAGCGATACTTTCCAAATAGATTTAGGGTTAAGACAAAGCTTTGATAGCCAATTTGGTAGTTATTTTAATCCCAGTGGAGGTTTACGTTATAATGTTAATCCAATAGTCGCATTTCGTGGTAGTTGGGCGGGGGCGCAACGCAATCCTGGATTAGATCAATTATATGTTTTTGATACGGTTCATAATTGGAATCCTAACCCGGATTTAAAACCAGAAACTGGTTCTAATTGGACTGCGGGAGTAGATATCAAATTCTCGGAAAAACTGTTAGGACAATTTACTTATTTTGGAAATAGTTTAGATAATCGTTTGGGAATAATTAGTGGAAAATGGCAAAATATTGGTTTAGTTAATACCAATGGTTTAGAAACAGGATTACAATTAAAAGTTAGTAGTAATTGGTCAACTTTTCTCAACTATACTTATACAGATGCTCAAATCAAAACTGGCACAGAAAAAGGATTACAATTAGGATTAATTCCCTATTCTTGGCTACAAACTGGCATTGGTTATCAAAAAGATGGATGGGAGGGTAATTTATATGCTACTTATAATAGTGGTTCTCGTCGTTCTATTTTTAATAACAGTAGTGCTGGAGAAAAAAATACAGATTTTGCACCGTCTTTCTTTAATTTAGATTTTGGTGGCCGCATTCCTGTAAATAAAAATTTGGGAGTAACTTTTTACCTAGAAAATATATTAGGTGAACAATATGAAAAGGTAAATCGGATTTATAGTCCTGGTTTTACTTTTCGTGTGGGTTTAAGTTCCAGTTTATAGGATTTTGTTGGGTTGTGTTGTTGCTTAACCCAGCCTACGGTTATAATTTGTAGGATTTTGTTGGGTTGTGTTGTTGCTTAACCCAGCCTACGGTTATAATTTGTAGGATTTTGTTGGGTCGCGCTGTTACTTAACCCAGCCTACGGTTATAATTTGTAGAATTGTGTTGGGTTGCGCTGTTGCTTAACCCAGCCTACGGTTATAATTTGTAGAATTGTGTTGGGTTGCGCTGTTGCTTAACCCAGCCTACGGTTATAATTTGTAGAATTGTGTTGGGTTGCGCTGTTGCTTAACCCAACCTACGATTTTACACGGTTCTACGGTTCTGGATCAATTCCCAATTCCCGCAATTTAGCAGCTAATTTTTCTGCTCTTTGATATTCTCTATCTGCTCTTTGTCTTTCCTCCTTTGCTATTTGGCGTTCTTGTGCTGCTTGTTCTGAACTCCACAGTAGTAAATTACCTGATTTATCCCACCAACGCAGCCAGTTCATGGTTTGTCCCAACCTTTCCCCAGAACAGATTCCCAGGTATAATTCCAATTGTGGAATCCACAGCCGCCCTTGGGTATCTACTGGGTGTAAAATATATTTACCATCTTGCAAATAACGGACTTCTAGACTACTATCATAGGGATCATAAGTCACATAAGTGGGTACTTGCAGAACTTGCTCGTAAAAATGCAGTTTCCCATAGGGTGGGGTTGACCGAATGGATAGTTCTCCTCCCTCTGCTTCTGAGAGAAATTCCATCACAATTGTGATTGCTGCACCATCTGTATTAGGGGTATAACTGCGACGAATTACCCCCTCCGGTACGGAATATACTTGAGGAACATAAAACCAGTCTGGAGCTTTGACGACAATTTTTTTATTAACTGTTGCTACCAGCCCCAAATTCGAGCCAATTAGCATTTCTGGCTGGATATATCCTGAAGCTCCCAAAGCATCGGTTAGAGCCGCTGCGAGGGCGGGTTGTTGAATATTTTCCACAGGATCATCTGGTAATATAAAATTAGCTGGTAGAGGTTCCCAGGTGATGGTTGTTTTAGCTTTGATAGACGGGGCTTCGAGTACCATTGTATTAACCTTCAACCCGAAATATTTGTGCAAATTAATTAACAGTATATCAAAGTTGAGCCACTACCATTAATTTTGATTTAATTACTATTACCATCCTACAATTTTTTCACCAATTACTAATACTATTTTCATCCCAAACTTTTATTTTTAATTCTTGGAGATAATTTAACCCGTTTTGAATTTGTGCTTCTGTTCCTTGTAAGTCTAAATCAAACCAACCGTCACCTTCACCATTTGGTCCAAGAATTGCAGCTTTGATATTTACAGTCAAGGCGTATTCGGAAACTAGGTGAGAAATTACAGGTTCTTGATAATGATCTTGAGAAATTCTGACGAGAATGCTCTTATTTGTCAACTGATTTTTACTATTCATAACAACTCCTAAGATGTAATTTAATAGTTGAGTTATTACCCATTACGAATTACGAATTACGAATTACGAATTACGAATTACGAATTACGAATTACGAATTATTCAACTTCTTTAATACGGGTTTTTCTTTCTAGAATTTCCTTGAGTATTAATGTAACAACGGCCAAAAGTGCCAAAATTACAGCCGCAGAAAAAGCCGCTTCGGTTTCATATTGTTTATAAGCATCTTCCACAAATAATGGTAAACTCTGGGTTGTATTAGCAATGTTACCAGATACCACAGAAACTGCGCCAAATTCACCCATGGCTCTAGCATTTGTGAGGATTAAACCATAGAGTAAACCCCAGCGAATACTCGGTAAAGTTACTCGCCAAAAAATTTGCCAATCATTTGCACCTAATGTTCTGGCGGCTTCTTCTTGGTCTTTTCCAAATTCCTCTAAAATCGGAATTACTTCTCTGGCCACAAAAGGCATACTCACAAAAGCTGTAGCCATAACCATGCCTGGAAAAGCAAAGATGATTTTAATATCTAATGCTTCTAACCAAGGTCCAAACCAGCCTTGTCTACCGTACAATAAAACTATCATTAAACCGGCGACAACTGGAGAAATAGAAAAGGGTAAGTCGATGATACTAAGAACTATAGCACGTCCAGGGAATTTATGACGAGCGATCGCCCAAGCCGCACATAAACCGAAAATTGCATTTACAGGAATAGCAATTACAGCTAATAATAAAGTTAACCAAGCTGCGTGGAGAAATTCCGGTTTTGTCAGGTTAGATAAAAATGGTCCAGTTCCCCTTTTAAAGGCTTCAAAAAAAACATTAATAGCGGGAATATATTGAACCAGAAATAAGTAGGAAATTGCCACCCCAATTAAAACTGCTGGTACCCAACTTTGTTTTTTTAGATTTTTAACTTTATCTATTGTCATATCTTCTTGCCCAAGCTTGTAAGAAATTAATTGCTAATAACATCACCAAGGAAATTCCTAATAAAACCACACCAATTACAGTTGCACCGGCATAGTCATATTGTTCCAAACGTTGGAAAATTAACACAGGTGCAATCAAATCTTTATAGGGTGTATTAGAAGAAATAATTACTGTTGAACCATATTCTCCCACTGCACGGGAAAAACCTAAAGCCACACCGGTTAAAATCGTCGGAAATAGAGGAGGTAAAATCACTTTCCAGAAAGTCTGCCATTGAGAAGCACCTAAACTCCAAGCCGCCTCTTCAATTTCTGCTTCCATTTCTTGAAGTACAGGTTGTACAGTTCGTACGACAAAGGGTAATGATATAAATACCATAGCCACTCCCACACCTAAACGAGTAAAAGAAACTTTAATTCCCATTGGTGCTAGTAATGAACCTAGCCAGCCATTATCACTATAAACAGTTGCTAGTGTTAAACCAGCTACAGATGTTGGTAGCGCGAAAGGTAAATCTACTGTAGCATCAATAATCCGTTTAAAAGGAAAATCGTATCGTACCAATACCCAAGCAATCAAAGTTCCAAATACGCCATTAAGCAAAGCTGCAAATAATGATGTAACAAAAGTTACGTTATAAGTTGCCAATGCTAAATCATTAGTAGCAATTTCCCAAAACTTCGCCGGTGACTCCGTACCAGCCTTGAGAAACATGGCCATAATGGGAATAAATAACATGATAGTTAAATATCCCAAAGTAATTCGCCAAGTCCAAGGAAGATGAATTAAATTATTTAAAAACACCCTCCAAACGGGAGTTTTAATATTAGTTTTTACAGAAGAAGATACAGCCATAATTTAATCAGTTGTCAGTTGTTATTTAGAAAATTCAGGCGACTGGAAGTCACGACTACACAAGCAAAACGCGCGTGGAGTTTAAATTTTCCTAGTCCGCGTACGGACTTTGTTTGTATAGCCGTGATTTATAATCGCTAGGACTTGTCAATTACGGTTTATTCTTAGCTTGAATTTTATCAAAAATTGCCCCTTCAGCAAAGAATTTTTTCTGAACTATATCCCAACCTCCTAATTCTTGAACTGTACTTAAGGTTTTTATGGGCGGATATTTGTCTACAAATTCCTTGGTTTTAGCCACTGTTTCATTTACAGGACGAAATCCCACTTTCGCAAATTCCTCTTGTGCTTCAGGAGTAAACAAGTATTTAACAAAAGCCTCTGCTACTTCACGATTACCATGTTTATCAACATTTTTATCAACAATAGTAACAGGATTATCAATGGAAATATTTACATCAGGAAGAATATAATTAGTTTTTTCACCCTTGTCTTGGGCTAAAACAATTTCATTCTCATAATTGATTAAAGCATCACCTTGGCCTTGTTTAAAAAATGCGTCTGTAGCTTCACGAGCATCTTTTGTTAAGACAGGGACATTTTTATAAACTTTAGTCACAAACTCCGTTGCTTTTGCTTCGTCTCCACCTGTTTTAATTACTGAATTCCAAAGTGCTAAAAAATTCCACCGCGCTACCCCAGAAGTTTTAGGATCTGCGGTAATTAATTTAACATCATCTCTAGCTAAATCAACCCAGTTCTTGATACCTTTGGGATTACCTTCACGGGTTACTAAAGCTGCAACAGATTTAGTAACAATACTGTCATTAGGAAATTTTTTCTCCCACCCAGGCTGAATTAAACCCGCTTTTTCAATTTTTTGTGTATCTAAGGCTAATGCTAGATGAACAACATCTGCTTCTAAACCATCAACTACAGCCCTAGTTTGTGAACCAGAACCACCGTAGCTTTGCTTAAAGACTACAGTTTGCTTATGTTCTTGTTGCCATTTTTCCACAAATTTGGGAATAATCGCCGCGTGAGCAGCTTTAGTAACAGCATAAGATACAAGTGTTAATTCTACGTTCCCTTTTTTATCAGGTGAATTACTGCTTTTTGTCCCAGAGCAAGCAGCAAGAGATACACTTAATACAGTTCCTACTAAAACAAGTGATACAAAGCTTTTGAGGGAATTTGCTCTCCAGGTCTGTTGCCATATTTTTAGTAATTTATACCACAAATTCATCTTTTATCCTTTAATTAATCTTTTTGAATTTTGCTAAAGCGCAAGATTTTAATTACAAGCCCTTTATAAGTATTTGGTGATCAATACCAGCTAAAACTGCATATTGACGATAGGGAATATGGAGATTTTAGCAGTATGTGGGACAAATGACAACATCTTTACTTCTCATTTATCAATTTCTGATCATCTTCATTATGATTAATTAAGAATAATTACTTAATAATCTAATACTTTAAACACTTTAATTTAATAATTACTTTATAATACATCCTGCTGAAATACTTACCAAATAAGATTTTTAAGCAATTTAATTATTAAAAAATACTTACAATATATAATACATACAATACCCGATAGGAAAATGATTGATTTTAAGTGTAAAAACTATTGATTTTATTTATTGTGTCTGGTATGCTTTTTTCTAGCAAATAAATACGATATCCCGACAGGAGTATCGTAGATTCTATTAATGTCCAGTTAAGGACACCATGACAAATAATTCTGCAACAACAAAGCCATTATTTCCCGCTTTATTCTTAGCAACTGGTTTAAGTATCAGTACAATTTTACCTGTATTCGCAAATTCAACCCAGAGAACGCAAATAATTGGTCAAAGTCCTAAAAAAGTTGAAATTACCTTAGTTTCCTATGCTGTTACCAAGGCCGCTTACGGAAAAATTATTCCTGATTTTGTAGCAAAATGGAAAAGAGACAAAAATCAAGATGTTGTAATTCGGGAAAGTTACGGTGGTTCTGGTTCTCAAACCCGCGCTGTCATTGACGGTTTAGGTGCAGATGTGGTAGCATTAGCACTAGCTGGTGACATTAAAAAAATTGAACAAGCTGGTTTAATTCAAGCAGGTTGGGAAAAAGAAGCTCCAAATAATGCTATTGTTACCCGCTCAGTAGTTGCTCTGGAAACTCGCGCAGGTAATCCGAAAAATATCAAAACTTGGGCTGATTTAACAAAACCTGATGTTAAAATTGTGACCGCAAACCCAAAAACATCTGGTGGTGCTAAATGGAACTTTCTAGCTTTGTGGGGTGCTATAGTTAAAAACGGTGGAAATGATACCCAGGCTTTAAAATTCGTGACAAATGTCTTTAAAAACGTAGTTGTATTACCCAAAGATGCCAGAGAATCAAGTGATGCTTTTTACAAAAAAGGACAGGGTGATGTATTAATAAACTATGAAAACGAAGTCATTTTAGCTGCACAGCAAGGCAAAACAGATACTTCTTACATAATTCCTCCAGTAAATATTTCGATAGAGGGACCTGTCGCAGTTGTGGATAAAAATGTTGATAAACATGGAAATCGTGAGGTTTCCGAAGCTTTCGTTAAGTTCTTATTTACTCCAGAAGCACAACGTGAATTTGCTAAAGTTGGTTTTCGTCCAGTTAATTCTACTGTGTCCAAAGAAGTAAAAAATAAATTTCCCCATATTTCTCGTCTCTACACTGTAGCTGATCTTGGAGGTTGGAATAGCGTACAGAAGAAATTCTTTGCAGATGGTGCTATTTTTGACAAAGTCCAAGGTGGAAGACGGTAAAATACAAAAGAGGGGTTGCTGTTTTCGTTTATCCCTCTTCTTATTCATGTCCTCAAAATGAGCATTTTTGGCAAATATCCAGTTAAATCTAGATATTTTGTAGTGGTAAACCATCCTCAAATACTAGTAATTCTCCTGGTTGAATTGGTGTCCAAGCTTCATTATCCGTAAGTGGTGTAGTTACAATCACAGCTACGCGATCGCTTGGTGTAGTCAATTCACTAAAATCTACAGTCATTTCTTCATCAATTAAGTGAGCGGCCGCAAAGGGTGCTTGTCTAATAATATAACAAAGTTTAGTGGAACAATGGGTAAAAAAGTGATCTCCATCTGATAACATATAGTTAAAACATCCAAAAGCTGCTATTTCCTTGGTAACTGTCTGTAATGTGTGGTAAAGTTCCTTTAGGGGTGGTTGTCCTTGGGGAAAATGCGATCGCAAAGTATTGAGTATTAAGCAAAACGCTCTTTCGCTGTCGGTAGCACCCACAGGTTGAAAAATACCATTGTTTTCCGGGTAAAAATCTGGTAAATTACCATTATGAGCAAATACCCAATATCTTCCCCAAAGTTCTCGACGGAAAGGGTGACAGTTTTCTAGGGCTATTTCCCCTTGAGTCGCTTTGCGAATATGGGCGATAACATGAGTAGAATGAATGGGATACTGACGGATAAACTCAGCAATTGGTGAGGCTATGGAAGCTTCAGCATCTAAAAAAATCCGACATCCTTTCCCTTCAAAAAAAGCAATTCCCCAACCGTCGCTATGTTCATCTGTTTTTCCCCCCCGTGCGGAGAATCCTTCAAAGGAAAAGCAAATGTCTGTGGGTACGTTGCAGTTCATTCCTAGAAGTTGGCACATTAGGGTTGTACTTCTGATTGTAAACTAAAGAATAACATTAAAAGAAATTAAAATTAATAAGTGCCTGTTTGGGGAAATTCATCATTCAAAGCCCATTTACCAATTTCCCGCAGTCTATAATCAACCGTAGGTCGCCAATAACGATCAAAGCTATATTTTTGACTCGTAGCAGATGGTCCCATAACTTGAAAAATGCGGTTGGTAATGTCTAAACCTACTTTGGTGGCTGCAATTTTAGCAGTATTCACTGCTATCATACATTCTCCCCTTTGTGTTGGGGTAAGATTGTGTTCTTTTTCCCAAGCTGCTTGTAGTAATTCTATGGCTTGGTCAACTAAGGCCTTTACCCCTTGTAAGTCTACCCACATATTACCATAGTGGTGAAGAATAACAGGATCTTTAGTAACACATTCCACCTCTGATGTCAACCAAGGTTTTTTACGGTTCTGAGTATAATTTTTAGCTGATGCAAAAGCACCCTCAGCAAGCCCTAAGTAAATATTAGCTAGGTTGAGTTGAGTTATACAAGAACGAATAGTAGCAAAAATAGAATTTTGGTTGTATCTAGCACCAATTATTTCCTGGGGATAAACAATCACATTGTCAAAATCAATACTACCGCTATCGGTTTGGCGTTGTCCCATGTTATGCCAATCAGTATTAATTTTTACTCCTTGTCTCCGACTGGGAATGACTAAAATAATTAATTCTCCCGTTGTTTGATCAATAGCTGAAAGTGGTAAAATATCAGAATCTACACAACCGGAACAAAAGCTTTTACTACCATTAAGTAAAAAATGATTTTCCTGTGCTGTAATAACTGCTCTTTTGTCTCTAGGATTAAGATCATTACACCAAAACCAATTATGATTAACAGTTTCGCTATAGTAATATTGTTTCTGCTCAATTGTACCAAAGATATGAGGAATAACTACCCCAATTTGATGACATGAGAAAACATGAGCTAAGGAACTATCAACTTTAGCAAATTCCCGAATTATTTTGAATGTAGTTATCCAGTTTGCGCCAATTCCCCCATATTCTTGAGGGATAATCAATTTAAGTAGGTTACTTTGTCGCAAACTATCCCGTTCTTGTTTTGGTGTAACTCCTTGAGCATCTCTTTCCATAGCAGTTTGGGCAAATTCTCCTGCTAAAGACTGAGCTAAAAAAATGTAATCTTTGGCTGCTAATTCTAAATCATTTCTCATTATCTTAAAACCTACTTATGAAAAATCTTTATTCAATTTCTAATTGTTTTTTAGCCTGTTTTAATTGTTTCCACAAACTACGAATTTCTTGGTAAGCTTCCTGTGGAGGTATTCTACCAGATGTTTGTAAATTACAAATATAATTTACCCGTTGAGCAAATTCCTGGAGATTAGCATTAAAAACTAAATATTCCGGTTTAAACTGACCATAATAGGAACTACGAGGGTAGAGAAAATCACATATCTCGGAGAGTAAATCAGATTCTTGTCTCATGGTAATTTCTTAATTTGTAATCAATCTTCGGTTATCAGTAGTCGTGATTAGACAGAGATACAAATTTGACATTTTAGGGTTATTGGATTTTAAAAACCGATAATCCGATAGAGATAGAGTATTTTAGGGAATTACTTTAAAAAAAAGATTATTACATATTTTTGTCAATTAGTTAAGAGGTTTTGAGTTCATTTTTCTCAATTTCTGCGAGATTTGAGAAGTAGTTTCCAAGATTTATTTGTAGATTGTTACATATAATTCTCAATTAGGCAAGAGGTTTTGAGTTAATTTTTCTCAATTTCTGGGAAAATTGAGAAACTTGCTAGAGTTGGTTAGGGTAGGAAAAGAAAAATAACAAATAATAGCAAATAATAGGATTATGGACAAACGTTATTTTTTGCAAATGGGTGCCGTATTAGTCGGTACAGCCTTTTTTTCCCGTTATATCAATTGGAGTTCAGAAACAATGGCGCTTTCTAATACAGAGTTTGCAGTTACGAAAACGGAGGAAGAGTGGAAGAGTATCCTGACACCGGAACAGTTTCGGGTGTTGCGGAAACATGGTACAGAGCCTTCTCATACCAGTCCTCTGGATAAGCAATATGAACCTGGTACTTATGTCTGTGCTGGTTGTGGACAAGCTCTATTTACTTCAGAAACTAAATTTAATAGTGGTACTGGTTGGCCGAGCTTTTTTAAGCCAATTGAGGGAGCAATTGCTACGACTACAGACCGATCATTTTTCATGACCAGAACTGAGGTTCATTGCAGTAATTGTGGTGGACATTTAGGCCATGTATTCAATGATGGTCCTAAACCAACTGGCTTACGCTACTGTATGAATGGTGTATCATTAGAGTTTACACCTGTGTAAATTAGCAAAACAGGGAATGGAAGGAACGGGAAGCGGTGAGTGAGTGAAAGTGTTAACAATAATACGGTTCACTTTTTCAACTCTCTCAAGGGGTTCAAACCCCTTGTTTTATTTGAGCAAAAGCGAGAAATTTTAATATAGCAGGTACTCGAGGTTGTATGGAATTATGGAAAAAAGAATCAATAAGGATTAAATAATGCAAGTTTTCAAAAGAGCCATCAAGCCAGAAAGTTATATATCATTTCTCCACACCTACCAAACCACTTGGGGGACTGCTGGTGATATTTGTTTAGTTCGGGAATCTATAGCCAAGTCCAGCGGGTCGAAGTTCTTAGGGCGCAGAATTCAACTAGCTCTCCCTAAAGGAATGGAACGTGATTACTTAGTGAATATTCCTATAATAAAAATTGCAGGTCATGTAGGTGATGGAAATCCTAAAGATCCGCAATCTGAATGGGAGGCTTATGAGGGAATAGATCCAGAAATAGCGCTCACTGTTCTCAAAATTTGGGGCTTTAAGTTAATTGAGTTATAGGAAATTTTAGGGTGGGTCAAGAATTATCTTCCTAACACACCCTAGAAATTGAAACTTTTTTGATCAACTCAGTACACAACAGCGGAAGTTAACTAACTATTAAAAACAACTAAAAACCTGACCACATCTGCTTTTTCAATTTTCAATTGTTAATTTTTAATTCCGATAAAGCGGTACTAGCGTCTACCACGATAAGGAACAGCATTTAGGTAATCAATGTCAAAGGAAGATAGCTTTTGAGCGTAGTTACCCTTACCAGATACAGAAGCGGCCATAGCTGCAAATTTGCGAGGATCTCCTTCGGACAAGCGCTTTTCTTTCGCTTTGGCGGTGTAGAAGTTCTCCAAAGTAAAGCGCCAGTCGGTTTTGACTGTACCTGCTGTTTCTTGGAAGTCGGCACCGTAGCGGGGTGTTACCAAGTTAAAAGGACGATCTACAAAACGCTTACGTTGGTAAGGTACGGTATTGTCGCCAAAATTTTCGGTGTATTCGGTGCCGTCTAATAAAACATCAACAAAGCCACTAAAACCTTTGTTACAAATGACAATTGACCAAGCAATTTCTTCTTTTTTGTTGTAAGCACAGCGACCTAATAACCGTTTGAGAGTGATGTCTACTAAACGGTAGTTGTTGTTAACGGAGACAACTAAACGATAGAAAGCTTCAGATTTAGCTAAACCCCGGATAAAATCACGAACTGACAAAGAACCGTTTTTTAGTTGAGATTCTAAAGTTACTTGACGGTTAAATTTGAGAATTTCATGTTCACTAAAAACTTGGCGATAAGCAGCCCAAATGATATTAGTCATGTCAGTGTAAGAACTAACATCTTCAGTGCGATAGATATAAGGTGTATCTTCATTTTGGTCAGCAATCCCAAAGCTGCTCACTCGGTGATTTTGACTGCTTGGATTGTACTGAAGTAATGGCAATGCCATATTATTTTTCTCCTTTGATGATCAAATTAAACAAAGATAATGAAACAGGAAATAGGGAATAGAGAATAGTTTTACCCTATTACTGATTCCCTATTTCCTCTTGATCTTATTTTCCCCTGAAAAGGTTAGTAGATATCACTAATTCCTAACCAATTGAGGATAAATAAGAAAGTGATGCCTGCGGTTATTACTAGTAATACAGCAGACAATGCTCCCCAATCAACATTTTGCCCAGAGCTTGGGTAGGAAAACCCACGCCATTGATGAATATACCGACCTTTTTGGACAATACCTGCCCGGTCACGATAATCAGCACCATAGCGGGGGGTAAAGCTAATGGGGCGGTCTGTGGTCATGCGTTTGCGTTGGTAGGGTACGGTATACTCGCCAAAGGCTTGTTCATACTCACTACTATCAATCAGCACATCGACAAATTTTCCCCAACCTAAAGTAGCAATTTGAATTGACCAAGCAATTTTTTCTTGCTCATTATAGGGAGAACGACCCAAAATTCTTTTTAGGAACATTTCTACCAAGCGATAGTTGTTATTAGGTGTCACAACTAGCTGATAAAATCGCTCTGATTTTGCCAAACCCCGAATGAAATCTTTAACCGTAATTGACCTATTTTTGAGTTGGGTTTCTAAGGTAATTTGACGGTTAAATTTGAGAATCTCCTGTTCGTTGAAAATTTGGCGATAAGCAGCCCAAATTAGTTGTTCAATTTCGCCGGGAGAGTTAGCATTTTCAATTCGGTAGATATAAGGATTGTCTTCGTTAATATCTGCCGTCCCAAAGCTGCTAACTCTTTGATTTTGAGTTGTAGGTTTGTATTCAAGTAAAGGAATTGCCATTTTAAAAAACCTGCCTTTTGGTAAAGTTGGCATCTCAAAATGTTGTTACACTTAGCAAACTAACTAAAATTAAAATCCTTAAAAAAATGCAAACTTTGTCACTTTTTCAACCGAAATTTCCCAGCTAGTTAAAAAAACTATTTAGCCGAGGGGAAAACTAGCACCAGAACTAATAGAAACAGGAATACCTATTGATGTTGTTTCTCTTGTGGTGTTAGGAATTTGGATATTAGCAGTGCTAACTGGTGTGTAAGTCACTGTTTTAATCTTAATGGAATTTGCCATATCCAAAAAGTTTTTGATGTCACCCCATTTATAACGAGCTTCTTCCAGTTGGTCGCGCCAGTAGTCGCTGTATCGTGGTGTTACCAAATTAAAGGGTCTATCTTTATAACGTCGTCTTTGGTAGGGAACAATATTTTCCCCAAAGTTGCTTTGATATTCTTCAGAGTCTAGCAAAGCATCAACAAAACCACCCCAACCCTTGGTCGCTATGACAATTGACCAAGCGATTTCTTCTTCTTTGTTGTAAGGTGCGCGACCTAATAACCGTTTTAGTCCAATTTCTACTAATCTGTAGTTGGAGTTACTCTGAACTACCAAACTTTGAAAAGCTTCAGATTTAGCTAAACCCCGGATAAAATCACAGACGGTAATAGCTTTGTTTTTGACTTGGGATTCTAGATGAACTTGGCGGTAAAATTTGAGAATAACGTGTTCACTAAAAAGTTGCCGATAAGCCGCCCAAATTAATTCTTCTACTTCTCCACCAAAGGCATAATTTTCAATGCGGTAAATTGTAGGTGTATCTTCGTTGGAGACTTCATAACCAGAAACACGCTGGTTTTGAGAACTGGGTTTATATTCTAGTAAAGGTATTGTCATCTTTGTTAATTGTCGGTTGTTAGTTGTCAGTTGTTAGTTGTCAGTTGTTAGTTGTTCTTATTAAAGACCAATGACTAATAATGACTAATAACTAATTCTTAGCATTAGCAGGAATGTAACGATAAGGTAAAGAAACTGCCACGGGTTTAATTGTGGGTTGTTCTTGGTTATCTCTGCTTGTATCAGGGATTGCGCCGCTACTAACAAAAGATTGGGCTGTGGCCAAACTGCGTTGGTAGTTGCATTCGTTGGTAATAATTGACCCCGCCATAGCGAAGAAATTAGCAGGAATTGCTCGACGGATATCTGCTGTAGTTAGTTGTCCAGATGTGCGGACATTATAATAGGAACGGCCACCTATACCGCGAATGTTTTGAGTATCGCGCCAGTCAGCACCATAACGGGGGTTAGCGAGATTAAAGGGGCGAGATCCATAACGACGACGTTGAAAAGGAACAATGTCATCACCAAAGTTGTCTAAATACTCCTCTGATTCTAACAAAGCATCTATAAACCCATTTAACCCCTTGGTAGCAATGACAATTGACCAAGCGATTTCTTCATCTTTGTTGTAAGCAGCCCGGCCTAAGAACCGTTTTAGGGTGATGTCAACTAAGCGATAATTGGAATTTGTCTCTCCGACCTGGGTGCGATACACCTCTGATTTACCTAAACCCCGAATAAAATCACGCAGGGTAATCGCCCGATTTCGCAGTTGTGATTCTAAAGCGGTTTGCTTATAGCTGGCTAAAATCAGGTGTTCGCTGAAAATTTGGCGGTATGCAGCCCAGATGATGCTATCAATATCTTGATCTGAAGTAGCTCGATCTAAGCGATAAATAGTTGGGGTGTCTTCGTTGGGAACTTCATAACCTTCTACTCGCTGATTTTGGGATTTGGGCGCGTATTCTAGTAGTGGTATTGACATCTTTACTTTTACCTTGTTATATGGTATAAAAATCAGTTTACTGTGCTAAGGCCAACTGAAGGCGAGCGCGAACGGCTTTTTCAGTGTCTTTAGTCAGCATTAATTGAAATTTAGCAAAAATAGGCGCTTGCATTATCGCTACTTTTGCTAAAGCTTGTAACCCAACGATAGCAGCATAACGAATTGACCAGTCTGTATCTTCGCAAATCAACAGAAGTGTTTCTAGGGCGCGGTTAATGGCTATTTGACTTTCAGAAATGTCTAGTTTCTCCCATTGTAGGTTTCCCAGTCCTTTAGCAGCAGCACGACGGACACTGGGGGCAAAGTCAGTCAGTGCAGTATCAATGAGAACACTTAAAGCACGAGGATCGGCGATCGCGGCTATTGTGCGAATAGAATAAGCCCGTGCGCCATAGTTATAATCATCAATTTGGTCTAGCAGTTGTGGTACCGCTATTTCCCCCAATTCTGTCAATCCTGCTACTGCCACTATCGCTGCTTCTGGATTGTTATAACCAAAGACGGCAATTAATGTAGGAATTACCAAGGGATCTTGGGCTGCTGCCAGATTTTTAACCGCTGTCACCATTTGTTCAGGTGTTTCTGCTACGCTGACAGCCCGAATTAGTTCATCCATTTGATTAGTCGTCAGTGGTCAGTGGTCAGTTGTTAGTTGTCGGTGGTCAGTTGTCAGTGGCAATAACTACTGACAACCAACTATTAACTACAAGAGAGAATCCATCAAGTTCATAACTCGGATAGCTTGTTCAGATATACCAAAAGTATCAGACTGTTTTGGCAGTTGATACTCTAATAATCCTTTCAAAGCTATAAGTTTAAAGCTATTTTCCACCTGTGCTTGGGCGATTGCTTCTGCTGCGGCCAAATACCCAATTGCTCCCAAATCCCCCAAAACAACCCGACGCATTTTCAAATCACCTGTTGCCAAAGTTTTCACAAGTAACTCACCATAGACAGAATCTTGTGTTAATTGGTACATAGCTCTGGCGGCGGAACATTGCAGTCGGGGAACTGAATGATTGAGAAAAGGCTGAATCAGAGGAACAGCCTCAGTTGCACCCATAGCTCCCAAGGCTTCTAATACTGCTGTATAGGGCTGGGTAAGGTGGGGAAAACCAGGTACTTGTACTGCATGGTCAACTCCCCCATCTAGCAGTTTAATTAGGGCTGGTAATGCGGTTTTATCCCGGAGCATAGCTAAAGATTGGGCTGCTGCTTCGCGGACATAAAAATCACTACATTCTAAACACCTAATCAAACTTGGTACGGCTTTTAAATTGCCTAATTTACCAAGCGCCCTCGCGGCATTACGCCGTAAGGGATAACCACCCAGTTCGGTTCTGTCAGCTTCATCCTCTAGCGCAGCAATGAGCGCGTCTATGGCTTCTGGCTGACGGACTCGGAACTTACCCAACCACCAAGCAGCATAATAGCGGAGACTTAAATCTGATGATTGCAGGTTAGCAATAGCTATCTCTGGGGTGAGATTTGGTGCATTCTTAGCAGAATATTCTTCTCCACTAGTTTCTATCATTGCCAGGAAGTTAGTTTTCTCCTGCTACGGTCAAAGTTTCAATTTTGACAATTCTGCCACCCAAACGGCTAATCCGTTGCATTTCCTCATTCATTCGGCTGTAGGGTACGGTGATGAATACGCTACCACTGCGGCGAATGTCGAATTTATTTTTATCGGTTTCTTGGTTTTGCTTTAGGCCGACAACTTCGTAACGAAATACGCGGCTTGCAGATGAAGAAACACTACCAGCACCAAGTGTGGTTTGACCGAACATTACTTCTATATCTCCTATGATCAGTTTTATCCGTGAACAGCGCCGGCTCTTACGTGGAAATTACGCTGACAATTTTGCCGCCAACTCGGTTAATTTGCTGAATTTTTTCAGAAAGGCGCTCGTAAGGGACAATAAATACTGTGCTACTACGGCGGACGCTAGGATATCCTGGATTGCGAATACCTGTAACTTCAACTCGATAAGTACGATTTGATTCTCCTACAGCATTACCGAGATTTTGCTTAGGAGCGTTATCCGCAGATACACGGAAACCCCAATTATCGTTACTACCAGATGCTCCAACAACTGAGGAAGTCTGATTACTAGCTAATTCCCGTGCTAAACGAGATTTATCACCTTCGACTTGAGCCGTATCGCTGTTAGCATAACCACGATATAAACGGAACATCCGTGTAAAACCGGCTGTACTTTGTCCTGTTTGAGAATCAAAACCGCGATAGTAAGGAACTACGTTGTCACCAAAGCTATTTTGATATTCTTCAGAATCAATGTAGGAGTCAATTTCCGCGTCGTAACCTTGGTTAATATATAAGTCTAAGTGATAAGTTACTTCGGACTCATTGTATGGTGCGCGACCCAACAAATGTTTATAGTTGAGTTCAATTAACCGAGTTTGGAAACTGTTGTAGAAGAATTTAGCTTTGTAGAGTTCTGATTTAGCAACGCTGCGAACAAACTCGCGCACGCTTAAATTCCCATCGCGTAAAAGTGATTCTGCACTAATCAGGCGATCTGATGCCAATATATAGTCATTTCCCAAAACGTGCCGATAAACAGCACGAATTACCGCTTCGACTTCTTCGCGGCTGGGGTTAGGGCGCAGTTCAACTCTGCGTGCGTCGCTAAAAGCCTCTGTTCCCAGTCTGGATGCTGCTGTTGTAATTGCCATATTTTTCCCCTTTATTGTGCCGAATTTTGGCTGAATAAAGCTTGGTCAGTGGTCAGTGGTCAGTGGTCAGTTGACTATTGCCTCTTGCCTCTTGCCTCTTGACTCTTGCCTCTTGACCTATTTTATTTGTAGATAAAACTATGCCCGGAGCTAGATCCAATTGCTAGGTGAACCAGAGTGATCTTGGAGATTTTAACGCCACTTAATTTCCCGTCGGAATATTTTCCAACTTACGCAGTGACTCCCCATGAATAACTGGCAAACCCCTTGAGGGGTAACTCCATCTAACAATTGTATCCCTCTCCGGGCATGACGCTATCTAGCTAAGAGCGTTGATTGCGTAGTCAATGTAGGTATTAGCTTCGTTAGCAGCTTGACCGCTCAAACCATGACTAGCTTTGATTGATTTCAATGCTTCTACGTACCAGCTAGGAGACAAATCAAACGCGCCGTTGATTTCAGTCAAACCAGCAATCAAGAACTCATCCAAAGGACCTGTTCCACCAGCAACTAGGCTGTAGGTGATGATGCGGAGGTAGTGACCAACGTCACGAGCGCATTTAGCTTTACCACGGCTATCAGCGGCAAATTGATTGCCTGGTGTGGAGGTTGTGTAAGGGAATTTGCTGTATACAGCGCTGGTAGCGCCATCAATCAATTTTTGAGCGTTAGCGGTTAAACCACGAGCAGCTTCCATGCTGGCAGCAGCACGAACTAGACGACCATTAACTGCTTGTAATTCGGTGTTGCTTAAAAAGCGTCCTTGGGTATCAGCAGATGCGATTGCTTCGGTAATTGGTGTTTTCATTGGTGAAAATCTCCTAGATAGTTTCTTGCTTGTTTTACTGGGAAAAGCTCAATTAAGATTGGAGCTAATTTGTAATGAATTGTTAGGCAACAGCAGCCGCAGCGCGGTCGAAGTAGCTTGCAATTTCAGAAACCAAAGAACTGCAATCACCTTTGGTGATACCGTTAGGATCGTTAACGATACCGATCGCTGCTTCTTTCATTTTACCAACACCAACTGCTACGGAAGAACCAGGAGTACCCAAAGCTTGGTATGTTTCGCGCAAACCATTTAAGCAACGGTCATCAAGAACACTAGCATCACCAGCGATCGCTGCGTAGGTTACATAGCGTAAAATGATTTCCATGTCGCGGAGACAAGCAGCCATACGACGGTTGGTGTAAGCGTTTCCACCAGGAGCGATCAAGTTGGGTTGTTCTGCAAACAAAGAACGAGCCGCGTTGGTAACGATAGCGGAAGCGTTGCTTGTGATCCGGTTAACAGCATCTAGACGCTTGTTACCGGAAGCTACAACTGCGGTTAAAGCATCTAGTTGTTCGGTGCTGAGGAATTCGCCTCTAGCGTCAGCTTGGGAAACAACCTTGGAAAATACATCTAATGTCATGGACTCTAATCTCCTAAATTACTTAGTTGAGAGATGTCTAAATTAAAACTAATTTGGATCTGTTCGCAACGGAGTCAAATCAAAGCGTCTCTCAGTTTGTCTTCTCATCTACTAGTTTACAGTTTATGAACCAGAAATTATGAGAGTCAAGGACAATTTTATGAGAAACTGGCAAACTTGATTAATTGCCTGCTTTTTCAACTTTCCTCTGTTGTTTAACCCCTACAGTTTATGTTTATACAATGCTATAGAACCATTATTTGTTAAAAATTATGAATAAATTAGATGAAGGTCTCGGAAACACCTCAAATCCTTTATTTACAAGAAATACAACTCAGAATATCTTGATGCTTTTGTTACATAACTTTACATTTTTTGAAAAGAAACTCAATACTTAGTAAGTAAAGATTGTTTTAATCTTCCTGAAAACCCATTTTCTCATTGGATTACAGCAGTTTTTTCCTGTATATGGTTTTTCTGAGGTTTGTTAAGAAGTATTAAATTTACTTTTCTCAATGTTTGGAAATTTTTCTGTTTTTTCCCCAGGTAGGGATATTAAAGGGAAAAAAGTTATATTCATAAATTCAGAACAAATCCCTATTTTTTCATAAATTCTTAATAAATGCCACTGCGACGGCGCAGGACTTCTAGTAAGGTTGTCAAACTCCGGGGAAGAGGTGCTGTGACTGCGACTAAATCCCCAGTAACGGGATGTTGTAACTGGAGTTTCCAAGCGTGTAATGCTTGTCCTGGCAAATTTACGCCGAGGGAATGGCCAGAACTATAAATCGGGTCCCCGACAATAGGATGACCAATTTTGGCGCTGTGGACGCGAATTTGATGGGTACGTCCTGTTTCTAGTTGAAAGTGAATTAATGTATAGTTGCCAAAGCGTTCTTTTACTCGCCAATGGGTGACAGCATTCCGTCCACCATCTTCTAGGGAAACTATGGCCATTTTTTTGCGGTCCTGGGGATTGCGGCCAATGGGTAAGTCTATACTTCCGGTTTCTGTTTTGGGGACACCGTAAATTAAACCTAAATATTCTCTTCTGGCGGTTTTTGCTTGTAATTGCGCTTGTAGGTGTTGATAAGCTAGGTCGGTTTTAGCGATCGCTATTGCTCCGGTTGTATCCTTGTCTAAACGATGGACAATTCCCGGACGTTGAATGCCACCGATTCCTGGTAAATTGGGACAATGCGCTAATATAGCATTAACTAAGGTGCCGTCAGGGTGTCCAGGTGCGGGGTGGACAACTAAACCTGCGGGTTTATTGAGAATAATTAATTCATCGTCCTCATAGAGGATGTCTAGGGGAATATTTTCTGCTATGAGTTCTAAGGGTTGAGTAGCGGGAATTTCTAGGGTAATGAGATCTCCCGTTTTCAGGTTAATCTTCTTAGATGTGCAGATGAGATTATTAATTTGGACATGACCCTGTTCTATTAATTGCTGAATGCGAGAACGGGATAAGTCTGATAACTCTTGGGATAGGTAACGATCTAGGCGATCACTATTTTTGCTAACTTGGATATTATTAATTACAGACACGATTAGGTATTGGGTGTTTTTAGAAACGTTGAGATTAAAAATGTGCTGGGAGAACTTGGTTACTTCATTTTTTCATCTTATTTTAAGATACTTTTTTATTTCTCCAAAAAATCTATAGTAACCTAAAAGTAATCATTGAATAATTATAATTCAAAACCTTGGCAAAATCCGATGATTCAATGATCATGGGAGAAAATTTTAATGATCAATTTGAAAATATGAACATAATTCCTATTACTAGATATAGATTTTTTCAAAAATTACAACCAATTAGCTTATTAAAAAAGATTACTAATCATTCCTTTACTGGTTGTTTGCAGGTATTTAGTGAGTCGGGAGCATGGTCAATATATATTGATCAGGGTCAGCTAATTTACGCTGGTTACTCTGGGGAAATGTTTGCATCTCTTTACCGCAATTTAGAGGAATTGAGCCAGAAAATTTCTACTCTTCCTCTGGGTATTAAGGAACAGGTACGGATGATTTTTGAAAATGATCTTGAGAATCAGTCTATCCCAAATCCAGATTATTTAGCCATTTGTTGGTTAGTTAATCAAAAATATATTAGTCATTATCAGGCCGCTTTGTTAATTGAACAATTAGCACTGGAGGTTTTACAATCATTGCTGGATTTAAAATATGGTAGTTATGAATTTGTTCCTCATACTTTTTTAGATAATCTTCCTAAATTTTGTCATTTGAATTTAAAAACTTTAGTGGAACAATGTCAATCAGGGGTTAAGGTTGATGTTACAGAAAATCTGATTTTGGAAAATTACCATCAACTTAATATACCTGATAAACAGCAGGAACAATTACTTGGAAGCAATTCTAAACAAGTTGATTTGGAAGTAAATATAAATCAGCAGAATCATACTCTAGTTAGTGAGAGGAAGAAATACAGTATTTTGAGTGTGGACGATGATTATAGCATATTAAATACTGTGGAAGAATTTTTAGATGAGGAAATATTTTCTGTGCTGAAATTTATGGATTCTTCTCAAGCTTTAATGGAGATTCTACGGGTACAACCAGATATGATTTTACTAAATATAGAAATGCCTAATTTAGATGGTTATGAAATTTGTTCTTTATTAAGAAAACACGCACATTATCAAAATATTCCTGTGATTTTGATGACTGAAAGAATGGGATTAAGAGATAGAGCAAAAGCTAAGTTTGTGAAAGCTAATGGTTATTTAGAAAAGCCTTTTTCCCAAGGAGATTTACTGAAAATAATTTTTCAACATATTGTGTGAAAATTCAGAAGTCAATTTCTGAGTATTCTGTTAACGCAGCAGGATGAAAGTTATATTTCATTTTTCTAAAATTCGTTTGATTTGAGCTAAAGCTATTTCTCCAGAAATTAGCTCAACCATAAGATTACGAATTTCATCCTGGCGTTTTTTAGCTTCTATGTTCCAACTCTTTTGGATGTTTTGATCAATATCAGATTCTAGACTTTCAATTAGTTTTTCTACTAAAAATACTCTGGTAGCATTGGGTAAATATAAGGCTTCCTGAATTAATTCTTCAAAAGATATACAAGGTGTAACATTTTACCAACAAGGAAAAGTTATTGAAATAAAATATTTGAGAACGTCTAAATTCTTACTAAGAGTAGATTATGGTTCTGGCTTTATTTTTAAATATAGCAAAAAACAATTTATTCAAAAATTCAATCAGATTGTACCTTCTATAATATGGGATACGGAATAGATCACAAAATAGCACACTTCCTAAATTTTTAGAATTAGTACGTTCATACCTTTCTGAAGAATCAAGAAAATCAGTAACTATATCAACTGCACACAAATATAAAGGTCTTCAAAAGGATGTAGTTATAATACTTGATGCTATTCCTCGTTCTTATCCCTTGATACATCCTGATTTAATGTTTACCCGTGTGTTTGGTGATAGCATTGAGTCTGTAGTAAATGAAGAAAGACGTTTATTTTATGTGGCTTTAACTCGTGCAGTTGAAACTTTATTTATTATCACAGAAAGTAAAAATTCATCACCTTTTCTTGACGAATTAAATAGCAGAACGGAAATTTCTGTATTAAATTGGTCAGATTATCAACCTTTTCTTGGTGTAGGAAATACACGGTATATTACTGTTAAAGTTGGTAATCAGGATGGCAAAGGTAGCAATGGTACTTACACAATTAGGGATTTGTTGAAAGCGGAAGGTTATAGATGGAATGATACAATAAAATTTTGGTATCGTACCTATCCAGCAGAAGGTTTTTCAATTCCAGAATATTTTGATAGTGCAAATTGGATTTCTCAAGCTGTGGGAATTGAAGTGAGGTTTGATGATGATGAGGAAAATGAATTAGCAGTTTATCATATTGGCTAATATAGATATGAATATATGTTAAAATTGGATTACCATAAATAGTGGAAAATTATTGCAATGGAAATTACTAAACTATCAACTCAAGGTCAAATTACTATTCCCCAAGTTTTAAGAGATCAGTATCATTGGCAGGATGGACAGGAATTAATAATAATTAATTTGGGTGATGGAATTTTATTAAAGCCTAAAAAAACTTTTCCAGAAACAAAATTAGATGCTGCTGCTGGTTGTTTGAATTATCAAGGAAAAGCCAAAACAATTGAAGAGATGAAACAAGCAGTAGCACAGGGAATAGAACAATCATGGAATCAATGATTGCTCTTGATACTAACATTATTATTAGAAATGAAAAATTTATTAAAAAGTCTCAAAATTTTACTCCCCTGAAAACCTTTTTAAAATGAAAACAGACAGCATATTTTACCGATTATTTCAAGAAATACCCAGCATATTTTTTGAACTGATTGGTAACTCCCCCCAAGTAGCAGAACTTTATCAATTTTCATCATCAAATAGTAATTTCATGCTGATAAAGTCGAAATCATTAACCGACGTTCACGGTCAGCCGCATACGCAATACAAGCCTTTAAATCTTCTCGCGTTAGGTCGGGAAAATCATCAAGAATTTCTGCTTCGGTCATCTCAGAAGCCAGGTATTCAAGCACCTCATAAACTGTGATTCGCAAGCCACGTATACAAGGCTTACCACCGCGTTTATTGGGTTCGATTGTAATATAGTCTCTGTAATTCATAAGTATCAAGTGTATTTCTATTTTAGCGATTTTCTGAAAAAACTTGTAGTAGAATCAATACCTTGTCCATTTCTTGTAGGTTGGGTTAAGCGACAGCGCAAACCAACGCTCATGTTGGGTTTCATGCTTCAACCCAACCTACAAATCAAGGCTTTTTTTAATTTGGACAAGGTATTGACAATATAAGCTAAATTATAGCACTATGTCGATATCGTCTTGCTTTGCAAATGACAGAATCTAATAGAGTTCTTTATAAAAATTAGGCTTTAATACCCTACCATTTGGGGTAACACTTGACGAAAATCTGGATATCGCTAAAAACAACTTTTTAAAATGAAAACAGACAGCATAGTTTACCGATTATTTCAAGAAATACCCAGCATATTTTTTGAACTGATTGGTAACTCTCCCCAACTAGCAGCATAGATACAAAAGATATTCAGCATTATCAAGAAGCAAAAGAAGAAGGTGAACGCAAAGCCAAGTTAGACGCAGTTCCTGGTTTGATAGGATTGGGTTTAACTAGAGAACAAATCGCACAGGTTTTAAATTTAAGTTTGGCAGAAATTAGCGAGATTATTCAACAACGGAATATCAACACAAAGGACAAATAAAAAGGATTTAATCGGTGTAACCCTAACCAAAAATTATAATTTTGTTATTAACATTTAACTCCTTATTATAGCATCAAATTAAGATAAAAATATATATTGTAATGTTTCTTAATAAGATTTAACCCATAAAATATCTAACTTTTTAAAAAAATCGGCAGTCTGATAAAAAGTTACATTAAGTTTAAGAAAAATCATTACCTCCAGATAAAGTGATAACTTGGATGGTTAGTTCTCCAAAAAGGCACATATATGAAAAGCTTTCCATTTTCTCTTGATAAAAGTAGACCAAATAAACTTGTTAGCTTTACTACATCTGTAATTGCAGCCTTAGCTTTGACAGGAGGTATTAATGCCGCTCATGGCACTACCCTAAAAACACTGACAGCAAAAGAATTAACTACCGTATCAATACCCTTCAGTCAAACCCAACCCGCAGTTACCCAGACTATAACTCGCCAAATTCCTTATCAATCCATGGCAATTGAACTTTTGATCATTGTTCCCGTGATCATCATTGGTGGTTGTTTCTTCTTTGGTGGACTGGTAGTTATCGGTGAACGGGAAGTTGGTATTGTTGTCAAAAAATTCACCTTTTCCGGTAAAGGACTACCTCCTGGTAGATTAATAGCTTTAAATGGTGAAGCTGGTTTACAAGCAGATACCTTAGCCCCTGGTTGGTACTGGGGTTATTGGCCTTGGCAATATGCTGTCAAAAAAGAGTCAATAATTGTTGTCCCCCAAGGAGAAATCGCTCTGATTGTTGCCGCTGATGGGGCTTCTAACCCTCCAGAGCGGATTTTGGGCAAAATTGTCGAATGTGATAATTTTCAAGATGCTCGCAAATTTTTGACGAAAGGCGGCGAAAAAGGGCGACAAATTGCTTTTATTACCGCTGGTACTTACCGTATTAACACTGCCCTGTTTAAAGTAATTACAGCAGGAAATGCCAGTCTAGAGGGTATGCGTCGAGAACAATTGCATATTTATGAAGTAGCAGGAGACAAAGTTGGTATTGTCACTACATTAGATGGTTCACCAATTGCAGCCGGTGAAATTGCTGGACGTTTGATAGGTGGCCATGATAACTTCCAAAATGGGCAAAAATTTATTGATGCTGGTGGACAACGGGGTTTACAAGAACAGGTATTATTATCAGGTTCGTGGAATCTCAACCCTTGGTTGGTAAATATCGAACAAGTGCCGATGACGGAAATTCCCATTGGTTATGTCGGTGTGGTGATTTCTTTTGTCGGTGAAGATCAGGAAGATGTCAGTGGTGCGGCTTTTACTCACGGAAACTTAGTCAATCAAGGACATAAGGGGGTTTGGGTTGAACCATTGTATCCAGGAAAACACCCGCTCAATACTAAGGTGATGAAAGTTGAGTTAGTACCAACGACGAATATTGTTTTAAACTTTACTGATAGAATCTCTGGACAGCACGGATATGATACTAATTTGAAGGCGTTAAAACTGCTGTCATTTGATGGTTTTAGCTTTGATTTAGAGATATTTCAAATTATCCACATTGGGGCTTCAGACGCGCCAAAAGTGATTTCGCGCTTAGGTTCGATGCAAAATGTCATTGACCAAGTTTTGCGTCCTATTGTGGGCAATTATTTCCGTAATTCCGCTCAAGAATATACCATCTTAGATTTCTTGATTGCCCGTAGCGATCGCCAACTGGAAGCTTCTGACTACATTAAATCTGCTTTGGATGCTTATGATGTGCAAGCGGTGGATTCTTTAATTGGTTTAATTACCCCCCCGGCTGAATTAATGCACACTTTAACAGAACGGAAAATCGCGGAGGAACAACGTAAAACTTACGAAGTGCAGCAAATGGCCGAAACTCAACGACAAATGTTGGTCAGGGAAACAGCATTAGCCGATATTCAGCAAGATTTGGTACAATCGGAACAAGGTGTGACAATTGCCGAATTGCAAGCTAACGCCCAAATTCAGCAAGCAACCGGTGAAGCGGAAGCTGTTAAACTAAAAGCTGTCGCTGAGGCTGAAGCTATTCGCGCCACGGGTAACGCTAAAGCGGAAACCTACCTCGTCGGTGTGCAAGCTTTGGGTTTGCAAGGTTACACGGCTATGCAGTTAATGCAAATTGTGGGCGATCGCAATGTCCGCATTATTCCTGATATCATTGTTGGTGGTAATAATGGCAGTAATAATGGTTTAGCAGATGGTTTATTATCTATGATTCTTTTGAATCAAACTAACAGCAAAACCCATCTAGAATCGAAAATACTCACACCTCCACAGCTTCCTAATCCTGTAGTTGCTAAACCTGAATCTACTAATCATAATAGTCAGATATAGGTTTAAGTTGAAATAGCATATTTTAGCGATTTTTAGCGATAGCGAACCACTACCTAGGAATCGCTCCTTTCACTTAATTTCCTTTCTTTCCTTATCCGATAATACATCGTGCATTTTAACGACTGCACCAATTACGGCTATTGCTGGGGCAAGAAATCCCTTTTCTGTTACTTGTGCTACAATCGTCCCTAGTTCACCAATTAATTCTTCCTGTTCTGGCCGAGTTCCCCAGCGAATTAAAGCAATGGGTGTATTTAAACTTAAACCAGCAAGAGTAAACTGCTCTACAATGTAGGGCAAATTGTGAATACCCATATAAATGACTATGGTTTCTGCACCATGGGCTATTGCTTGCCAATTTACCTGGGGTTTATACTTACCAGCAGATTCATGTCCAGTAACAAAAGTGACAGAAGAGCTATAAAGGCGATGAGTGAGAGGAATACCAGCATAGGCGGCTGCGGCGATTCCTGATGTAATTCCTGGGACAACTTCTACGGGTATCCCTGCGGCTACTAATTCCGCCATTTCTTCCCCACCACGACCGAAAATAAAAGGATCACCACCTTTGAGACGGACAACAATAGCATTATTCTCCGCTTTTTCCATCAGTAATTGGGTAGTGACTTCCTGTAACAGTGAATGTCTACCCATGCGTTTACCTGCGTTGATTTGTTCTGCTTGGGGATTGATCATTTGTAGCACTTCTGGACTCACCAAAGCATCATAAACAACCACATCTGCACAGGCCAATAAACCTTTTCCTTTGAGGGTCATAAGTCCAGGATCTCCAGGACCTGCACCGACTAAATAGACTTTACCCAAAAATCTTTTCCTCTTTTTTAATGAAATCTCCGATTAAATCAGCAAATTCTGGACTTGTTCCTAAAGGTGGCGCGAGTTGAAAAGTTACTGACGGAAATTGTAATTGTAGCATTTTTACTGTCTGAGCGATCGCATCAGTTATTCCACCTGTAAATAAAAAGTAGGGAAAAATCGCAATTTGTCCATAACCGGCGTTAATCAATTCCTGTACTCTGACTTCTAAACTGGGAGGAACGGACCAATAAGCTGTAATTGCACTTACACTGGCAGCTATATTTTCTACAGGGGCATGAGAACCAGCGCGGCGGCTACCATGAGCTAAAATAATTGATATATCTGCTTTTACTGTCATGATCATCCCCGCGAAAAACCTTTCTAATCCAGGATAACTACCAATATAAGGACGCAATTCTATTGTCATTTCTTGACTTATTGCCTGTTTTGCAAGGGCGATTTCTGCGGGAATATCTGTCATAACATGAAATCCAGGTAATAAGAACAGGGGGATAATTTGCACTATTTTACAGCCAAAAGCTTGAACGTGATTGGCAAAATCTTGAATTTGCTGATGTAAAGGTTGGATATTGGCTTCTAAGGTAGCAACACTGATAAAATTTTCACTTTCGGGTAATATTTTACCTAGTAAAACTGCTAGTTGCTGCATAGAAATATCTGGACGCGGATCAAAACTCCCATGGGATACTAAAAGATAAGCTGTAAAGTTGTTAACTTGCATATTAGGGGGATTGAATAAAATCCAGGGTAAGGTGTGCTAAGATTAGATGTGATCTTGCTATCTCAATTTATCTTATTTCTACTCTGGTTACAGGAATAATAAAGGCATGAATACAATATTTTCATCTCTTACTTTAACAACTGGTAAGGCTTTAACTGTCGTACTAATGGCAATAATTGTCAGTTTAATTCCAATTAATTGCAATTCTGCTTTGGCACAAACAACTACTGAGTTGAACGCTTTTAGAAGCAATTCTTTATCTAAGCATAATAGTTATCGAGCTACCCATCGTAGTCCTAGTATGACAACTCGTAGTTCTGCTAACAGCACTGCTCAAGCCTGGGCGCAATACTTAGCAACCAATGGATTGTTTCAACACAGCGCATCCACTCAGCGTAATAATGCTGGAGAAAACTTATATGTCTCCTATACTACAGCACCCTCAATAAACTATGCCACCCTGGCTAACACAGCAGTTCAGTCATGGTACAATGAAGTCAAACTCTATAACTATAGTAGTCCAGGATTTTCTTCGGCCACTGGTCATTTTACCCAGGTTGTGTGGAAAAGTAGTACACAATTGGGTTGTGGTACGGCAAAAGGTACTAAAACTCTGAATGGTACTAAATACAATGCTTTCTATGTTGTCTGTCATTATTTACCTGCTGGTAATGTGCAAGGGCAATTTCCCGCTAACGTCTTAAAACCGTAGTTATATGGGTGGTTATGAACCGTATCTACATAGGTAAAACCCACCTGTTCAGGTTTTAAAGCTTTGATTTTTATAAGTCCGCACTGACGGACTTTTTTTATGGACTTAATTGAAGAAATAGGGTTTTGATTATTATCATGAAATAAAATCACACACCTATTTCTAATTTACCATCTTTAACTAATTTAAACTTTGTTCCTCGCCATTTAATAGTATTACCAAAAAAGCCACAACACCAAATTATAAATCTTACTATATCTGCAAAGGGAATTAACCAAAAATACTTTTTAGTTACAGAATCATTAAGAAGTTTTACCCCTATTAACCAAGCCATAATCAATCGCATTAAGAAAGTGATAGAGAAAACTAACCAAGAAAAAATAGAACCACTATTAGTTATTAATAATAGTAAACTAGAAATTGTGCCAAAAGTAAATATTAATCCCCCATAACCCCACGGACGAGAAACACGAATACAACGAGCCCAACGAATTTGACGATTAATAGAATCTAATAAACTACTATGTCCTAATCCGTGTTCTACAATATAGTTAGATAATACTACTTTTTCACCTATTTGAGTTGGTAAATAGCCAAGTTGATAGTCGTCTGCTAAATAATCAGCTACAGCCGCAAAACCGCCAATTTTTGTTAATGTGGTTTTACGAATGACAATGGTTGAACCTAAAGCAAATTTTATCCCTTCTAATTGTTTACTAACTAAAATACCGACTTGAAAATCTGTAGCTGTACAAATAGCCTCTAAAATAGTCGCTATTCCTTGGGCTGTGGAACGATATAAACAGGTAACAACACCGACTTTTTGATCTTGTAATGGTTGAATGACTGTTTTTAAATATTCTGAACCGACACGAATATCACTATCAGCAATTACTAAAATATCATATTTAGCAATAGTGACAGCATTAGCTAAATTACTAATTTTCAAATTTGCGCCGATAATCTGATCTTTTACTAATAAATTAATATCTATTTCTGGGAATTGTTGAATTAGTTTCTCAATTACTTCTATACTAGGGTCTGTAGAACTGCGGACACTAAAAATAATTTGATATTGGGGATAATTTTGTTGACAAAATGAAGCTAAGTTGGTATAAGTTCCCTGATCTATACCACAAAGGGGTTTTAGAATAGTGACAGGGGGATGAAATTCCGGGTTTATGGGGGGAGAGTCCCGCAAAAAAATGATCGCTGTATAAACCCCATAGGTGTAGAATAAAACGGCTGATAAACAAAGAATTAACATCAAGGGAAGGGAGTCAGGGACTAAAACAACTGACAACTGACTATTAACAATTGACATAATGAATCTAATTTACTTTCTTTTAAGTTCTTCTTGGACAATGGTAGCAATAGCCATTATTACAGGTTTTTTGAGTGGTGGTAGTAGTGCGGGGTTAATTGCTTTAATTAGTAGTGCTGCGAGTAAAAGCAATGCTGCACCTCTGACAACTATAGCCTGGGGTTTCGTCGCTTTAGTTACCGTGGCCTTAATTACCGGCGTGATTTCCCAAATCATGTTAATTCGCTTATCTCAAAATGCGGTTTTGCAATTAAGAATGCGGTTAAGTCGGCAAATATTAGCTTCAGAATTAAGTCATTTAGAACAATTAGGAAATCCCCGGTTATTAGCAACTTTAACAGAAGATGTTCAAGCGGTAGCCAATGCTGTTTATGTTATTCCCTTTTTATGTATTGATATTTCCATGGCTTTGGGATGTTTATTATATATAACATGGCTATCTTGGTTAGTATTTATCATGGTTGTGGTTTTAATGATTGCGGCTATTGCTAGTTGTAAATGGTTATTAGATAGAGGAGAGAAATTATTAGCTTTAGCCCGTGAAGATCAGGATAGTTTATTTAATAATTTTAGCACAATTACGGCGGGAATAAAAGAACTAAAATTACATTATCAACGGCGGCAATTTTTCCTGAGTAATCGTTTAGAAACTACAGCCAGTAGATTTAGAAATCATAATGTCCAAGGTTTAACCTTATTTGCCACAACTACCAGTTGGGGAAAATTAATATTTTTCTTTGCCATTGGTTTTGTCCTTTTCATTTTACCACATTTATTCGCCATTGATGCGGAAACTTTATCTGGTTATATTCTCACATTTACTTATTTAATGTTACCTATGGATAATATTTCCAATAATTTACCATTAATTAGTAAAGCCAGCGTAGCATTACAAAAAATTGAATCTTTAGGTTTATCCTTAGCCAGTCGGGCAGAACTTGCCACTGCACCTCCTAATTCTCTCATAAATTGGCACAGTTTACAACTTCAAAATATTACGCATACTTATTACACAGATAAAGAAGATAATAGCTTTATTCTTGGTCCAATTAATCTTACCCTTTATCCTCAAGAACTAGTTTTTATTGTTGGTGGTAATGGTAGCGGTAAATCATCTTTAGCTAAATTAATTACAGGGTTATATATTCCTGAAAATGGAGAAATTATTTTAGATAAAAATTTGATTACAGAAGGCAACCGCGAATGGTATCGGCAACATTTTTCTGTAGTATTTTCAGATTTTTATTTATTTGAAGAACTCTTAGGATTAGCTAATAATAACTTAGATATTCAAGCCCAAAAATATTTAGAGAAATTGCAACTTGATCATAAAGTCAAAATCGAAAATGGACAACTTTCCACCACAGCGCTGTCCCAAGGACAAAGAAAACGCCTAGCATTACTAACAGCATATTTAGAAAATCGGCAAATTTATCTATTTGATGAATGGGCCGCCGATCAAGATCCCTTATTCAAAGACATATTCTATACTCAATTATTACCAGAATTGAAAGCACAAGGAAAAACAATCTTAGTAATTAGTCATGACGATCATTATTTTCATTTAGCCGATAGAATTATTAAATTAAACCATGGTAAAATTGAATTTGATAAACTTCCACAAACTTAGAAAATCAGGACTTATACCAATTTTCTATGAAGATGCACATAATCAGATGTAGTCCCCCTTTGCTAAGAACTCCCCTGTAGTCCCCCCTTGCTAAGGACTCCCCTGTAGTCCCTCCTTGCTAAGAACTCCCCTGTAGTCCCCCCTTGCTAAGGACTCCCCTGTAGTCCCCCCTTGCTAAGAACCCCCCTGTAGTCCCCCCTTGCTAAGGACTCCCCTGTAGTCCCCCCTTGCT
>Ga0208052_100005_pt1 | contig 115100 bp, 121 predicted proteins | sample LakMenEpi18Jul08_FD_150710 | JGI IMG/M metagenome (GOLD analysis project Ga0208052, IMG submission 150710) | Freshwater microbial communities from Lake Mendota, WI - 18JUL2008 deep hole epilimnion (SPAdes) | ecosystem: Environmental > Aquatic > Freshwater > Lake > Epilimnion/Euphotic zone ... | reverse complement strand
TCACAATGGCAAAGATTATCCCATTAAAGACCGTCAAATATTACAGAAAAATCCAAAAGACCCAGATTTAGCCATAGTTACCTTTGAAGCCCAGGAAAATTATCCTATCGCTCCTTTAGGAAATTCTAATGATGTAAAAAGGTTGGCGGAAATTACAATTGCCGGATTTCCCACTATTTTTGGCAATAAAGGCAAAGATAGAACATATACCGTCACACCCGGTAAAGTAGTCACTTTCAATGATAAAGGAGTTAACGGTTACAGCTTAGTGTACAATGCTACTACTTATATTGGTAATAGTGGTGGTCCTGTATTTGATAGTTATGGTAGAGTTGTCGGTATTCACGGACTAGCAGATGCAGGTGGTGGGGATGACAATACCTCCCAGTCAGAAACAAGAGGAAAAAGAAAACTACCTATACCAGTGACAAATCCGGGAACTGAACAACAGAGAACAAGAGAAAAAGTAACCCCAACAAAGGGAAAAACTGGACAACAGGAAACGGGAACATCTACAGAGCAAAAAACAGGATTTAATGCAGCAATTCCCATTAATATCTTTTACTCTCTCACCGGTCGGAAACCCCCTACCGGGTCTCCTATTCTGCCAAAAGAAGAAAAACAAAAATTAGCAACCAGAGGTAATACTGTAGATTTCTCTTTTGCTGCCAAATTGGAAAAATTATTATCTAAAGGTGATTGGAAAGGGGCTGATGAAGAAACAAAATCTCTAATGTTGGAGATTAGCCAAGCTTCTGGATCACTTAATGATAAGGCAATTTCCCGATTATCTTGCGGAAATTTAATCGCCATTAATCAACTTTGGCAAAATCAAAGCCAAGGTCGCTTTGGTTTTTCTGCACAAACACAAAAATGGAAAAGTTTATTTGGCAATAAATTTGAGCCAAATAATGAGAATTTTGACAATTTTGCCAATGATTTAGGCTGGCTTTATCGAGGTAGATATTTGTCCAAGGATCAGCTTAAATACTCCTTAGATGCGCCCAAAGGATACTTCCCTAGAGCATTTTTAGATGGACCTGTTTGGGGGAATTTTATTGCCCGTTTGGATAGTTGTAATATAAAATAAGTGTATACCTATAGAAATCTTACCTATAGATTGCCGTGGGTATATATGTCTATAAATTCAGCGAATTTTGCTTCCATTTCAAAAATTGAACTTAACAATTAAAGTTGATATCCTTTCTTAACGGAAGCTTATTGACCGAAAAGACGGGACACAAGCCCCGTCCTTCCAGGGCGGCTTTATGTTAAAATTTGGTCATAGTCGCCATAGGGCATTGGGAGACTTTAAACGGGCGCAGAGACAGAGTAAGACTACTTCGGTAGCGTCAGTCAGTGAAGCGTCAAGAATCACCACACCTTCAAGTCGGTGAGTATGTCAATAAATAGTCCACAAATTCTTGACTTTATAAGAGGTGAAAAAATGTCAAAAAGAGTTTGCTCTATATCCTATTTGATCAAGATTATTGCATTGTCCACTCCATTAGTATTCATCCAATCCTTGCCAAGTTGGGGACAATCTGCTCGTAATGCACCTGAGATTGGTTTTGAAGTTCAGGGAAAATCAGAACTTAATCAAATAGTTTTGCCCTTGTATAAGTATGTAGGTGAATGTCCTAGCCCTGGTATTTATATAGGCACCACTAAAGCCTGGTTCACATCCTCAAGCGAACCACCAAAAAAGGGCAGAAGAGTAATTATCAGAAATATTTCCCGGGGAATGTCTCCCGACAATTTTCCACACACTAATCGGGATTATAGCAAAGGCAGATCCTCGGAGTTCACTAAAATAACTACTGGGACTGAGCATAGGGATAGTGCATTTGTTGTGAGGCCAAATTACAAAAATGAATTTGAATACGAGATTAGACAAGATAATTCAGTAGTTGAGAGGGGACAATTTTCAGCAAACGTTCAAAGAAGTTCCAATGTGTCAGAAATTCCTAGAGAAAAAGAGGAGGTTGATAAAGGATACTGTGCAGAAAATGGCGGTTTTTTGGGTTTATCTTGTAAAAAATGGGTATCTAATAACGTCAAAGAGTGCCCAAAAGACTAAGTTTATATTGAACTAATCGGGGATAACGGAATCAACCTAAAACCCTCTTGTAGAGATGTTCCATGGAACGTCTCTATGTTTCTTTGCGGATATGTCTAATAAATTATGGCTCTTGAGTGTATCCTAAGCAAAATCTGAACACAAAAATCTCATAAAGCTAGTTATGTATCAGCAATCAGCCTTGTGTTTGAATATTATAGCAAAATCTTCAATATTCCCCTGTTCCCTGTTCCTTTCTCTCTACTTCTCGGTTTAGTATAACAAGTAGCCAAGAGCCTAAATTATTGAGCGGTTCTAAGTTGTAAATTTACTATTGAAAGGGAAAAGACAAGGAATTTTTTCACAAATTCTTGGGGACTGCTATAATTTCCTCATTATAATGGGGTTTAATTTTGGCAGCTTAATCAATGATCCCCATAAGGACTTAGTATAGATTGGTGTTAGCCATATTCCAGCTACGCTATCAAAGATGATAACACAAAACCCTAAAACTTAGAACCGCTGTTGACTGCAACGCATGATGAATCAACTGAATAATGGTTTTACAATATTTCTCAGTCTGTTAGTTGAGGCGATGCCTTTTTTACTACTGGGTGTATTTTTCTCCAGCGCGCTATTATCCTTTGTCAATGAAAGTAAATTAGTCAAGGTTATGCCTAAAAATCCCCTGTTGGGGGCTTTATTTGGCAGCTTGATGGGGCTTTTTTTCCCAGTCTGTGAATGCGGTAATGTGCCAGTGGCAAGACGGTTATTGATGCAGGGAGTGCCCACACCAGTAGCAATTGGCTTTTTATTAGCAGCCCCGACCATTAACCCCATTGTCATTTGGTCAACTTGGACCGCATTCCGCGATCAACCAGAGATTGTAGTGTTAAGAGTGGTATTTTCTCTAGCCATTGCTACGATTATCGGCGTGATCTTCAGTTTCCAACCAGACTTGATTCCCTTTCTGCAACCAGCGATCGCTCGTTATCTTAAATTTAACCCTCCCACCGCACCAAAAATAACCGCTAAAGGAAGACAATCTCAACTACAACCCCAAATCAATGATCTTGGGTTATTGCAATCAGGAACATATATTTTGGGCGGGACAACGGGAGCATCAAAACGCATAGATAATAATTATGGTGAAGCTGCTGTAATTCCTAACTTTAGTAAACCCTTACCAGAGAAACTCCGTTCCTTACTAGATAATATTGTGCAAGAATTGCGGGAATTAGGAGGAGTAATGGTACTAGGAAGCGCGATAGCCGCCGCTATTCAAGTATTAGCCCCCCGTGAACTGATTATTGGTCTTGGGGCAGGACCTGTTAGCTCTATTTTGGCTATGTTAGTATTAGCAGGGGTCGTATCAATATGTTCTACGGTTGATTCGTTTTTTGCCCTATCTTTTGCCTCTACCTTTACCAGCGGTTCATTATTAGCTTTTTTAGTATTTGGACCAATGATTGATATTAAAAGCATTGGCTTGATGTTATCAATTTTCAAGCCAAAAGCCCTCATCTATCTGTTTATCTTAGCTGGACAATTGACACTTTTATTCACCTTATTTCTGAATTTACAGGTGATTTGATGTACTTGCTGTAGCATTTGTTCTGAAATGCGGTCTTGGACTTCCTTGGACTCTATTACACCGACAATTCTCTTTTAGGGGCAAATGTGGGGTCTGAGGTATAGATCCTAAATCCTGAGCTAGTGCAAATATAGTAATTGGAGATAAAACTCTTGTTAGCTAAGGAAGAATTAACAACTGACCACTGACCATTAACCACATAACTTTAATGCTGAATTCCCAAACTAAAGCCCCAAATAAACTCATACCTTGGTTAGATGTGGTAGCTATTACAGCTTGGGGTATTTTAATGTTGAAATACTGGCTGACGGGCAAACTGTATTTATTAATTCATCCTGATTACTTTTGGTTGGCCATCTCCGGTGGCACGGGTTTGTTGATAGTGGGTTTTTTTAAAGGGTTACAACTATGGAAACACCGTCACCTTCCCGAAATACCTAATACTCCACATATTAGTTTATTTCCTCCTGGCTGGGGTAGCTTCCTACTACTAACAGCCGCAATTTTAGGATTAATGATCACACCCCGCGCCTTTGCTAGTCAAACAGCACTAGATCGGGGTGTGACTGAATCAATTGGTGGAAGTCGCGCTCAACCCCAAGCATTTCGGCCTACATCTCGCTCAGAAGAGCGATCGCTTGTAGACTGGGTGAGGACACTTAATGTCTATCCTGAACCAGACAAATACACGGGACAAAAGGTCAAGGTTCAGGGATTCGTGATTCATCAACCTAATGTCGGTGAGGAATATATATTTTTAGCCCGGTTTGTTCTTACTTGCTGTGCTGCAGATGCTTACCCAGTGGGATTACCTGTGCAAATATCAACTTCTTCCCGTCAACAGTACCCACCTGATACATGGTTAGAGGTGGAAGGGGAAATGACAACTCAAACTATTGCCCAAAAACGCCAATTAACTATCAAGGCTAACTCCCTCAAAAAAATTCCTCAACCTCAAAATCCTTATAGTTATTAGTTAGTTGTCAGTTGTTAGTTGTCTGTTGTTCCTTAATCTAAAATCCAAAATTGTGAGATGAGCAAATCCTATAAACTTATTCAACCATTAGACGGAATTGCGATCGCAGTCATGCTTTTGCTAAGTGTGTTGATTGGGTTAATCATTTGGAAAGGTGATGTAGTCAAACCTAGTGTCCGCAACTTTACCTGGGAAAACCAACAAATTGGAGCAGATAATCTCTCTTTCTCCCTCACCTTTAGTCGACCAATGGACTCCAAAAGCATTGAGGAGAATTTTAAAATAGATCCACCTCTAGCAGGTAAAATCAGTTGGGCGGGAAGAAGAATGGTGTATACACTCCTCACACCAGCCCCCTACGGTACAAATTACCAAGTCAAATTAGAAAAAGGTAAAGATAAATATTCTCAAGCAGAAGGGAAAAACCGCGTCATGCAGCCTTTTACAGGTAGTTTTACCACTCGTAACCGGGCCATCCTTTATATTGGGGCTGCTCCAGAAATCCAAGGACAATTGGTGCTTTATAATTTAACCCAGGAACAAAAAAAGGTTCTTACCCCTAAAGACTTAATTGTTATGGATTTTGAGCCTTTCCCCAATGGTGATAAAATTCTCTTTTCTGCCCGTTCTTCTAAAAATCCCGATCTACTTTCTGCCCAACTTTATACTGTCACCACGGGTATTTCTGGTCAAGTTGGTAAAGAAACAGAAGCCCCAGGTAAAGTTGACTTAATTTTAGATAACAAAGAATATCAAAACCTGAAATTTGACCTTTCAGCAGATGGACAAGTCGTTGTGATTCAACGAGGTAAACGAAATAATCCCGGTGATTTTGCTCTCTGGTATTTATCAACCAAAAATGACAATTATGGCGAAACACCTACCCCAAAACGCTTAGAAGGGCAACCTGGTGGAGATTTTCTGATTTCAAGAGACAGCAAGGCAGTGGCAGTTTCCCAGGGAGAAGGAACAGCAATTGTATCTTTAGAAGGTGACAGCGATAAACCCTTGGATTTTCTTCCTCAATTTGGTTTAGTACGGGCTTTTTCTAACGATGGCTCTCAAGCAGCAATGGTGAAATTTAATACTGACTACACGCGAGATTTGTTTTTAGTTACCAACCAAGGTATACAAAAACAATTGTTAAAAACTACAGGTTCAATTCTTAGTTGTCAGTTTGACCCTGCTTCCCCTAGCCTTTACTGCTTAGTTACACAACTTATTTCTAAGGAACAATACGTAGAACAACCGTATTTAGTATCTATTGATTTGAAAACAGGAAAACAAAAACCTCTGATGCTTTTACCTCCGGCTCAACGTAATATTCAAACTAGTTTGTCACCCGACGGTTTAGGATTCTTGTTTGATCAAGTTGTGCCTATTACTAATAACACTACACAATTACCCGCAAACACTTTAAAAACTGATGATGGTGAACCGATTGCTAGTAGTAGTCTTTGGTTGATGCCCTTGCTACCTATTGCTGATAATCAGAATGTAAAAATTAAACCAGAGCAACTACCTCTAGTAGGTTTTCATCCTCGTTGGTTGCCTTAATTAATTGACATTTGACGACTGATAATTAACAATTGTCAATTATCAACTGTCAATTTTTCTGAATGTAAATAACTGACAACGGCTGCGTATTTGTGGATAAAAATTATATGACTATATGACTGTGACACATTCGCCTATTATCAAGCTAAAACCACGCTATCAGCCAACTACAGATTGTCAATGTGAAAACGTAGTTATGGAAAAATTGGAAGAGAGTAACCAACAAGACTGGATTGCAGAACCTAATATTAATCAACAAGCACAGGTGAACTTAGAATTCCAGCAATTACTGAATTTAAATACAGAATTAACTAGAGCTAATAATCATTTATACGCTCAGGTAGAGGAGTTAAAAACCGAATTAGCAGAAGCAGAAAAGATTTTGCAGTGGCAAAAAACACGCTCTAGCGTGACAGAATCTATGTTCAACCAACAAAATCAAGAACTTTCCGCTGGTCAAAAGCAAATTTGCTCTCTGTATCAGCAGTTAGAATCTGCTGTGCAAACTGTTCAACAACAAGAACTTTGTATTGAAAATTATAAGGCTAAGTTGCAAGTTAGCCAAGAACGGTTAGCACATTTGGAAAGGGAATGTTCTGTTCTGCAAACTAACTACAGTCGAGATTCTCAGCAGCTATTACATTCGGAAAATACTTGTCGTGAATTGCGGGCTAGGCTCATGCGGCAACAACGTCAGACTATGCAGTTTAAATCGGCTTTGGAAAAATGTTTAGATTCTACAATTCCTAGCCATGAAAATTTAGAGGATCATATTCATCATCCATACAATGTTATCCATAAACAAACTAGATTTTCTCGAAAGGCTCGATCTTTTTTTCCCAATGCTCAACCTATTCGGCCTTGGTCTGGTATTGTAGATTCTGTGAATAATTCTTGGGTTAAGTCTACAGTTACAAGTTCTGAAAATTATGAACAGCATTCAGAACCAGTAATTTTTAATTCTACAGAAGTTAATGAACCAATTATTCCTGCAAAAAATGGAGATGATTCTCAATTATTATCTACAGAACAAGATATAGAAGGATTAATTCATCAGTTTCTGATTACAGCATTATCTGAAGAATCTTCTCAGGTGACGGAAACCAATGTCAATATTGATGAAGCTGATATTTCTATTTTAGAATCTTTTGTGTCTACTCCAGAAAGTCATGAACAACCAGAAATAATCATTAAACAGGATTTTGCTACTACTGAAGATTCTGGAGGTGAAGATTTTTCAATATTTATTACTAATGCTTTAAGTCATCAGATAAATACTGGAGAAACGGAGGATTATTGCTTAGATGTTTCCTCAGCAACAGGATTAAATTTACCAGATAATGAGGTTTTATCGGGGTTATTGGATGATAATATTATATCTGGAAATAAATCGCCTTCACCTTTGATTTATCCCCGACGACCACCGAAGGGACGCAAATCTTTAGCATCTGTAGAATTGCCGAATTTTCAACCTAAGCATAAGTAGCTTTTTTGGTGATAAACCTTGAAAATATGCTGGAACAGTGATTAGGTGTGTTGGTATTATTGATGCTCTTAATAAAACTTTAATAGCATCCATATACACTATTGTTTCTGTCTTTCTTTGCGCCTTTGCGTGATAAAAATTAGCTAGTTGGGCATTATTAACCGCTAAAGATTGGGCGTTGCGTTATGCAGCGGCGGTTTCTTTGGGAGGAATTGCGACGCTGGAAATCAATACTATCCTTCATCAAGCCATGACACAAGAATCAGACCGAGTGGAGCAAGAACGGATTAGGATGATTTTGAATGCGTAAATCATCATTCTCTGAACGAATTGCATCAAGTTATTGACTTTAAAATTCGATCAATGTATATTTTGTATTGAGTGCAGACACAAAATATACAGCAAAAGTATGACTTTGATTGAACCGAAATTTAGCAAAAAAGCAGTAAGTAAAGCAGGGGATACGTTAATAAATTCAGATTGCTCCGATGAAGAATTCCTAGAAGCATTAGATATTGTTAGCAATTGGAGAGCATCATATACATTTCCTTTAAAAAATATTACAGTTTTATTACGATCTAAAGTAAAAACTGTTGAAAAAAATGCAATATTTACCCAAAGATTAAAACGTATTCCCTCAATACTAGGAAAACTCAAACGGTTTCCCGACATGAAATTACATAGAATGCAAGATATTGGAGGATGCAGAGTCGTTGTATCAGATGTTAAAAAAGTAAATACTCTGAGGAATTTGCTACTAAATAGCAGAACCAAAAACGTATTAATAAAAGAAAATGATTATATTAAAAGTCCTAAAGATTCAGGATATAGAGGGATACATTTAATTTACAAGTACAAAGGCAAGAAAGAGGATATATACAACGGACATACAATTGAAATACAAATCCGAACCAAAATACAACATTCATGGGCTACAGCAGTAGAAGTTACAGGAACTTTCTTAAAGCAACAATTAAAATCTGGAAAAGGGTCTGAGAAATGGCTATATTTTTTTCAGCTAGTTAGTTTACTTTTTGCATTTTTAGAAAATTGTGTCCCCGAAAATATAACAAAAGAAAGACTAAAAGAAATCAAAGATGAGGTAAATAGGTTAGTATTAGAGTTAGAAGTAGTCAAGAAACTTCAAGCGTTTTCAGTTTCAACTGATCAAATTACTAATGCTGTAGTTGGAGATTATTCAGGGTATTTTCTAATCTTACTTGATATTGATGAACAAACTGTTAAAATATGGTCTTACAAAGAAAAATACCTTCCTAAAGCAACTGAAGACTATATTAATTTTGAGAAAAAATATCAAGACAAAAAAGAGATAGATATCGTACTAGTTAATGCAAGGTCAATACAGATTCTAAAAAAAGCTTATCCAAATTATTTTGCTGATACTAAGGAGTTTCTGAATAAACTTAAGGAAGCTATAATAAAACAAATATAATAGAAATATTTTAAAAATCTAGTTAGTCAAATAGCTCACTAAATTCGTAAATCTCTGGATTTAGATTAGGTGCTAGTCACAACAGTTGTAGAGGCAAAACAGTTTCTCCAAGCTGACATGATAGAATTAGAATAACCAAAAAGGGCGCAGACCCTGCGCCCCTACGGAATGATTTTAATTAATATTTTCGCTCTTTTGGTGCAAACATTGTGATTGTGACGGGACGATATTGAATATCAATTCCCGTTGGGGAATAATAAGCCATTGTATGTTGTAAAAACTTATTATCGTCCCTTTCGGAAAAGTCTTCTCTAAAGTGTGCGCCGCGACTTTCTTGACGGTTGAGGGCGGAAGTTAAAATGGTTTGTCCCACTACCATTAAACTTTGCAATTCTAAGGCTTCAACTAATTCTGTATTCCATATTTTTCCTTTGTCATCTAAATATATTTGTGAATATTTTTTTTGTAATTGGGCGATTTTATCTAATCCCTGACGCATTACTTCATCAGTGCGGAAAACGCCACAATTTTCAGTCATATTATCTTGAAAAGCTTGACGAATTTGATTAATTCTGTACTGTCCTGGTTGGTCTATTAAGAGTTGTATTTGTTGTTTGGCTTCCTGAATATATCTGGCTTCATCTATTGATGGTAATTGCCGATTTTGGACATAATTAGCGATCGCCGCCCCAGTCCTTTTACCATAAACTACACATTCCAATAAAGAGTTACTACCGAGACGATTTGCACCGTGAACCGACACGCAAGCAGTTTCCCCAGCCGCAAAAAAGCCTTCAACAAAACTATCATTATTACTTCTAACTTGCCCATCAGTGTTGACAGGAATACCACCCATACAGTAATGATTAGTAGGACGAACCGGCATAGGTTGCGTAACAGCATCTACACCAACCAAACGATGGGCCTCCTCCCAACAAAAAGGAACACGACTCATGATTTTTTCCTTACCCAAATGGCGCAAATCCAGGTAGACAAAAGGACCACCCGCACTACCATCAGTATTCACACCACGACCAGCCCGGATTTCATAAGTGATCGCCCGTGAGGTAATATCACGAGGGGCTAATTCCATGCGACTGGGGGCGTAATTGGCCATAAAGCGATCGCCTTGGGAATTAATTAAATATGCCCCTTCTCCGCGCACAGCCTCGGAAATCAGCACGCCTACAGGATACAAACCCGTAGGATGAAATTGGACAAATTCCATATCCGCCAAAGGTAAACCAGCGATCGCCGTCATTGCCAAACCGTCACCAGTGGAGGCATAATCATTAGAAGTCGTATTATAAACGCGACCATAGCCACCCGTAGCGAACATTACAGCCTTTGCTCGTAATACCTGAACATCTCCATCCAAAAGATGAAACATGACCACACCCTTAGCCTGGCCGTCCTCTAAAATCAGACGCATTACATACCATTCTTCATAAATTTGGACACCATAACGGCGTAAATTATTTACCAATTCATGTAAAATCGCATGACCAGTTTTATCAGCAGCATAACAAGTGCGGTTGTGTGAATGGCCACCAAAAGCCCGTTGAGCAATGCGACCATCAGGTAAACGAGAGAACAACACCCCCAGATGTTCTAAATCAATCACCACATCTGGAGCTTCCTGAGTTAAAATTGCGACCGCATCTTGATCTGCTAAATAATCAGAACCCTTGACAGTATCAAAAGCGTGAGCTTCCCAAGAATCTTGATCATCAACATTCTTTAAAGATGCGGCCATACCGCCCTGAGCAGCCACAGAATGAGAGCGAATGGGGTGAGTCTTAGCAACTACCGCTACCTTTAAATTAGGGTCAATGCGGGCGATTTCCAGCGCAGCCCGACATCCAGCCAAACCACCGCCAACAATAATTACATCATGTTCGAGCATTGTCAATCACCAATTACAAAAAAAATTCCCTGTCTTATAGAACAGGGTAATGGGGAATGGGTAAATGGTAAAATCCCCTTTAGTTAGTTATTTGGGCAGGTTTTTGTGAAATATTAGTTGGTGTTGATTCTGCGTTTGTTGTGGGTTCTACAGCATTTAGTTCGATATTATTTAATAAAGTCGTCACAAACGCAAAAAGTAAAAAAGGCAGAGACAATAGGACAACAAGACCCACTGTGGCCAAAGCGTAAACTGGACGTTTCGCGCCCATTAGTGCTAAAGCTGAGGCTAGACTAATGGTAATCGTAATTAACCAAGCAATAATTTGACCGTAGATATCACCAAAGGTCAAAGTGCAAGCAAACCGATAGTTTTGAAGATTATTTTTGTTCATTTTATAAATTGCCCTTAATTCTCTTCTATAGTTTCTACCTTAAATCTATGTTTGCCTAAAGAACAATTTCTCAATATTTTTCCAAGGTTTGTAATATTACTTTACAAAGATCAATAACTTGGGCAAAATCCTCATGAAGATTTTAATGGCTGTTAGTCCTGTATTTGGTAAATTTACGAAGATATTAAAATATGGTAAATTTGTAGTCAGTACATTGTATCTTAGGTAAAATGTCAAAATTATTACCGTGGAAAATTACCATGAATAAATTCCATAAGTCACTAATGACTACCACAGCCATAGGGTTATTTATTGCACTTCCCCTGAGTGAAACAAAGGTTAAAGCTCAGGAATCGGCAGTTATTCAATGTGTCAAAGAATACACTAAATTGAATATTTCACCTGATGCTGCATTAGCACAGTGTCAAAAAAACAGTGTTGGTAGCTGTGTTAAAGAGTTAATGGGTAAAAAATATGTAGCTAAATCAGTTTCTGAATCTAGTGGACGTTACTTAATTGATTTAGGTGACAGTGATACAAGATGGTTAGAGGGTAAGGGCTGGAACGACAAAGGATGTAGTGCTAACACACAAGGCCCATATAAAAGACAAAGTGATCAGAACATAACTTTTTGGAGCAAGCAGCGTTCTTATGAGTGGTTTAGACAGGGTTTCTGCACACAATCACAGATAGAATTAGAGCAAAATTACTCCCTTGAGGAAGCAAAAACGCTTTGTGAATTAGGTTTACAGCCAAAATGATAAAAGCTGCCCCTCTTCCCTTATAAGCAAGGGTTTACATAGTATAGATCCTTAGCCAGAAAGAGTTTTCGTCGATTATTGAAAATCTAGTTCCCCTCCTCCTTCCGGGGGGGAAACAAAGGTAGTTTTATGACAACCAAAAGGTAAAGGAAGGGGTAGGAAAACGGCTTTTGGTAAAGTTTATAACATTAAAACTATTCTTTGAGATTTGTGGAATGTAATTAAGGTAAATTTAGACAATATTTTGAAAATCCCGGTATGATATAAAAATAAATGAAAACTAAAAAGTATTGATCTCAATGTTAAATGAATCTGCCAAATTGCCAAAAGTTAAAGATTCACTAATCGAGCAAATTCTTTTAGGAAATAAACTTACTCCTGAGTTAATTGCAATTCTGACCATATATTTTGTCCAAGGGATATTAATGTTATCCCGGTTAGCTGTTAGCTTTTTTCTCAAAGATGAATTGTTATTAAGTCCAGCACAAATGTCAGCCATTATCGGTATTAGTACCATACCTTGGATGATTAAGCCATTATATGGTTTTATTGCTGATATTTTACCATTATTTGGCTACCACAGAAAAACTTATATATTTCTATCGGGAATTATCGGAAGTGCAGCTTGGGTAGGTTTAGGAACAATAGTTCATAGTAGCTCAATTGCAACAATGATGATTCTCCTTTGTTCTCTTTCCGTTGCTCTTAGTGATGTAATAGTTGATTCCATAGTAGTTGAAAGAGCCAGATCAGAATCAGCAGAAAAATTAGGTTCTTTACAATCTCTTTGTTGGGGTATTGCAGCTATTGGTGGCTTATGTACAGCTTACCTTAGCGGCTTACTTTTAGAATATTTTACCACGCGTACAGTATTTTTAATAACAGCATTATTTCCCATAATCACCTCATTTGTCGCTTGGTTAATTACAGAAAAACCCATAAATAAAGATGAGAAAAAAAGCGATGATATTAAATATCAATTAGTACAAATACGGCAAGCAATCACACAAAAAGCAATTTGGCTACCAACAGTATTTATATTTGTTTGGCACGCTACACCAAATGCCGAATCAGCGTTTTTCTATTTTACAACTAATGAACTACAATTTCAACCAGAATTTTTAGGACGAGTTAGATTAGTAACAAGTTTCGCTTCCTTAATTGGGATTTGGGCTTTTCAGCGTTACTTTAAAACTATCCCCTTTAGAACTATGTTTACTTGGGGTATTTTTATATCTACTGCTTTAGGAATGACAACCTTATTATTAGTAACACATACCAACAGACTTTTAGGAATAGATGATCATTGGTTTAGTTTAGGTGATAATTTAATTATTACCGTCATTGGACAAATTGTATTTATGCCTGTATTGGTATTAGCAACAAAACTTTGTCCTCCCGGTATAGAGGCCACATTTTTTGCTTTAATAATGTCTGTATTTAATTTAGGAGGAACAGTTTCCTATTGGTTAGGATCTATCATGATGAAATGGTTAGGAATCACAGAACATCAATTTGATTCACTATGGTTATTAATCATCATTACTAACTGTAGTTCTCTAATTCCCATATTTTTTATTAAATGGCTACCAAATGGTACAATAGATATTGATGATAGTTCATCAATATAGTCTTTCAGGATAGTCAACAAAAAAATGCAAATATTAGAACCCCAAGACAGTCAAGTTTTAGAGAAATCCTATGCCCTCAAAGATTGGCAAGGAGGATATGAATCTCTTACCCAAGAATATGACTATTGGATTGATGATATAGAAGGAGAAATACCTCCAGAATTAGCGGGAACATTATTTAGAAATGGAGCAGGTTTATTAGATATAAATGGAGAAAGATTACATCATCCTTTTGATGGTGACGGGATGATCAGCCGCATTACATTTATCAATGGCCGCGCCCATTTTCGTAACCGATTTGTACAAACACCGGGTTATTTAGCAGAACAAAAAGCAGGTAAAATTCTTTATCGTGGTGTTTTTGGTACACAAAAATCTGGTGGTTGGTTAGCTAATATTTTCGATTTTAAACTGAAAAATATTGCTAACACAAATGTAATTTATTGGGGTAAAAAACTCTTAGCATTATGGGAAGCGGCCGAACCTTATTTACTGAATCCTCAAACCTTAGAAACATTAGGAAATGAATATTTTAACGGTGTTTTATCTAAAGGAGAAGCATTTAGCGCCCACCCAAGAATTGATCCAAATGGTACATTAGTCAACTTTGCTATTAAACCCGGACTATCAACTACAATTACCATTTTTGAATTGAATAAAAACGGAGAAATTACCAGCAAAAAAAATCATAACGTTCCTGGTTTTTGCTTTATTCATGATTTTGTAATTACAGAAAATTACTGTATCTTTTTCCAAAATCCCGTTAATTTTAACCCCATACCCTTCGCTTTAGGAATATGTGGTGCAGCCGAATGTATTAAAATTCAAAAAAATCAACCCACAAAAATCATCATTATTCCTCGCAAAACACAAACTGAAAATGTCAAAGTTTTAGAAACCAAAGCCGGTTTTATTTTCCATCATGTTAACGCTTTTGAACTAGAAAATGAAATTATTGTTGATTCTATTTGTTATGAATCATTAACAGAAGTTGAACCCAATAGCGACTATCGAAAAACTGATTTTGAGAAAAATTCACCTCCTCAACTATGGCGATTTAATCTGAATTTGTCAAACAATAAAGTGCAAAATCAGTTAATAGATCCTCGTCCCACCGAATTTCCCACAATTCACCCGAATTACATGGGTAAATCATATCGTTATTTATACAGTGCTGCGGCTCATCAATCAACAGTAAATGCACCATTACAAGCCATTTTTAAGGTAGATTTAGAATCAGGAACAAAACAATTGTGGAGTGCAGCACCGCGAGGATTTGTAGGAGAACCAATTTTTGTTCCCCGCGCAAATTCTCAACAAGAAGATGATGGTTGGATCATATTTGTAGTTTACAATGCAGAAAATCATCGTTCAGAGATAGTGATTTTAGATGGTCAGAATTTGGAAAAAGGTAGAATTGCAAAACTACATCTAAAACATCATATTCCCTACGGTTTACATGGGAGTTTTACACCAGAAATATTCATTTGATAGTTGACAGGAGACAGGGGACAGACAAGAGGTACAGAGATTTATTTTCTTTTCCCAAATGTGCAATTAATTTTGCCCAGATACTTATTCATTTAACGTAGGTTGGGTTGACGAAACGCAACAACATCATATTTATGTCTGTTTCCTGTTTCCTGTTCCCCGGTATAGTAACCGTTTCCTATCATATAAATAAAAATATAATTGTAACAAAAACTACAAAATTCATATATTTCTCAAAAAACAGAGTAAACTAACCTTATGAATCCAGTTTATAAACGAACTGTACTGAGGACTAAGTATGATGATGACAACCTCTCTCCCACTTATAGAAAATCATTCTCCCGCTCATATTTGCCCTTATGATCAAGCTTGTAGCTATTTAGAATGGGCTGCTAAAGAATTAAAATTAGATCAAGGTATCGTAGAAATACTCAGTCATCCTCGAAAAGTTATTACAGTTTCCATTCCCATAAAAATGGATACTGGAGAAATACGGGTTTTTGCAGGACACCGCGTACAACATTCGGATATTTTAGGACCATATAAAGGTGGTATTCGCTACCATGAAGCAGTGACATTGCGGGAAGTATCAGCCCTAGCCATGCTCATGACTTGGAAATGTGCATTATTAGGTATCCCCTATGGTGGTGGGAAAGGAGGAATTCCCATAGACCCCAAAAAGTTCAGTGTGGGGGAATTAGAACGGATTAGTCGCCGTTATATCAGTGAATTAATTAAAGACATTGGACCATCCGTAGATATACCCGCTCCAGACATGGGAACATCAGCGCGGGAAATGGCCTGGATGATGGATACTTATTCTGTTAATATGGGTCATTCTGTACCAGGAATAGTCACAGGCAAACCTCTATCTATTGGTGGTTCATTAGGACGAGAAATGGCCACCGGACGCGGTGTAATGATTATTGTCCGTGAATCCCTGGCAGATCATGGTAAATCCCTGACTGGAGCGCGGGTAGTGATTCAAGGTTTCGGTAATGTGGGCGGTGCTGCGGCAGAATTACTACATAAAGCAGGAGCAAAAATTATCGCTGTTTCCAGTGGCGCTGGAGGTATATTTTCTGAATCTGGTCTTGATATTCCTGCTGTTAAAGCTTATGCCGCTGAAAACCGCCGCAGTGTAGTGGGATTTTCACAAAGTACACCTATTAGTAATGAAGATTTGCTAACTTTATCTTGTGATGTACTAATTCCCGCTGCATTAGAAAACCAAATCACTCAAGAGAATGTTGATCAAATCAAAGCGCAATTTATCGCAGAAGCTGCTAATGGTCCTGTAACTTTAGACGCTAACCAAGTTCTAGAAGCCCGTGGTGTTACCGTATTACCGGATATTTTAGCCAATGCCGGGGGTGTAGTGGTAAGTTATTTAGAATGGGTACAAGGTCTTTCTTACCTGTTCTGGGACGAAGAACGAGTCAATAAAGAAATGGAACATTTAATGGTTCAGGCCTACCGTAAAGTGATTCATGAGTCAAAAGTCAGGGGAGTAAATCTGCGGTTAGCTGCTTATACTTTGGGTGTAGGTAGAGTCGCGCAAGCTTTAACCGATAGAGGTTTATATCCTTAGCTGATGTTTTTACTACTACCCCATCTTCAGGGGATTCTCACTTATTAGGAATTGAAAATATACAGTAGCTTTCAGTATTATCAAGTACATCTACTAATGATCAAACTTTTGTGGTGCGGGCATTTTGCCCGCCAATAGATGCAATCTACTGTACCCTAATTTAACTGAAATTTGTACTTTTCTTAACTAAATTTTTACTTATGAGTAATGTATTAATTAGACAATTATGAGGGTAAAATTCAAAACACACAATGTATCTATCGGATTATAGATGTATACAGGATTCCAAATGCTTGAAGCTATTGCTGTTGCTTGGCTGTTACTGATTCTTGGTGATTTCCTTTCTACCTTCTTCTATCATGTCCCTGAACACGTTTTTGGTAGTCTTCACCTGACAACTCATCACTCATGGAAACAGAATTTCCGCCATTATGCAATTTTAACATTTAATCCCCAAGTGCTTTTAGATGGAATTTTGGGCGCATTACCATATCTGCTGGTAGCATTCTGGTTATGGGATTTATCTCCCATTGGTGTCATTTGTGGTTTATTCTTTGGTCAGTTTCATGTATGGTGGAGACACGTAATTTCTTTGGGTTGGCAAACACCTCAGGCTGTGACAATTTTGTGTCAATTTCTATTTATTACTACACCAGAACAGCACTGGTTACATCACCAAAAAACTAACTTTGGTTTTGGTGATATTTTCACTTTTTTTGACCAACCTGCAAAAGTTTGGATGCGTTGGTTACGGTTACAGAGAGTTTATTGGCGTTTAAAAGTTAGAATCTGACAACGGTAATAACACATTTCCTACACCCCCATACATTCTATGGATATTATAAGTCTGTTAGTTCTCTCATTTACTAGACCGAAAAGAGAGAACTGATAGTTGTTATTAGTGCCACCATAATAAACGAAATTATAAACAATTAAAACAAAACAGGGCGAACGATGGGACTCGAACCCACGAATGGTGGTACCACAAACCACTGCCTTAACCACTTGGCTACGCTCGCCATTTAATTTACTCCTGTAAATATAGCATGACTTCCAAAAAATGATCAAGCTTTTTTGTCAGAAATTTTAGATAATTTTTTTGTAGTCTTTAAAAGACTAACAACTACACTAAATAGGGCTAGAAATGAAACCTTTAACTATGATGACATGGGTAGGAGCAGCGGGCGTGGCTATTTTAGGGGTAATGATGGTGAAAACTAACCCCAGTCAGGGTGAATATGAAAAGTATGCAGTCCAAAAACTGACAACATACTTAGAGTCAGATGTATGTAAGAAAACACCAAGTTTCTTAGAAAAATTAATCAAAGTTGATTGTCAACAAATGCTTGAGTCTGCTATACCGCATATAAAGGAACTGATTACCACTACAACTAACCGACAAGATTATATGATTCTTAGTATTTACCGGACGGAAATCAAATTGGATTCCCGGATACCAGGGTACAAATTGGAAACCTTGGGAGTATTAAATCAATTTTATACTTATACTGCTGAACAAAAATAAATTACTCTAAGTCAAGGGATATTAAGCCGGACAATAGAAGAAATGATTTAGGGTAATGGAAACAGACTCTTAACGGCAAAGGTAGCAACCTGTTACAATTAATTAATTCCCTGGCTTCACTTTCGGAAACAAAAAATTAACAAGATGATTCAACCCCGTAAACAGTTTGCTCAACATTGGTTAAAAAGCGATAAAGCTTTAAATGCAATTGTGCAAGCGGCTAATTGTCAAGAAACTGATAAGGTTCTGGAAATTGGACCTGGTACGGGAATTCTTACTCGTCGTTTATTACCGCTGGTGAAATCTTTATTAGCTGTAGAAATTGATCGAGATTTGTGTAAGTTACTGGCTAAACAAATGGGTGAAAAAGAAAATTTCTTATTATTACAAGGAGATTTTCTCACTCTTGATTTACCATCCCAATTAACGGCATTTGCTAATTTTCAAAAGCAAAATAAAGTTGTTGCAAATATTCCTTATAATATTACTGGACCAATTATTGAAAAGTTACTGGGGACGATTTCTCATCCCAACCCAGAACCTTTTGATGCTATTGTTTTGTTAGTACAGAAGGAAGTAGCAGAAAGATTATATGCTAAACCTGGTTCTAGGACTTTTGGGGCGTTGTCGGTGCGAGTACAATATTTGGCAGATTGTGAATTAATTTGTACAGTTCCCGCTGCGGCCTTTGTACCTCCACCAAAGGTAGATTCCGCTGTGGTGCGGTTGATTCCCAAACAGATAGAAATTCCGGCTCATGACCCGAAAAAGCTAGAAACTCTGGTAAAATTAGGATTCGGTTCAAAGCGAAAAATGTTAAGAAATAATTTACAATCGGTAATTGCACGTGATAACTTGACCCAATTACTGGAACAATTAGAAATAAATCCCCAAGTCCGCGCTGAAGACCTGGGTATTGCCCAATGGGTATCATTGGTGAATATTATAGGAAATGGTGAAGAATTTCCTAGTTAGTGGTTAGTTGTCAGTGGAAAGATTTCCTATTCCCTATTTCCAATTCCCTATGCGTTCTTACAGTTTAATTGCACCTGCCAAAATCAATTTGTATTTAGAAATTATCGGCAGTCGTTCTGACGGGTATCATGAATTAGCAATGATTCTCCAAAGTATAGACTTATCCGACCAAATTGATATCCATTCTGCCAGCACTGAAAATATTCGTGTTTATTGCAATCATCCCCAAGTACCCACAGATCAAACTAATCTAGTTTATAAAGCAGCGATATTAATGGCTCAGGAATTTCCTAAAGCTTTTAGTAATTTTGGTGGTGTGGATATTACTATTAAAAAGTATATTCCTGTTGCTGCTGGTTTAGCGGGGGGTTCTAGCAATGCCGCAGCGGTGTTAGTAGGTATAGATTTACTTTGGAATTTGGGATTAACTCAGTCAGAATTAGAAGAATTAGGCGCTAGTCTTGGTTCAGATGTACCATTTTGTATTGGTGGAGGAACGGCCATTGCTACTGGTAGAGGAGAACAACTTTCTCCTTTGCAAAGTTTGGATAATTTGCATATAGTATTGGCTAAATATCGCAGTTTAGAAATTTCTACACCTTGGGCATATAAGACCTATCGGCAACAATTTGGCATTAACTATATTCAAAGTTCAGAAGGTTTAGCGGCTCGTGCTAGTGCTTTTCATTCAGAAGAAATGGTAAAAGCTATTGTCAATAAAAATACCGAAAAAATTGTTCAAGAACTACATAATGATTTAGAAAAAGTTGTCCTACCAGCTTATCCTCAAGTATGGCAATTGCGGGAATTATTCGCCAGTCAACCAGAAGTTTTAGGAACAATGATGTCAGGTTCTGGTCCTTCTGTATTTGCCATTGTTGAATCTAGAAATCAAGGAGAAATTGTCAAGCAGCGGATACGTAAAGCCATTCCTGATGAGGATTTAGAATTGTTTGTAACTCACACAATTAAACATGGAATTAAAATCGCCTAATTTATTACTAATATCGTTATGAATCAACCACAAAAAACGCCGTCAGCAGATAGTTCTACTCAAGTACAAGCAACTCCTTTGCGCTGTATAATTGGTTCAACAATTTCGGGAGGATTTGCATTTGCTACCTATTCTTTAATGATAGCAATTGCCACTACTTTTGCTAATAAACCTACCCATTCAGATAACCAAACTGTTATCAATATTGCTTCTGCTGTGCGTACCCTAGTTGTGGGTATAGTAGCTTTGGGAGCGGGAATATTTGGGTTAGTAGCATTAGGTTTATTTGCCTTATCAATACAACTTTTTATCCAGCAATTAAGTAATCCTAAAAGTAGTTAGTTTTATCTAATAGGAAATAAGGGGTATTTTTTTCTGCCTCTTGAATGGTTACAAAAAAAAAGGGAACAGGGAACAGACAATAAAGCTCTGTCAAAAAAAAGATGTTTTTAAAAGATGCGTAGCACGAAAAAAACATTGTCATTATTTTAATCTCATGTTTTTAAACATGATTTTTTCCTGTTAGAAAGTTGTCCGTTTCCTGTTCCCTCTGAAACAATTGATTAATGATTAGGGATTTTTAATAAGTTGCAACTTAGTATTTCCAGAATCTGCTGTTAACTGATATGTTTTTCGCCAATTTCTGGGGGACAAACCATAATGTTGGCGAAACTGTCGGGAGAAATGACAAGCATTTTGATAACCCAAATTAGCTGAAATTTCCTCAATTGTCTGATTGGTATTTTTTAGTAAAGGTAGGGCTGCGGTCATGCGTTGTTCAACAATCCAAACATTTATTGCCTTTCCTGTGTGTTTGGCAACTTGGTTAGTTAAATATGCAGAAGAATAACCAACGTATGCAGCAACATCAGATGAAGTAATTCCTTTTTGATAATTAGCTTCAATAAAATCAAAAACCTTTTTTAGATGAGGAATATTCGGAAAAATTGATTGAGAATTTACTGATTTGTTGGGTAATTCTGTTAATGCTAATTGATGGGAATTTATGCCATACCAATATTTTAAAAGAGCTTGTTTTTGTAATTTAATATCAATCGCTCGCAATAATTCATCCGTGGTTATAGGTTTAGTTAAATAATCATCTGCTCCTAATTCCATGGCTTTTCGTAAAGAGGCTTTTGTGTTAATAGCCGTCAGAAAAATAAAAGGAATAATGCTTATCAATGAATCTTCCCGCAGATTACTTAATACAGTATAACCGTCCATGTCCGGCATTACCAGATCACAAATTACCAAATCAGGTACATATTTTTTGATTAATTCCAGTCCAACAATACCATTTTTTGCATCTATAGTATCATAGCCTTCAACCTGAAGACAATTTACAACAAAATTCCGGTTCACAATGTCATTATCAATGACGATAATTTTTTTTGTTTTGTACATAATTATGCCAATCACTAAATTTTTTTACTCATTACTAAACCCTGGATGGATTTATGTACAAATCTAGATATAATCTGGACAATAGGGAATAGAAAATGAGAATAAATAGTTAATAAAGTTAATGAAATCTTGATAATTGCTATTGTCTCAATGAGGGGTTAATCTTTGACAAATTTATATTTCAGGGTGAACAAATTTGATTTTATCAATAAAAAGTAAATACTTTCAATTTAGTTGCATCAAAACATAATTGTTGTTTGTCACCCTGAAATTTGATCTTCATTGCCATACAAGTTCGATTCTGTCAACTAATATTTGTCTAGATTTTTGGTTTTTGAGATTTTATAGTTAAATTATCATTTATTTACCTGATTTCACTAAATTTACTCTCTTTTCTATTGGACTACAAAAGAATATACAAAGTCATCTGTCTATAGAAATATCTTTATGTCTCAAATTAGATGTTAGTGATTTAACATCCTCCCAAGGGAGGATAAATAACTGGTTAAATTGATATATTTGTGAGAGATAACAGTTAACAGACAAGGAATGCAGTAATTTTTGCTTATTCTCGTCGTGTACATAACTAGACGGGGAAATGATATAAACCAAACAACAAACTTAATTAAAAAATCTTAATTGAATCCTACCAAAAAATTAACCTAAAAATAGACAGAAATACTATATAGTCTGTTGTGCTAAATTTAAACTTAAAAATCCAAGATTTTGACAGTTAGGTTAAATGTAAAAAATAAGAACTAAAAAATTATCAAATTCATCAAAAAATAATTCATGTATTGGTAGTGTAACTTTGGGTAGTCTTAAAAAAGAAGCCTTTGCTAATCAATATTAGAAAGATTCTTAAAACCATGATTCTTATTATCAACAGGAGCGACAGGAGTATATATTATGAGTGAAAATTTTAGCAGTTATAATTTATCTGTTAACAAAAAAATCAAAACTGAACAAATAGAACAAATAATCAAAGCGATTATTGTGGGTAAATATTCTTGGGCTTGTGTTCTAGTTTTACAATTTGCTGGTTATAACCCTATGGACTACATACCCTACCGTACTTATATCAGATTACTTAAAACTAACTGCTTACTTGGTAATTCCCAGGAAAATTAACCACCTATCAGACAAGTTAATAGATTCGATTTTCGATTAAAGTAGTTGCATTTTTAAATCCATTTAAATTTCTCCTAGAAAATAAAAGGGAAGGTGAAGATTCATCAATAAAAATCGCTCACCATTATACAGGTTCTATGATCTACCAAACTACAAATAATTATCAAATGCAAGCAATTATTAAAGAAATTGTGTGGCATAAAAAACTAGAAGTTGCACAAATACAACAGGATATGTCTTGGGCTTCCTTGCAACGTCAGTTAACTGCTGCTCCGACGGTACGGGATTTTTTGACGGCTTTGCAGTTGAGTATCTATAAACCTAGTTTAATTGCAGAAGTGAAAAAAGCATCGCTTTATCATAGTGTAATTAGACCAGATTTTGATCCAGTTACTATTGCTCAGTCCTATAAACGAGGAGGAGCATCTTGTGTATCTGTGGTCACTGACCAAAAGTTTTTTCATGGTGGTTTTGATCATCTACGTGCGATTAGATATCGGGTCGGAATACCTTTACTTTGTAGAGATTTTATCATTGACCCTTGCCAAATTTATTTAGCACGTTCGGCTGGTGCAGATGCAATATTATTAATTGCCGCCATTCTTACAGATAAACAACTACAGAACTTTTTACGAGTAATTCACTACTTAGGCATGAATGCCGTAATTCAAATTGATAACTTAAATGATTTAGATAGAATTCTCGCATTAGAAGATGTGAGAGTAATTGTCATTAATAACCAGAGTTTAAGTGATTTTAGCATTAATATTAACATTACTGAGGAATTATTAACAGCTAGGCGATCACTAATTCAAAAATTAGGCATTGTGGTAATTAGTGAATCAGGAATAGAAACCCCTGATGATTTAGCTCTATTAGCAGGAGTGGGTGTACAAACAGTAATCATGGGAGAATCTTTACTTAAAGAAAATGATTTAGAAGTAGCCGTCAGAAATTTACTTCAAGCCAAATTTCCTATTAATTATCAGCGTAATTATACCTGAGTCTTCCAGAGGTCTATGATCTCACACTTAGCTAGTAGAATTAACAAGTGTAGACAGGGCATTTACGCCCTATTTACACCTAATTTTATAAACTTTTTCCAGTATAGGCGCTCATGGGTTCTTTGATAAATCGGATATAAAGATGCCTAAAAGTAGATTTAATCACACGAGGCATAGCAAAATCTATGGGCATTAATTTTTCAGGCAATTGCCAATCTGTAATTTGTAATAAATCTGGTGATAAATTTGGAAAGTGAATATCACTTAATTCTGGACATATTCCTAATCTTTGGGAAGCTGCAACTGTGGGAACTTGTGCGGGTGCAACTTGGAGAACTTCTAACATTGCTCTATCTAAAGCAAATACATTAGTTGAGGCCGCTAAAATTTCTAAATTCCGGGGTTCTCCGCCACTTGGTCCATTACCTTCATGACCAATAATTCCATCTAAAATTGTTAAAGTTGGATTAATTGCTCTGGCAGTTTCTACTAACATTTCTCCGAATTTATTAGCATCTTTTCCCGCTTCTAGATGCCACCAAGCTTTCATTTTACCAGGAACACAACCAAAGAGATTTTTTACTCCTAAAGTTAGAGTTAATTGCAGATGAGATTTAACTTTGGGAAGATTAATAATCACGTCTGCTTCCATGGCTTCTTTAGATAAAAGCAAGTGATTAAAATTATCATTTACTGTTTGATAACGTTTACCATGAAATTCAACAAGTGGTAATTTTAATTCTTCTAAAATCGGCAATAAACCATTGGCTATGGCCACACCTTTAGCACTACCAAAAGCGGGACTATCTCCTAAAAATGGGTTACCACCAACAGCAATTACCATTTCAGCAACAGCACGCACTAATTCTGGACGGGTAGTACATTCTTTAGTCGGACGAGAACCTGTGAGGAGATTAGGTTTGAGTAAAACCCGGTTTCCTGGTTTGACAAAAGCAGCCATACCTCCTAAAGGTTCTAGCAGTGTTTCCAAGGATTCTTTTAAAGCTTCTTGTTCGTAGGATTTAGCCCGAATTAGACTAACAGATGGTTTTTGTGTTTGCATGAGGAATAATTGCATTATATGACATTCAGCATTATTAATACTGTATCAAGAATTTGAGACTCTAGGGGAAAAGTTCTTGAGATTATCTTTAATTAAGCAAACCTTCCAAAACCTGTTGTAAATCAGTCGTCAACTCAGCCACAGATTGTCTAGCAGCAACCCGACTACTTTTATAAACAGCATAACGGTCAGAAACAGAAATTGGTTCACCTACAGTTATCTTCACCTGTTGCTTACCCAATTGTGGACGATTTAAAGGTATATTTCCCTTAATTTTATTAACCATATCCCATAAAAGTAAAGTCGTTTCTGCAAATCTTTCTACTGTGGGTTTTTCGCGGATATAAATCCCAGAAACAGCTACAAAACTTTCCACTAACCTCATGTGCCACATCCGAAAATTTGCTTCTTCAGCAACTCTATCTCCCAAACTTTTCTCAATAGTTGATATTAATTTAATATCTTTAAAATCTTCCCTAAATATGTAATTCCAACCGGCTTGTTCTACCCGTCTACATCTATCATTCCAATTACCTCTAGATGGTAAATCAAAATATTGTTCAGCAATAAATAAAGCAATATTCATCACAGATTGTAACCGATAAGCTAAAGCCTCATTTCTATCTATAATTTCCCCATTAGTAATTTTTTCATCTGGTAATGTTTGATGATAAAATTTAGTGTAAAATTGCTCCATTATCCCTAATAAATGTTCAGCTAAACCTAATAATCGGGGATAAAGTACAGCAAAATTAGCTGCTGTTTTTTCCTGATTTATAAATAAACCACTGGCTGTTTCTAATTCAGTTAATAAATTTGCTATATTATCCCAAGGCTCATTCTCATAACTATATTTAATCCCAATTGGTAAAATTAAAACTTCTTCATCTCTTCCCGCTTTTTGTAAATCCTCTGCACACCAAAAACCCATTTGAGCGATACCCGGTTCTAAAGGACTAATAATCTCCGATAAACCATTTGTAGCACCTTCCGGGGCAGCAGCCATGGGAAACCGACCATTAATATACAAATCCCGCGCGGAACGCAACCCCGTCCAGTCAGCCTTACCGCGTTGAATGGGAGTCCCCCCCAAATGGGAAATGACCCAACCCACATGAGCGCCAGCCCAGAGCGGAATACCCCGATCATAGATAAAATGAGCATGAAGCGGATATTGTAGCTGTATACCCCCAATTCGTGCTACTTTAGGCAAGATTTGGGACAGTAAATAAGTTAAACAAAGCGGGTCTGCTGTTTGAGGATGACGAAATGCTAACATAAACCGGATTTTACCATCCTGAAATCGTTGATAGCAATTCGCTAAAGTTTCAACGTTGTTTGCTTCAATGTTGCCAATGGGTGTTTTCCACTGAATCCAGTTAGGTAAAACTAAATGTACCAATTTTAACAATAAAGGGTTGAAAGCTGGCGGAATAAATTCTAAAGGTGGTTGTGCTTGATACATTTTATTGGTAATAGATAATGGGTAATAGGTAATAGATAAACATTTTCTGCACCCTGTTCCCTATTTTCTTATGACGTGGAAACATTTTAAACCTACGCGATTTGAAAAGTTAGTAAGTAAAGGAAAAAACAATGCGATTATCACAAATGTTATTTGTTACACTACGGGATGATCCGGCTGATGCGGAAATTCCTAGTCATAAATTACTACTCCGTGCTGGTTATATTCGTCGTATTGGTAGTGGGATTTATGCTTATCTTCCCCTAATGTGGCGAGTTTTGCAAAAGGTTTCTCAAATTGTGCGCGAAGAAATGAATGCTACTGGCGCACAAGAATGTTTATTACCGCAATTACAACCTGCGGAATTATGGCAAGAGTCGGGAAGATGGGATACTTATACTAAGGCTGAAGGAATTATGTTTTCTTTAGTTGATAGAAGAGAACAACAATTAGGATTAGGTCCAACTCATGAGGAAGTAATTACTACTGTTGCCCGTGATATGATTCGTTCATATCGTCAATTACCTGTACATTTATATCAAATCCAAACTAAATTTCGTGATGAAATTCGTCCCCGGTTTGGTTTAATGCGCGGACGAGAATTTATTATGAAAGATGGTTATTCTTTCCATGCAGATGAAGAAAGTTTGAAAAAAACTTACCAGGAAATGTACACTGCTTATAGTAATATGTTACGTCGTTCTGGTTTGGCTTTTCGGGCTGTGGAAGCTGATTCTGGTGCTATTGGTGGTTCTGGTTCGACAGAATTTATGGTGTTAGCAGATGCGGGAGAAGATGAAGTTCTCTATACTGAAGATGGTAAATATGCAGCAAATGTAGAAAAGGCGGTTTCTTTACCAGCAGAAGCAGAAACTTCACCTTTTACAACTTACGAAAAACGGGAAACTCCGGGAACAGATACAATTAAAAAACTTTGTAATTTCTTGAAATGTTCTGATACTCAAGTTGTTAAAAATGTTCTTTACAAGACAATTTCTGATAAAGGCTGGACATTTTTTGTGCTAGTGAGTATCCGTGGTGATCAGGACATAAACGAAGTAAAACTTCAAAATGAGTATCTTAGGAAATTCTCCTCAAATGAAGATTTGGACAACTATCCAGAAATTAGGTCTACTGTTCTAAAACTAGAGCTTGTTAGCACAGAAGAACAAAACCTTTGGTTTTCTCGACAACTCCCTCAAGGCTATATTGGACCAAATCTTAGCGACGACTATCTTCGTCCTTCTCCGCGTCTACGTAAAGAAGAAATTCAGGAACTTACAGGTTTAACATCTTCATTGCTCGATGAGGTTATTAATGCTGATTTAGTAGTGAATAGAGAAGACTATGATGTATTGAGTGTGGGTATAAATATTCGCAAAAAACTTTTATCTCTGGGTAGCATCACAATACCATCTACATCTGGAAATGCTAAAATGTTGGAGTCAGTTAGTCTAATGAATGCATATAAAGCACTCCAGAATTTTCAGAAACAGTATCCTTATCCTCTATTCCGACACTTACTAGATAAGACAGTAGTTAACCTGAAGAATTTTGTTACTGGAGCTAATGAGTCTGGCTATCACGTAGTTGGGGCAAATTGGGGAGAGCAAATTAAACTACTAGAGGATGAAACTTTTACTGTAGATATTCGTAAAGCAAGACCGGGTGAACATTGCGAAAAAAACCCCAGTCAAACCCTACAAACAGCTAGAGGTATCGAAGCCGGTCACATCTTCCAATTAGGTACAAAATACTCTCAAGCTATGGGTGCAACTTATACCAACGAACAAGGGGAAGAAAAGCCTTTAGTTATGGGTTGCTATGGTGTGGGTGTGTCACGGTTAGCACAATCAGCCGTAGAACAATCTTATGATAAAGATGGCATAATTTGGCCAATTGCGATCGCACCATATCACGCCATTATCACAATTCCTAACATTAAAGATGTTCAACAAATTGAAGTCGCAGAAAAACTTTACACAGAACTTAATAAAGTAGGAGTAGAAACCTTATTAGATGATAGAGATGAACGAGCAGGTGTTAAATTCAAAGATGCGGATTTAATTGGTATTCCCTTCAGAATTGTCACAGGTCGCGCCATTACAAATGGTAAAGTCGAAATAGTCAAACGCGCAACTCGTGAATCTCAAGAAATAGCCATTGAAGAAGTCATTAATACATTACAACAATGGATTAATGAGGCAATAGCAAGTTAAGACTCAAACCTTGTGGGGTGGGCTTCTTCCCCGCCATATCAAGTTAAAGCTCAAACCTTGTGGGGTGGGCATCTTGCCCGCCCTTTGATAAATATGACGATTTGTGGTAATTTATTTTCGTAACCATACAAGTAGTAAGTTTTATGTCAGCAGAATTTTCTACCCCAGACAGTTTGTGGATTATTACTGAAGAAGTCGCGGAAACCTCAACGACGACCATTAGCGGTGCTAGAAGCAGTGGTGATACAGGTGGATTATTAGGACGTAAAACTACGGAAGAACAAATAATAGTTACCAAAGAAAAAGACAAAGTAGTAATTACTAGACGTAAAGTTGAGGTTACAAAACTCAAGCAGGAAATGAGGGGATTTATACAAGCTATGCGAGAATGTTTAGATGAAGCAGATGATCCTGACTCTAAAATCCGCCTAGACGAAGTGGAAGTTTCTGTAGAAGTCAATGGAGAAGGACAACTGAGTTTATTCGGAACCGGGGGAAAAGTAGGCGGTAAAGGCAGTCTGACTTTTAAATTCAAGCGACAATCATAGATGAAAATGAGTAAGAACTGGGCAATTAGTATCGGCATTAATCAATATGATAACCTGCAAGCCCTAAACTTTGCTAAACGGGACGCAGAAGCAATGGCCGCTTGGTTTCGGGAAGAAGCCAAATTTGATCAGGTGTTTTTATTTACAGAGGACTCTCCACACATTAACACCAGTCCACCAATTCCCACCCAACCAACCTTCGGAGGGTTGCGGGGGTTTTTACGAAGACAATTTGAACAACCTTTATTAGAACCAGAGGATAATTTATGGTTCTTTTTTGCTGGACATGGTATGCGTCATGCTGACAAAGATTATTTAATGCTTGCAGATAGTGATCCTGGTGATATTGAACATACAGCTATTTCCGTTGAATATATTACTGAAAGATTGCGTCGTAGTCGTGCTGATAATGTAGTTTTGTTATTAGATGCTTGTCGAGAAGAAAGTAGTCGTAGTGGTTTAGGAATAGGTGAAGAAAAGCATCAAGGAGTAATTACCTTTTATTCCTGTGCTGCTAACCAGAAATCTTGGGAAATTGCCGAATTACGACATGGTTCATTTACACACACACTATTAACAGGTTTAAGATTACATGGTGAAGCTAATTGTGCCACAGTGGAAAGATTAGATAGATATCTCAATTCTGCTGTTCCTCAATTAAATACTAGATATCAAAAAGAAATTCAAAATCCCTATCTCAAGGCAGAACCGCCATATAAAATGTATTATATTTTGTTAGAGCAATCTGCTACAATGAGAGATGTTGAATCATTAAAATTACAGGCATCCTTATCCGAAAATTCTGGAAATTTTGAGTTAGCAGAACAAATATGGATTAGGGTTTTAGGTGTGTCTCGTGCTGATTCAGATGCAATATCAGCTATTAAAAGAATTGCTATCAAAACGAGTGATTCAGTAGAAAAACCAGTTTCTTTAAAGGTTAATAATCCTCAATCTATTGGTCTATCTAGAGGTGATGAATACCCACAATTTCCTTTAAAGGAATTTGAGTTTGAAACTAAAACAGTTGACAAAACAGGAAAAATAGTTAATCAAGAGAATCACCAAGCTAAATATTTTAAAGAAGATTTGGGGAATAATATCACCCTGGAAATGGTACAAATCCCTGGTGGTTCTTTTATGATGGGTTCACTAGAGTCAGAAAAAGGTCGGACTCAAGATGAAAGTCCACAACATCAGGTAAATGTACCTGGTTTTTCTATGGGTAAATTTGTTGTGACTCAAGAACAGTACCAACAAATCATGGGTAAAAATCCTTCTTATTTCACTCAAAAAGGAGCAAAACGTCCTGTAGAAGAAGTGTCTTGGGATGATGCTGTAGAGTTTTGTCGAATGTTGAGTGAAAATACAGGACGGGAATATCGTCTACCCAGCGAAGCAGAATGGGAATATGCTTGTCGTGCGGGGACGACTACACCCTTTCATTTTGGGGAAACGATTACAACTGAGTTAGCTAATTATAAAGGAACTTCCATCTATGCTTCTGAGCCAAAAGGTAAACATCTTCAACGAACAACAGATTTAGGTAGTTTTCCCCCTAATGCTTTTGGTTTGTACGATATGCACGGGAATGTCTGGGAATGGTGTCAAGATGATTGGCATAATAATTATTCAAATGCGCCTAAAGATGGTAGTGGTTGGACAAGTCAAAGCGGTAATACTAAGGCACTGCGCGGTGGTTCGTGGGGCAACATTCCTGTATATTGCCGTTCTGCTTATCGCACCTACAACGCCCTCGCCTACCACTACTTCAATATTGGTTTTCGGGTTGTATGTAGTGGTGCGACGAGGACTTAGTAGCCCTTTACACTCTTACGCTTTTGCTCTTTGCTCTTCTTTTCTTTACCCTTCAAAGCGTAGTGGAACGGAGCGATCTAAAAATTTTTTTGAGCCTTATCCTGGGAAACAGAATCTAGTTTAAACTTCAATTCCCGCCTCTCGCAATCGTTTCTCCAAATCTGCTAAACGTTGTAAAGCAGCTTCCTTTTCTCGTCGTTCTTGTTCCTTTTCCCGTCGTTCCTGCTCAACCGACTCAAACCCCCACAATAACAAATTACCCTGTTTATCCCACCAGCGCAACCAGTAACCATCACGGTTTTCCCGCTTTCCTGACCACACACCAATAAATAAATCCATTTCCTCTAACCAATAACGGTTATTTTCATCAGGAGAACGTAATTCATATTTTCCTGAATTTTGTAACCGATGTACCTCAAAAATACCCGTACTAGGGTCAAAAATCAGGTAATTGGCAACTTTTAAAACTTCTTCATAAAAAAACCATTTACCAGGAGGAAAAGTCCGTTTACTGGAATATTCACTCCCATTTGTATCCGAAAGAAATTCCATCACCACCACAGGAAGTTCACCCTGTTTGTGAGGGGTATAACTGCGTTGTATTTGCTCTCTAGATCCGGTAATTTTCGGTATATAAGCCCAATCAGGTGCTTTCACCACAATTTTGTCATTAACTGCGGTACAGATACCATAATTGGTCGTAGCGAGGGCTGTTTCTGCGAGTTTCCCCGCCAATTGTAGACTTTCCGTCAGCGCCGCAGCCAAAGAAGGTTGATTGACATTATCCACAGGTTCATCGTCTAAAATGAAGTCTTCAGGCAAAAGTTCCCAGGTAATCTTGTGGGTCGAAGCAGTGACAACCATAGCAACCACATCGGAGATATTAATCAATTATACTATAACTAGTCAACATATTTTTCAGGAAACCTGCAAAAATTACCTTCTTAAACTCTTACCTCCCGCGCCTCTGCGTGAAAAGAAATATAAATTATACCTCATAATCCAGTTACCAACTGACTTGCGTACTACATTTTACCCAATTCTAATTTAAATCTTTTTTCAAAAAACCATAAGATTTAGATAAAGGAAAAAGTGACGGACCGAAAAAGATAACTCTACAATTAGAGTAGGTGAGAGCAAAACCAGCAACAGCAGTTTATGTACAAATCAAAACCAAAGACTTGTATCGGGGATAAAACCTTTATAAACACGCTGCTTATCTTACAAATAGTATTTCCGTCCTTAATCCAGTAGGTTTTATATATGAACGACCAACAAAGAACTAACAGTATTTCTTCTGGTGTGGTAGCAGCTATATCCGCAGCCGTGGTAGCAGTAAGTGGTAGTGTAGCTTGGTTTTCTGCCCAAACTCCTGATACTCCCACACCTACCAACTCCTCACAAACTATTAAGCAGCCAGTAACTCAACAGGGTAATGAACAAACTGCTAGTATATATTGGCTCAAATCTAAAGAAAATCGGCTGGCTTTAGTTCCCCAACCCTTGAAAATTGCTGCTACCCAACCCGACCAAGTTTTAGAAGCAGCATTTAAAACTTTATTAGCCGGTCCAAGTGAAGGTAGTGATTCTACCACTATTCCTAAGGGGACTGAACTATTAGGAATAAAAGCGGAAAATAATGATGTTCATGTGAACTTATCTGAAAACTTTACCACTGGTGGCGGTAGCAGTTCTATGATGGGACGGGTTGGACAAGTTGTATATACTGCTACTAGTTTAAATCCTCAAGCTAAAGTATATATTGATGTCAACGGTAAACCCTTAGAGGTTTTAGGTGGTGAAGGTGTGGAAATACCACAACCACTCACCCGCGAAAGTTTTCAGAAAAATTATCCGCTTTAGTTAGTGGTCAGTGGTCAGTTGTCAGTTGTCAGTTGTCAGTGGTCAGTTGTTAGTTGTCAGTTGTCAGTTGTCAGTTGTCAGTTGTCAGTTGTCAGTTGTCAGTTGTCAGTTGTCAGTTGTCAGTTGTTAGTTGTTAGTTACCTGTTAATATTTAATCGGGGTTAATTCTCATCAAAGCTTGACCATATTCTACTGGTTCACCATTTTGAACTAAAATTTCCATTACCTGTCCAGAGACTTCGGCTTCAATTTCATTCATTAGCTTCATAGCTTCAATGATACACACACTTTGACCAGCTTTGACGCGATCGCCCACTTCCACAAATGCAGCCTCACCCGGTGCAGGAGCGCGGTAGAAAGTCCCTACCATTGGTGATGGGACTTCAACCAATTTTTGATTAATTGGTGAAGAAGAATGAGCAGGTTGTGCCAGAGAATTATCCACAACCTTATTTATTACACCTCCTTCAAAAATTGCACTGGGTGGAGTTGTAGATCCCAACTGGGTTATACCAGCATTAACTACACCACTAACCATTCCTTGGGGATTATTGCTAAAACTGACAGCTTTCCGTACTGTTAGCTCAAATTCATTATTTTTGAGGGTAACTTCCGCGATATCTGTTTGGGCAATAGTTACTAATAGCTGACGGATTTCATTAAAGTCTAATGTCACAATTATTTTACCTCGACCTAATTGTTAAATTAAAATTCTCAGTAAGGCAGGGATTTAATCCCTCTATAAAAAAGGGATTGAAATCATTAATACCAATTTGGGCTTTAGTCCTCACTATTCCCAGTTAGTATCAAAAAAAATGAGAAAAATCACTCCCTGCCTAAATACTTGTCTTCTCTGGTATCAATCTTAATTCGCTCCCCTTGGGCAATAAACAAAGGAACCATGATAATTGCACCAGTTTCCAGAGTTGCGGGTTTAGTACCACCTGTAGCAGTATCACCTTTGACACCTGGATCTGTTTGGACAATTTCCAAGACTACAGAATTAGGTAGTTCCACTTCCAGTACCTGTTCACCCCAGCGAATTACGTTAACTTCCATACCTTCTTTTAGGTACTTGACGCGATCGCCGATTTGCGCTGTAGTTAATTTACCTTCTTCATAACTTTCCATATCCATAAAGACAAACTCATCACCGTCCTTATAGGTATATTGCATCGTTACTTTTTCCAAAGTTGCCTGGGGAACGGTTTCCCCAGCCCGAAAAGTTTTTTCTAACTGTTTCCCAGTTTGGACATTTTTTAAAGTTGTCCGCACGAAGGCAGAACCCTTGCCTGGCTTAACGTGAAGAAAATCTATCACGCGCCAGACTGAACCATCTAATACAATTGAAACACCAGGTCGAAAGTCGTTACTAGAGATCATGAAACTTTCAAATTTTGCAAGACAATCGGCATTTATTGTACCCTTCCCGCGCCATAAGTTGTTAGTTCTCAGGAAAGAGGAAACAGGGAAACTGACAACTGACAACTGCTCCTTAGTTCCTTAATCCCCAGTCCCTCAATGTGGGAAGATAATTAGTGAATTACTTCCAGTCAACACTTTGATGCTGAAGAAAGGGAAATTTCATGTTGAACTTATTTAAGTCCTGGGTGAAGAGTAGCCTAAAGGTAATATTGCTCTTAACAATATTTTTAGGCATAAGTACGACTGGGTGGACTGCCACTAGTAATGCTGGCTTACCACGGGGAAACGCAATCACTGACGGTAAGGCTTTGTTGCGCTATGCACTGCCGATAAATAATCAACCCGTACGTAAACTACAAGCTAGTTTAGAAGATATTTCTAACCAACTGCGGGCAAATAAGCGTTGGAGTGCAGTTAATAATGACCTCAAGCAAGCATCCCGGATACTCGATAAACCTTCCCAAATATTAGCAAGTATTCCGGAAGAACGCCAACCTCAAGCCCAAGCTTGGATGACTGAATTGAAATCTGGCATTACAAAACTGCAAGAAGTAGTTAAAACTAAACGAAAGGAAGCAGTTCTTGATGAAAGAGCTAAATTACTGGATCTTGTCAGCTTGTTAGAAGAATCAATGGTGAAGGAATTTCCCTTTGATGTTCCTGCTGAGTACAGTAATTTGCCCCAACTCAAAGGACGGGCTACTATTGCTTTCAAAACTAATAAGGGCGATTTGACTGTAGTTGTAGATGGCTATAGCGCACCTGTCACCGCTGGTAATTTCGTGGATTTAGTACAAAGAGGTTTTTATAACGGTTTAGAATTTACCCGTTCTGAAGAATCTTACTTTTTACAAACTGGAGATCCTGTAGGTAAGGAAGTCGGTTTTATTGACCCTGAAACTGGTAAATATCGGGCTATTCCTTTAGAGATTTTAGTCCAAGGTGAAAAAGAACCAACCTACGGTATTACTCTCGAAGAAGCTGGGCGTTATTTAGATATGCCGGTTTTACCATTTTCGTCTTTTGGCGCTTTAGTTATGGCCCGTCCAGAAAGTGATGATAATGGCGCTTCTTCTCAAATTTTCTTCTTTTTGTTTGACCCAGAACTTACTCCCGCAGGACGCAATCTTTTAGATGGTCGTTATTCTGTGTTTGGTTATCTGACTGAAGGTAGAGAGATTTTAGATAAACTCAAAGCTGGTGATAAAATTGAATCTGTAACTGTTGTTCAAGGCGGAGAAAATTTAGTTCAACCTCCAGTAGTTTCATAAGAGATTAAAATCAAAATTTAGGGACGTTTAATTAACCTTAAACGTCTCTATTTCCTAAAAGCGATTTCATATTTTTTCCTTTGCAATTAGCAGTAATAAAAACGTCTTTGAATTAATTTTTGAGTCTATCCATTATTTTCCTTAATTTAGCTAGAACGTTTTTTTCTAAACTTGTAGACCAACGATATTTATAGCTTTCATGCTTGTATATACTAACCTTTTCCTTGAGGTTTTCTATATGTTCAATCAGTTCTGACAAATCTTTTTCAGTTTTAACACCCCTAACAATACCAGCGGTCTTTAGGTAATAACTCCCTATTACATCTGCTTCTTCTTCTGAAGCATTATGATCTTTACGATAATGGCGGATTTTACCATTCATTTCTTCAAAATACGAGGCTAGACTTCTGACAAGAGCAAAATCTAGTTCATCTAGTTTTTTAGGTTCATAATTAATGTTTTCTTGAACTGATTTAGGAGGAGTGTTTGGTTCAGAAATAAAAGCAGAGTTTTGGATTTGATCTGAATTTTGAGATTCAGCATTACTAAAGATATACTCTAGAGTTTTTAGACAGTCCAAGAAAGATGAGATATTGCGGGCAATTACCTGTTTTGTGTGAGTATTGATAATGGCATAGCCAGAACCTTCATTGACTACAGCATATTGCCCTTGTACTGTCACATAGGCGTTTGTGTCTATTCTTTTGATGTCGTTCATTTGGGAAACTAAAAAGACAACTGTTTTTTAATATACTCTAATTGGAACATGAATTTGCATAACTAGCTATATCAACAATAATGCTCATGCTTGATGACGTTGCTGTTATAGTTATAGCTTTCGTCATACTCGATAGTTCCAAAGAGGTCTAATACTTTGAGCCGCTTACGACGTTGAATATATTCGCGCAGTGCTGTTTCTACTAAAGAATCAATGTTTACCTGATTATCAAGTGCCAACGCCTCTTTTAGTAAGGCTTCGTTAATGTTGAAAGATGTAGTCACAATCAATTCTGATCCTAAAAATGACTAAACAAATGGTAGCGCACTCTAGGCGATCGCTCACAACCCCAATTCTAAACCATCGCTCTCCAACATCCCCAAACAGCGAACTGCTTGTAGCAGCGCTTCGCTATCGCTCACAACTACCCTAATTTTAAGCGATTACTAGGTCGCGCTTCTTCATTAAGACACTAAGCAAATAATTAGTTAATAAAATTGCACTTATTTGTTATAATGTTTTTCGTGGTTAATAAGAGAGAAGTTATCTTGTGAAATCTACATTTAACTGGAATCCAGAACAGACTTTACTCGAAAAACTGATCAATTTGGCTAGTAAACGTGGTCAATCACCGGAATCAATTATTAGTGAAGCTGTCAGATCATACCTGGAAATTCAATCACTAGAAACAGTTAATGATGCTGTATCTGATCCGTTAATTGGCTTATTTGCAGCCACACCTGATTTAGCTATTAATTCCGAAGATATTCTCCAAAATGAAGTGACAGAGAAATCAGGTTGGACATGGAAAGAACCCCAGCAGTAGCTGATACTGGCTTTGTTGTCGCATTGTTGAATCGTTTGGATACAATTTTAAACGCTCTCCCAACTTATTCCTAAACAGCGATCAATCTCTTTGTTTGATGAATTTTCGCAAAGATCGCTTGAAGCGAGAAGTAAGAACCAGTTTTCTCATTATGTTTCATTATTATTTAAGTAAGTTCTTAATTCAGCGATCGCTTCAATTGCGGTTTGAGGTTTAAGATTACCAGTTCTAAATTCAGCTAGTGCTTCCTGTGATGAACTTGCTAATTCTTTTCGTCGCATATCAGCTATTCGACGTTGTAGGATACTAATTAGTAGTTCTTGTTGATCAACTGATAGCTCAGTCACTAGATTGAGAACTTCTTCAAATGTGTTAATTTGTTGCATAAATGCTCTCAACTAAATTACTTTATTTATTTTAGTATTTCTCTTGTAGCTTTGCTAATAATGAAATATCGCACCCCAACATCCCCAAACAGCGAACTGCTTGTAGCAGCGCTTCGCTATCGCTCACAACTACCCTAATTTTAAGCGATCGCTCACAACCCTAATTTTAAACGATCGCCTATTTTTCTTGATTCAGGAGTGAACGCTGATAAACGCAGATAAACGCGGATTTTTTGTCTGAATCAGGATGTCCAGGATTTGAGGATGTACAGGATGTAATTGCTCATTTGTTTGTTGGTAGTTAATGTTGTAATTGTTTGATAGCGTAGCGTGGCGTTAGCCATATCAGAATAAACAAAATCATCCCCAAATTTTCACCAACAATTATTAAATAACATCCTGTAAATCCTTTAATCCTGGTTATCCTGATTCAGACAAAAAAATTCTAACTGACCACAAACCAATTCTTGATTATTGATTGATCTGTAATTTTCCTACTTGAATAAATAACGAACCACTCCAGACACAGAGGAAGAAGATTATAAACTGGGTTGAAGATCCCCGGCTTCTTCTTTGATCATATCAATTAATTATCTGTTATGTTCAGAAGTCTGGGATCTAGTTAGAGTGCTTCGCTATCGCTCACAACCACCCTAATTTTAAACTATCGCTCTCCCAACTTATTCCTAAACAGCGATTCCTAGGTCGCGCTTCGCTGTCGCACACAACCACCCCAATTTTACACGATTCCTAGGTCGCGCTTACGCTATCGCACTCCAACATCCCCAAACAGCGATTCCTACTGAGTGCAACGCTTACGCTAATGCACTTCTCCCAAATTCCCCAAACCGTTTATCATGGAATAAATCAACGCTAAAAATCACTAACTCAAAAAACGTAAAGATATATGGATAACAAAAGTAAACAAATTTACAATTACACTGTACTTGTGGAAAAGGAACAAGATGGGGGTTATCATGCCTTTTGTCCTGTTCTCAAAGGTTGTCATTCTCAAGGAGATTCTTTTGAAGAAACAATTGAGAATATTACAGAAGCTATTGAATTATATATTGAAAGTTTAATAGCTGATAATCAACCTGTTCCTAAAGAGGATTTAATTGTTAAGCCATTAAGTATTTTATTATGAGTAATTTATCAAGTATAAAAGCTAAAGATTTTATTAGGGTTATCGAAAATTTGGGTTTTTATTTTGACAGACAAAAAGGTAGTCATGCTATTTACAAGAATACTAATGGTTTAAGAGTTGTTGTTCCAATTCATCAAGGAAAAGACATTAAACCAGGTACTTTAATGGGAATGATTCAAGATATTGGTATTGACAAAGAAACATTTTTTAAATTAGTACAAAAATAAAGCGATCGCACCCCAACATCCCCAAACAGCGATCGCACACTCAACTTATTCCTAAATTCCGCCGATGATAGCAATTTTCAAAATCTTTGCAATTTTCGTAATTATCCAGCCAGTAAATCCGCAACACTTACTGATCTGAAGCCCACTCAAATAGGGCTTGAAGATTTGAAAATTTAATCACTTTATATTGTGCTTTGAGAGTAGTATTGCTCTCATTATACAAAAAATTCTCAATTTTTTCTGCCTTCACTTCTAAATGAAGGTAAAATAACCTGAATGAGTCCGAATTTTTGCTCTCTTCTACTTCGTATAACTCTTGAGACTTGTGACTGTTATGGTATTCTTTGAACAATAAAAATCCATCAGTACATACAGTAGACGTAAAGGTACTAAGAATCGTTTCAGTTATACTTGTATTCCCAAACCCGCAGCTAACAACAGTATCCAATAGGCCTTTGACAAGCTTTAATCCTTGATCAAAATTCATATATTTTTTAGTGATTGATTCTTCATATTTTTGATCAAGACCTTCAGATTGTTTTTTAATCTTGCTCTTAGCCTTTTCAATAACTTTATCTTTAAAATCAGGATATTTTTTTGCTAAATCTGATACTGAAAAAATATTTCTGGCATCATTTTCATTGACACGTTTCGTCAATGATTGATAATAATCTACCCCAAAAGCCATTTTAAGAAGCTCTGCTAAAAATTCTAACACCATAATTTGACCTGATGTACGCATAATTTTTCTCCTAACAGTAAATCAATTTTGTCTAGGGCTAACTGCACAATTGAGCAGCAAGCGATCACCCGACTCAAAACCAGAATATCACAATACTGTCAGCACTAACGTTTTGTTACATAACACCATAACTATTGTAAACAAAATTTAAAACCAGGTGAGAGAACCTGTATTCTTTGTTAAGATTCATGAATAAATATGTTGTTTTCTATATCATTTTGTGTCAGATATAGGACAAAACCCCCACAGAATCCGAGTTTTCTGCTAAAAAACTCTTATTGCCGAAAATAATTGCAGTTACAAACGGCCATATTAGCCGCGACTAACTTCATGAGAACACGCCTTAAAGGAGCTTATTTGAATGTTTACCCAAGTCAAGTCCACGATTCGACATATTGCACCTGACGATTTACGGGGACGTAAATTAATCAAGGTTGTCTATGTCGTGCTAGAATCCCAATACCAAAGTGCATTATCGCAAGCGGTACGGGAAATTAACGCTAATCATCCCAGCGTTGCCATAGAAATCAGTGGATACTTGATTGAAGAACTACGCAACTCTGAAAACTATGAGGAGTTGAAACGCGATATAGCCAGTGCTAATATATTCATTGCTTCTCTAATTTTTATAGAAGACCTAGCACAAAAAGTAGTTGCCGCAGTCGAACCCCATCGTGATAACCTAGATGTGTCCGTTGTCTTCCCCTCCATGCCCGAAGTTATGCGCCTCAATAAAATGGGTAGCTTCTCTTTGGCGCAGTTAGGACAATCGAAGAGCGTTATCGCTAACTTCATGAAAAAGCGCAAAGAAAAATCTGGCGCTGGTTTCCAAGACGGAATGTTGAAGTTGTTGCGGACACTCCCCCAAGTGCTGAAATTCCTCCCCATGGAAAAAGCACAAGACGCGAGAAACTTCATGCTCAGTTTTCAGTATTGGCTAGGTGGTTCAGCCGAAAACCTGGAAAACTTCTTGCTGATGCTGGCTGATAAATACGTATTGAAAGGTGCAGAAAAAGAAAGCTTTGCTGCTGCTAAGTATGAAGCGCCAGTTGTTTATCCCGACATGGGAATTTGGCATCCTTTAGCGCCGACTATGTTTGAGGATGTGCGAGAATATCTGAACTGGTATTCTGCCCGCAAGGACATTTCCCAAGACCTGAAAGACCCCCTTGCACCCTGTGTAGGTTTGGTTTTACAACGGACTCACCTAGTTACCGGTGATGATGCCCATTATGTGGCAATTGTGCAGGAATTGGAATCTTTAGGGGCAAGAGTTCTCCCTGTTTTTGCTGGTGGTTTGGATTTCTCTAAACCGATAGAAGCTTACTTCTATGAACCAATTACCAAAATGCAGTTAATAGATGCGGTGGTATCTTTAACTGGTTTCGCTTTGGTGGGTGGACCCGCGAGACAAGATCATCCTAAAGCTATTGAGGCATTAAAACGGTTAAATCGTCCCTACATGGTCGCCTTGCCTTTGGTCTTCCAGACCACGGAAGAATGGCTAGATAGCGATTTGGGGTTACATCCCATTCAAGTGGCTTTACAGATTGCTATACCTGAACTAGACGGGGCAATTGAGCCGATTATCTTATCAGGTAAAGATGGGGCAACCGGGAGAGCGATCGCTTTACAAGACCGAGTAGAAATAGTTGCCCAACGCGCCTTAAAATGGGCAAATCTGCGCCGCAAACCCAAATTAGACAAGAAAGTTGCCATCACCGTTTTCAGCTTCCCTCCCGACAAAGGTAACGTGGGTACAGCCGCATATTTAGACGTATTCGGTTCTATCTTCGAGGTTTTACAAGGACTCAGAAACAACGGTTACGACGTGCAAGACATTCCTGCAAACGCCCAAGAATTGCTAGAACAAGTCATCCACGACGCACAAGCACAATACAACAGCCCCGAACTCAACGTTGCTTACAAAATGTCTGTGCCAGAATATGAAGCACTGACACCCTACTCCCACCGCTTAGAAGAGAACTGGGGACCACCTCCCGGAAACCTCAACAGCGACGGACAAAATCTGTTAATCTACGGAAAACAGTTTGGTAATGTATTCATTGGTGTCCAGCCCACATTTGGTTATGAAGGCGACCCCATGCGGTTGTTATTCTCCCGTTCCGCAAGTCCCCACCACGGTTTTGCAGCATATTACACCTATCTAGAACGGATTTGGGGCGCTGATGCTGTGTTACACTTTGGGACACATGGCTCATTGGAATTTATGCCTGGTAAGCAAATGGGAATGTCCGGTGATTGTTACCCAGATCAACTAATTGGCTCAATTCCTAACCTGTATTATTACGCAGCTAATAACCCCAGTGAAGCCACAATTGCCAAACGTCGCAGTTACGCAGAAACAATTTCTTACCTGACACCACCTGCGGAAAATGCTGGTTTATACAAGGGTTTGAAAGAACTCAGCGAGTTAATTGCTTCTTACCAAACTTTGAAAGACACAGGACGGGGTGTTTCCATTGTCAATTCTATCATGGATAAATGCCGCATTGTCAACTTAGACAAGGATATTGAGTTACCAGAAACCGATTCTAAGGATATGTCCTCGGAAGAACGGGATAACATTGTGGGTAGCGTTTATCGGCGGTTGATGGAGATTGAATCGCGCTTGTTACCTTGTGGACTGCACGTGATTGGTAAGCCTCCTAGTGCCGAAGAAGCGATCGCAACTTTGGTCAATATAGCTAGTTTAGATCGACAAGAGGAAGAAATTCAAGGTTTACCGGGAATTATTGCCAGAAGTCTGGGACGCACCATTGAGGATATCTACAGAAACAATGATGCCGGAATTTTGGCAGATGTGCAATTATTACAAGATATCACCCTCGCTACTCGTGCGGCTGTTAGAGCCTTAGTTCAAGAACAAATTGACGCAGAAGGTCGAGTTATCGCGGTTTCCAAGTTGAATTTCTTCAATATGGGGAGAAAAGAACCTTGGGTAGAATCACTGCATCAATCAGGTTATCCCAAAGTTGACACCTCTGCATTAAAACCTCTGTTTGAATATTTGGAATTCTGCTTAAAACAAGTTTGTGCAGATAACGAACTGGGTGGACTTCTCCAAGGTTTAGCAGGTGAATATATTCTCCCTGGTCCCGGTGGAGATCCTATCCGTAATCCTGACGTATTACCCACAGGTAAAAATATTCACGCTTTAGATCCCCAATCTATCCCCACTTCTGCCGCAGTCCAATCTGCGAAAATCGTCGTTGATAGGTTGTTGGAACGCAACAAGTCAGAAAATGATGGAAATTGGCCAGAAACCATTGCCTGTGTCCTCTGGGGTACAGATAACATCAAAACCTACGGCGAATCCCTCGCCCAAATTATGTGGATGGTGGGAGTACGTCCAGTTCCCGATGCTTTGGGACGGGTGAACAAGTTGGAATTGATACCTTTATCAGAGTTGGGTCGTCCTAGAATTGATGTTGTAATTAACTGTTCTGGTGTATTCCGCGACTTGTTCATTAACCAAATGAATTTGCTAGACCAAGGTGTGAAAATGGCTGCGGAAGCTGATGAACCTTTGGAAATGAATTTTGTCCGCAAGCACGCTTTGAAACAAGCGGAGGACATGGGCATAAATCTGCGTCAAGCTGCAACTCGCGTTTTCTCTAATGCTTCTGGTTCTTATTCTTCTAATATTAACTTAGCGGTGGAGAATAGCACTTGGGATAGTGAAGCTGAGTTACAGGAAATGTATTTGAAACGGAAATCTTTCTCTTTCAATTCTGATAATCCTGGGGTTATGGATGAGTCGCGGGAGATTTTTGAAACTACTTTGAAAACTGCTGATGCAACTTTCCAGAATCTCGATTCTTCGGAAATCAGTTTAACAGATGTTTCCCATTATTTTGACTCTGATCCTACTAAGTTAGTAGCAAGTCTGCGTGCAGATGGCAAGAAACCCGCATCTTACATTGCAGATACAACTACTGCGAATGCACAAGTCAGAAGTTTATCAGAAACTGTGCGTTTAGATGCGCGGACTAAGTTGTTAAATCCCAAATGGTATGAGGGGATGTTATCTCACGGTTACGAAGGTGTGCGGGAACTTTCTAAGCGGTTGGTAAATACGACTGGTTGGAGTGCGACTGCTGGCGCTGTGGATAACTGGGTTTATGAGGACACGAATGAGACTTTCATCAAAGATGAGGAAATGCAAAAGCGTCTCATGAATCTCAATCCTCATTCTTTCCGCAAGATTGTTTCTACTTTGTTGGAAATGAATGGACGCGGTTATTGGGAGACTAGCGAGGAGAATTTAGACCGGTTACGGGAGTTGTATCAGGAGGTGGAAAACCGGATTGAGGGAATTGAGTAAGTAAAAAGACTAAATAGTATTTAGACTTACACCTAAATCACAGTATAGAACGGAGCAAGTAAAAGCTCCGTTTTTTTTACATTTTTAGAACGAGAATGCTATTGTCCTAAATAAAGACAGAAATAATTTTTGAGTTGTCCTACTTAAAGACAGTGACTTTTTAGGAGATTGAGAATATGATGGATATTATTCAAATATATATACAGTTCCCAACCCGGAATGACTGTATCACTCACATTGAAAAATGCAGGTGGAATCAAAAGCCAAGTTGTCCATATTGTCACTCACAAAAATGTACACCCATAAAAAACGAACACAGGTATCACTGTAATGGATGTAATACCCCCTATAGCGTAACCGTTAGGACTATTTTTCATAAGACTCATGTAGACTTACAAAAATGGTTTTTAGCAATTTATATCATGATGAATACAAGAACAAATATTAGTGTTCGTCAGCTTGCTTATGAAATTAGAGTTAATAAGAATACTGCATGGCAAATGATCAAGCGTATTCAGATAGCAATTCTTAAAGAACGGGAACTACTAGAGAGACTGATAAAATTTGATAGTCAAAATCATTTGGAATAGAAATATGAGCAAAGAAATACTAAAAGCAACCCATAGTGGAGCAATAAAAATTGGTGATATATCTATTAAATGTGCAGTTTTGGAAGACCATAGAAGAGTCATAACGCATCAGAGTTTTTCCTATGCTATAGGACGTGCAGGCCGAGAGAGAGGTGGAGAAGGTCCATCAAACGAAGGGATAGCATCATTTCTAAATGCTAACAATCTACAACCTTTTGTTGATGAAGAATTAAAACAATTAGGAAAAGCAGTAAGATTTAAACCATCAAATCCAACTAGCGGACATCAAGGAGAAGCGTATGGATATAGTGCAGAACTACTTCCCAAAGTTTGTAATGTTTACTTATCTGCTAGAGATGCTGGCAAACTTTTACCAGGACAGGAACATATAGCAAGACAGTGTGATATTTTAATTCGTGGGTTAGCAGTAGTTGGAATAGTAGCTTTAGTAGACGAAGCTACAGGATATCAAAAAGAACGAGATAGAAATGAGCTACAAAAAATACTTGAGAAGTATATAGCTAAAGAACTTTTACCCTGGATAAAAACCTTTCCTGATGAATACTATCAAGAATTATTTCGTTTAAAAAATTGGCAATATAACCCACTAACAGTAAAGCGTCCTCAATACGTAGGCAAGCTAACAAATAAAATTGTTTATGAGAAACTACCGCCAGGAGTATTAAAAGCTTTACAAGAAAAAAATCCAATCACAGAAAATGGACATAGGAAAACTAAACATCATCAGCATCTTACAGAAGATTTAGGAAAACCCAACCTAGAAAAGCATCTAGCATCCGTTATTACGTTGATGCGTATATCACCAAACTGGAGAATATTTGAAAAACATTTAGAAAGAGCATTTCCTTCTCAGGAACAACAACTTGAACTTGAATTATTTGATGCTGATTCAGATGATGAAAATTAATAATTAAAAAAGAGAGTGAATCCAATTATGTATAATCAAATCAGTCTTTGGGATTATCTACCAGATACTAATAACCTGGTATTAGAAAATCAGGTTAACAAAAAAACTATTATTTCTACTGATGGAGAAGTAATATTATATCCGAATTTTTTTAGCACCAAAGAAAGTAATCAGCTTTTTTCAGATTTATATTCTAGTGTTAACTGGAAACAAGAAATAATCCAATTTTTTGGTAAGCAAATGCCTATACCAAGATTGACAGCATGGTATGGAGATCAAGGAAAATCGTATACTTATTCTGGCATAGAACAACATCCAGAACATTGGAATCCTACATTGAAATTAATTAAATCTAAAATTGAGCAAATTGCACAAGTTAGTTTTAATAGTGTTCTTCTCAATTTATATCGTGATGGTAAAGATAGTGTTTCCTGGCATAGTGATGATGAACCAGAATTAGGGGAAAATCCCATAATTGCCTCAGTTAGTTTTGGTGCAACTCGTCGTTTTTACTTACGACATAAGCATTCAAAAAATCACAAGATTGATATTGATTTAGCTAGTGGTAGTTTTCTGCTAATGCAAGGTGAAACTCAGCATTTTTGGCAACACCAAATTGCTAAAACAGCTAAAGAAATTCAGCCACGAATCAATTTAACATTTAGAATTATTCACTAATTTAACTCAGGGTGTATCAATTTGATGGAAAAACTATACGAGTATATTTTAGAAGGATTAAAAAACTCACCAGATTTTTATAATCCTAATCTTCATCAGACATTTGAGAGTTATCTTGCATCTCTACAAGAGTCTGCAAAATACCTATGGAAATCCTATCGCTCAACTCCGGTAGAAGTGCGTTATTCTGATCCTCAAGTTCAAGCAGCTTATTTAATTCGCTACTATCCGCACTATGTCCAAATGACTTTGGAAATTTTGCGACTATCTCCAGAAATATTCACTTTTCCAGAACAGATAAACGCTTGCTTTTTTGGTGCTGGTCCATGTCCTGAAGTAGCTGGTTTAGCTCAATTTCTCACAGAACATTGTCCAGAAACTAAATCTATGATAGTTAAGATTTATGATATCGCTTCTGAGCAATGGAAATTTAGTCGAGATATTACCAAAAATTTTATCGTTCCCCGACTCTGGAAAGGTGATATTTCTGGAACAGTTAGCAAGTTTGATCTGTGTTCAGTTAATGCTTTTGAAGTGATAGCAGACGATATTAGCAATTGTCATATTTTTATATTTCAAAATTGTCTCAATGAAATATGGAATACATCTGCTACTCAAGAAAATATTAAATTTTTACTTAATCGCGCTCCCCTCAATAGTTTTATTATTATTGGTGATCTTCCTTATGAGCAAAATCGTCAATTAATAGAAGACATTGCGGAAATTGCTAATCAAAGAAGTGATTATCAAATTATTTTGCAAAGTCAAGGAATCAAAATCCGTTCTTGCATACGCATCCCTTCTATAGTCACGGAAAATTTATTAACTGGTGTAGATGGTTTAATACCCAGAAAAAACATTAACTTTCTTTTTTTGGCTCTTCGCAAAGGTGAATATACTAACGAAGATTTATTAGATGATATTTTCTAGGTTAAAATAGTTTTAATTGTTTCACATCAGATTTATTTTTAATATCGAACGATCCAATCAAAGAAGGTGATTCAGGATGATGCTGTCTGTGATTTTCCCTAGCTTTATCAAAACTTGTAGTTGCATAACAATATTGACACCCAAATAAGCAAGTATCATACATACCAATGTCTTTACTTTTGATACAACCACAACTTTCTCGTTGAGTAGAATCTTTTTGATGATTAACTTCTATATTAAATACTTGATGAATATAATTATCATCTATGCACTTGCCATGATTTATACCATAAAGTTCTAAATCTATTGACTCACAACAAGTAAAAACTTGCATATTATATGTATTAGCAATGCTCACTATAGATGGTATAAATTTGCTAAAAACTTCAGTAATTTGCTCAAAATTTAAAAAATTAATATTTTTTTCTTTCTCTATTTTTTTAAGACGCTGATTATTTTTTTGATATGTATCCATAAAGCTAATTACACACCTCTGAGTATAACCAGACAATTTACTAGCAATAAACTCATATTGATGAATATGAAAATCTAGATCAATTTCATTTGAGTTACTGAAAATAATAGGATCATATCGCCAAATTATTTTTTGATTACCTATTAAATTAGTTAATTGCTGAAATGTTTTAATAGCATAAGATAACTCAGATTTATTATGATCTATAAAATTAGGATTGTTCATGACAGTAAACTGAAAATAATATTGATATCCTCTTTCATCTAATTCTGGTATATAAGAAAGCAAAGGTTTAGGGTTTCTTGTCCAGAAAACTATAATTTCTACATTTTCTGGAGTTAGATTTATATGAGAAAGTTGATTTCGATTAAAAGGATTTGGAACTACACAATAACCTGCTCTAATACGGTTAATAAACCACCTTGAGTAAAATGCCGGAATATCAGTACGTCTGCTAACACTAATAATCATTTTAGTTTTCCTATTGAGTAGACGTTTTCATACTTTAAGAGTAATCAATTTATGAAAATTTCTACAGAATTTAATAAAAAAATTAACTTACCGATGCGATCGCTTTTGGGGTGTGGGGGTGCGATAGCGTTCGCGGTAGCGTCCCGGAGGGAACTAGCGCTCCGTAGGAATCGCTGTTTGGGGTGTGGGATGCGATAGCGAAGCGCTCCGTAGGAATCGCTGTTTGGGGATGTGGGAGTGCGATAGCGTTCGCGGTAGCGTCCCGGAGGGAACTAGCGCTCCGTAGGAATCGCTGTTTTGAGGGTGTGGGAGTGCGATCGCTTTTGGGGATGTTGGGAGTGCGATTTATTTTTGGTATACCAACATATTTTTGATATAATAAGAGATTATACATACTCAAAAAAACCATGAAAATTGAATCAATATCTATTCAAAACTTTAAACGATTTGAGAATTTACCTCCTATTTCTTTTAAACATAAAACCTTACAAGAAGTTAGTGATCAATTTCTAATTTTAGGTGATAATGGTTCAGGTAAAACAACCATTTTGCAAGCGATAGCCTTACCATTAGCATTAGCTACTAAGAAAATTCAAAAAGTAGCTGATTTTAATTGGATAGGATTTTTAGCTAGTCGGTATTGGCGATGGGGAACACCTCACATTGAACTAGAAATATCTTTTGTAGATGAAGAAATAGAAGCGACAAAAGAAGTAGCTAAACTTTGGTTTGATTCTTTACCTGATTACTTCCGAGATAGAAGAGAATTCATTGAACCAGCAGATAAAAAAATATTGAGAGTTGTCTTAGATGGTGAAGATTGGGAAGTAGGAGATGATGAAAAAGATCGGTTACAATTTCAAGGACGCTATTATGTCCAAAAAACTCTCAAGAAAAACTCTAGCATTCGGTCAAAATTTGCTCAATTACCGGGAATATTTTGGTTTGATCAATATCGTTTAAAAACCAGTGATACTGGTAATACAGAAGATGGTAAAAAAGATGATATAGCCTCTATTGAAAGTATAGCCAGTTTACGTCCTTATTTACTCGATTGGACAGAAAAAAGAAAAACACCTAATTATCATTCTGAAAATGATTATTACCTCAAATTAGAAAATTATTACAAACGTATTTTTAAAGGACGTTCATTTGCAGGATTAGAACCATCTAATAATCAAGGAGATGAGCCATTTTTTGTTCTTAATGACGAAAACAGAAACTATGACATTGTAGAAATGTCTGGAGGTGAATATTCAGTTTTTCCAATTTTATATGAATTTGTTCGTCAACAAATTGCTTATTCAATTGTTTTAATTGATGAACTTGACTTAAATTTACACCCCCCTTTAGCTCAATTTTTCGTTAATCAATTACCTCAAATAAGTCCTACCTCTCAATTTATTTTTACCACTCATTCAGAGGCTGTTACCGAAATTATTAGTAATGATGAAATTTATCGTCTTAAAGGGGGGAGATTATGTCTGTAAGTTTATTATACTGTGAAGGTGGAAAGAAAATAGATAGCCGTGTTCTTGCTCTAATTTTAGGTGGGTTATGTCAAATTAAACCCGTTGGTTCTAAATACGGGTTTAAAGAAAAAGTATTAATCAGTAGAGAATTAAAACCTGATACAATTATTGCTGGTCTTAGAGATAGAGACTTTGATGATTTTGACCACAATCCATCTTCACCTCAATTTGCACCTAGAGAATGGACAACGAGAGACAACCAAAACTTAATCCAAATTGGTTGGTATTGGGAAAGAAAAGAAATAGAAAATTACTTAATTGACCCACAAATAGTTATTCCAGTTTTAGGTAGAAATGCACCATCATTATCTGAATATCAAAGTATTTTAGAGCAATCTGCTTTAAGAGTTTCTACATATACAGCAGCGAGAATAGCGTTATCTTCATCTCGTGTACGGTTATTACCCTTATCTAATTATTGGGGTGAAGAAAGATGGCGTATGACGTTCCCCTTTGGACAAATAATAGATGAAGAATCTTGTATTTTAGAAATTCAACGTATTCGTACGCACTATCAAAATACGCAAATACCTGAAGAGAACGATATTATTGACAGATTTACAGAAATACTCACTTATTGTCAACCTGGAGGATTATATTTTGACAATCATAATTATTTAACTTTTTTTGCAGGTAAAGATTTACTATGTGCTATAGAGCAAGATTTAGACCGTTTAGGATTAGGTACTCCTGCTGATTTTAAAGAAAGAATTTTAGTAGGAATGAAAAAACTTAGTGCTGTTTGGCAATATTTACCTGAATGGCAAAGATTACGACAATTAATCGAAACATCTTCAATGTAACAAAATTTATCAAGGGAAATGTAGGGAATGCGATAGCGAAGCGCGACCTAGGAATCGCTGTTTTGGGATGTGTGGGGTGCGACTGCGGGCGCTGTGGATAATTGGGTTTATGAGGACACGAATGAGACTTTCATCAAAGATGAGGAAATGCAAAAGCGTCTCATGAATCTCAATCCTCATTCTTTCCGCAAGATTGTTTCTACTTTGTTGGAAATGAATGGACGCGGTTATTGGGAGACGAGTGAGGAGAATTTAGACCGGTTACGTGAGTTGTATCAGGAGGTGGAAAATCGGATTGAGGGTATAGAATAGGATTAGATGGGCAGGTTTTTTACCTGCCTATAATATCTTGATTTTGTTTCGCGCAATCTCTCTTAGAGATCCCGAAGGGTAGTCGCAAAGGAGCAAAGGCGCAAAGGAAGAGAGAGATTGGTTTATGATTTGGGAAAATAACAATTTTTGTAATTGTAGGATATGGCTATGAATGCTTTAACTGTGAGTTTAAAATCAGTGATAGATATGACTGATGATCAGTTTTTTCAGCTATGTCAAAACAACCGCGAATTGAGATTTGAAAGAAACGCAAATGGGGAATTAATAATTATGTCACCTGCGGGGGGAGAAACGGGAAATCGTAATGGTAGGGTAAATCAGCAGTTATTTAATTGGACTGATGCTGATGGTACTGGGATAGCTTTTGATTCTTCTACTGGTTTTAAATTACCAAATGGTGCAGATCGTTCTCCTGATGCTTCTTGGATTAAGTTAGAAAGATGGGATGCTTTAACTGATGAGGAAAAACGAAAGTTTCCTCCTATTTGTCCTGATTTTATAATTGAGTTACTTTCTCCTAGTGATAGTTTGAAGACTACACAGGAAAAGATGAAGGAATATATAGATAATGGTGTGAGGTTGGGGATATTAATTAATCGCAAATCTCGTCAAGTGGAGATTTATAGACCTGGTAAAGAAGTTGAGGTTTTGGAATCTCCTGCTACGGTTTCGGGGGAAGATGTTTTAAAGGGTTTTGTTTTGAATTTGGGGATGATTTGGTAATATGGAAAAAGAACAATATACTCCAATTAAACTGATCAACACTAGCTTAGAAGATTCTGAATACCATTTTTACTCTTTTAGTGCTGTAGTAGTTGAAAAAAACTGGCTTGGTTATTCAGGGATATTTAACAGTATCATTTAATCTATATCATAAATTTTCTCAATGCTTTACTTAAAATCATTTAATGAAGCTTATCTATCTGAACCTCAAGAATTGGAAGTTAGAGATGAGATATTCAGCAAATACAAGTATGCTTTGGCTCATATAGGTGTTGATTTTTATCAAGAGGATGTTCAAGAAGCACTTCTCAATCGTATTGAAGGTTTTGAAGATGCCATCCGTGCGACAATAGCTTATTGGTACTGGTTAAAAGAACAATCAAGACCTTTTTACCCTAATGCTTGTATAATTCAAGCCATGAACGACGGTTGGGATGATCGCTACTGGGAGGATTCATACCTAGACAATCCCAACTTTAAAAATCCCTGTGATATCTTTTGGGAAGAGGTAGGTAAAGTATGGGGATTTGATGTCAGAAATCAAATTATCGCTGATGTCAACTCTGATCATAAAGGTTATGAATATGTGATGTTCCGAAATGGTAAAACTATTTCACTTTTAGCTGCTAAACGTTTGGGGTGGGAAAGATTGAAAGAATGTGCTTTAGAAGAAGATTAATCGAGTGCGATCGCTTTTTGGGATCTTGGGAGTGCGATCGCTTTTTGGGGAGTGGGGGTGCGATCGCTGTTTGGGATGTAAGGAGTGCGATCACTGTTTAGGGGATGTGGGGATGCGATCGCTTTTGGGGAGTGGGGGTGCGATCGCTGTTTTGGGGATGTGGGAGAGCGATTAAAAAATTAAACTTCCTCATCTAAGAATGGCAAGAGATCCTCTAAATCTCTCGCTCCATGCAAAACCCGTAGAACCTCCACTTCTCTTGAACTGTATAAAAAATCAAATAGTCCTTAAAATTCTTAATCCGCCACTGACGAATTGTTCCCATATCAGACAAAGACGACACAACCTTACCCATATTGGGAGTTATCGCCAATTGAGCAAAAGCACACTCAGCAAACTCCAGAAACTTCTCCCCTAATTCCCTATTACCATTCACCAAAATATAATTTGCTTGTTGTCTGATATCTTGAGTAGCACGATTGCGAACAATTACCTGAAAAGCCATAATTACTACTGCGCCGTACCAAAGATTGATCGGCGCAAATCCTGCCAATATTCAGGAGTTACAGGTTCTGCTTCTGAGTCCAAACCTTCTTGCAACAAACTAGCTAATTTTGCTTGAGCATCCTTACGCCGTTGATCTTGCTGCAACAACATCAAAAAATAGTCCGCCACAGTATCATAATTGCCAGATTGAAGCTGAACCTCAAGATAAGACTCAAGTTCTTTTGGTATCGGAAAACTCACATTCATAAGTTTCTAATATGAATAAAATCTTATTAGTATCTTATCATTTTTTATTCTGGTGATGAATTTAGGTGATAGCGAAGCGCGACCTAGGAATCGCTTTTGGGAGTGTGGGGAATGCGATAGCGAAGCGCGACCTAGGAATCGCTGTTTGGGGATGTTGGGATGCGATCTCTTTTGGGGTGTGGGAGAGCAATCGCTGTTTTGGGGTGTGGGAGAGCGATCACTGTTTAGGGATGTGGGGAATGCGATAGCGAAGCGCGACCTAGGAATCGCTGTTTTGGGATGTGGGGGTGCGATAGCGAAGCGCGACCTAGGAATCGCTGTTTGGGGATGTGGGGAGTGCGATAGCGAAGCGCGACCTAGGAATCGCTTTTGGGGTGTGGGAGTGCGATCGCTGTATTTCAAAGCACTTAACTTATCAATTGATTTAAAACCAACACAGTTAACCCTGGTAAAGAAGGTAAACGTATATCATTTGTCAAGAAAAAAGACGCACCACCATAAATAGCAGTAGCCATTTGAATAGCATCCGGTGTTCTTAAATTGTAATCTGCTCTTAATTTAGCCGCATTTTCAGCAATATCTGGTAAAACTTCAATAGTTATTAAACCTTGAGAATTGAAAAGAATATCACGATATTGTTGAGCTAATATTGTATTTCCTGCACGTAAAGGATAAACTAAAACTTCTGATATAGTTAAAACCGACGTGACAACACTAAACTCACCTCTATACATAGCTGTAAAAAAAGCATCTGTAACTTCTAAATAACTAGGATTTTCTTCTATAAAATAAATTAGCGGTGCAGTATCTAAACCTATAATTTTACCCTGTAATTCATTTAACCATTCCATGAATCACGCTCCTGGTTAACATATTCTTGAGCGTCAATATTTCCCCAAATTTCCTTACCTAAACCACGCAATTCTAAAATACTACGCTTTGGGTTTGATGTCATTTTCAATTGTTGACGAATTAAGATAGATAAATCCTCAACTAATTTAAGTTGTTCTTCTGGAGTCAGACTTTTAGCTTGTTGTAACAATTCTTGATAGTTAGACATACATTTTTTAATCCTCTTTTATCCACAGGAAAATACTCTCAATATCAGCAATAGCACTAGGTGAAATCTCAATCCGGTATGCCTTATGTTTCCTTAAATTCTGCAAATGCTTGATTTAAGGGCATACCCTCACCTTGTTCAAACTCATTTATACTTTGACGGATCTTAGCAACAGATTCCAGTAATTCCAGTCTATCAATCAGTTTTTGATAACTTTCAGCATCTTGAACCACAGCAGCAGCTTTACCATTCACAGTCAACACAATGGGAGATTGAGTTTCTTTTAACTTATCCAGAAACATCTTTGCTCCACGCTGAAATTCTGATAAGGGGTGAATATCGCTTAAGCTAAACATCATAATTTCAATAAATTATTTGATAATTTCATGTTAATTGTATGAAAATATTTTGTCAAGGGAAGATATAGCTCTTTTGGGATGTGGGGAGTGCGTAAGCGTTGCGCTGCTGCAAGCAGTTCGCTGTTTTAAGAGATACAATCACATTTTATTCAGAATATCTATTGACATGATATCATAATATGATATCTTATATATTAGCTTCTGTTAAAAGTAAAAAAGGATGAATCTCAATAATAAACAGCAAAAGATTTTAGAATTAATTTTTACAAATCCTGTATCAGCAAGTATTATTTGGCAAGATATAGAAAATTTATTTACAGCTTTAGGTGCTGATGTTAGTCAAGGTAGCGGTTCAAGAGTTAGAGTTAAATTAAATGATGTTAGAGGTTATTTTCATGAACCACATCCAGAAAAAGAAACCGATAAAGGAGCAGTGAAATCAGTGAGAGAATTTTTGATAAAAGCAGGAATTGAACCATAAATAGTTTGTAGTAAAATCAATCGCAAAAAAACTGAGTGACGATTATTAAAATTATGTTGACTTATAAAGGATATACGGCATCAATAGAAGTAGACGTAGAAGCAGGAATACTTTTTGGAAGAGTTCTTGATATTAATGATGTAATTACTTTTAAAGCTAAAACTGTCGAAGAAGCACGTCAAGAATTTGAAACTTCTATTGATGGTTATCTAGCTTTTTGTGAAGAATTAGGAGAAGAACCTGATAAACCTTTTTCTGGAAAATTGCCATTTAGAACTACTCCAGAACATCACAGAAAAATTTTCATTGCAGCTAAAAAAGCTGGAAAAAGTATTAATGCTTGGATGGATGAAATATTAATTAATGCTGCTGATAAATCTATTAAAGCCTAGACTATTAAATGGATTAGCAATAGCGAAGCACTCCCTGGTAATCGCTGTTTGGGGATATGGGAGTGCGATAGCGAAGCGCGACCTAGGAATCGCTGTTTGGGGATGTGGGGAGTGCGATAGCGAAGCGCTGCTGCAAGCAGTTCGCTTGTTGGGGATGTAGAAGGTGCGATCGCTTTCTGGTAATCTAATTATAGAATAAGCAATATAATAATAGATATGTATGTGAGCTAAAGATGTTTTTCATGGAGTTGTTAAAATAGCTTTACAAAAAGATGGTTGGCAAGTTACTAATGACCCACTTACAATTAGTGTAGGAGGAGTTAATCTTTCTATTGATTTAGCCGCAGAAAAGCTAATAGCCGCAGAACGGGAAGGACAAAAAATTGCAGTCGAAGTCAAAAGTTTTTTAGAAAGATCGTCTGCTATTTCCGAATTTCATACAGCATTAGGACAATTTATTAATTATCGAGGTGCATTGAGAAGGTTGCAACCGGAGCGTGTTTTATATTTAGCAGTTCCTTTAACAACTTACAAAACATTTTTTCAACTTGATTTCCCCAAAGATATGATTTTAGAAAATCAGTTAAAAATGATTGTTTATGATGTAGAGCAAGAGGTAATTTTTAAATGGATACATTAACTAGATATCGCCAGATTGTAAAACAAATATTACAGGAATATAGTAAGCAAAAACCATCTTATGGCAATATAGAAGTAGAGACAATTTTTGATACAGAACGTGACCATTATCAAATAGTTCATATCGGCTGGGAAGGTCAAGATTGGGTACATAGTTGTATCATTCATATTGATATTAAAGGCGGTAAAATTTGGCTGCAATGGAATGGGACGGAGGATGATATTGCTGCTGATTTAGTGGCTGCTGGAGTTCCCAAGGGGGATATTGTGTTAGGTTTTCAGTCTCCTTTTATGAGGCAGTTTACAGAATATGCTGTTAGTTAAAATATTTAAGGAGTATTGATTATGAATAATTTGCAAGATATTACTCAAGATAGATTAGTAAGACCAATACATCCTGGTGAAGTAATTGCAGATATTTTAGATGATTTAGATATTAATCCTAGCAATTTTGCAGAAATTTTAGGAGTATCTAATCAAACAATTCAGGAAATTATTAATGGTGAAAAATCCATTACTGTAGATATTGCAATTCGTCTTGGTAAAGCTTTAGGTAATGGACCTAGACTTTGGTTGAATCTTCAGCAAAAAGTTGATGTCTGGGATGCTTTGCAAAGTCATAAAGAAGAATATGAGCAAGTTATGACATTGGTTTAGAAGAAATATGAATTTTATCACTCTCCATTTACCTCTATCAATTCAAATAACAGATAATCAATTTTTTGAATTATGTCAAATTAATGAGCTAATCAAAATTGAACGTAATGCTGATGGTAGTCTGATATTAAAACCTTTATTGGGAGGTATATCTGGCAATATTAATGCTTCTTTAACTGCTCAATTAGCAAATTGGAATGATGAAAAATCACAAGGTGTAGTTTTTGGTTCTGATGTCGGTTTTATTTTACCAAATGGTGCTATTTATTCTCCTAGTGCTGCTTGGATAAAGTTAGAAAGATGGAATAATTTAACTAATGAGGAAAAAGAAAAGTTTCCTCCCTTATGTCCTGATTTTGTAATTGAGCTACTTTCTCCTAGTGATAGTTTTAAGAGTACACAGGAAAAGATGAGGGAATATATAGATAATGGTATACGTTTGGGGATATTAATTAATCGGAAATCTCGTCAAGTGGGAATTTATAGACAAGGTAAAGAGGTTGAGGTTTTGGATGCTCCTGCTGCGGTTTCAGGGCAAGATATTTTAAAAGATTTTATGTTAAATTTGGGCATGATTTGGTAGTTTATTATGTATAATAAAAGGTAATTATGAAGATTTAAGTACCTTAGAAAAATCTTGAACTTAAAGAATATTTATCATTCACTGAATACCAATATTGCATACCCTAATCCCTACCTAGCACTTATTATAAATTTCAAATAAATAGGAGAGCCTAAAATTCCAGTTTTATATAAATCTATAATAACTCTTTCCTGACTAAAATTGCCAACTTCTCAGCAGCACCACCTTCACCCCTAACACTACGTAATTTATGACGAATAGCCTCTAATTTCTCTGGATTTGCTAACAAATCTAAAACCATTTCTCCCACCTCTTTTGGTTGTAATTTACCTACTAATTCTGGAACAATTTCTGCTTGTGCCCAAATATTTGGCCAAGCTAATAAACCCTTATTTTTTAACATCCACCAATTAATTATTCTAGCAAAAGTTGTGCCTATAAATGGTAAATTTGCTAATATTCCTGGTAAACCATCCCAAGAACGCATAGCATCTAATTGTTGAGTAGGTAATAATACAATCATAGGTACAGCTAATGCTCCTAATTCTGCAGTATTTGCACCAACTGTAGTTAAACAAATCGAACATTGAGATAATAAATGATAAGCGGGATTTTCTTGTTTTAATTCTACTATTAAACCTGTAGAAGTTAGGAAATGATTATCTATTAAATCAGCACCTTGAAAATTAAATGCTTTTGTAAATAGATTATTTTCTGGATTAGCAAAACTAGCTAAAGTTGGTAAATCTAAAGTTGGTGCAACCGGAATAAAAAACTTTGTCTGGGGTAATTTACTATGAATATATTCAGCAATAGCTAAGGTTAAAGGTACACCTTGAGTTAATTTCGCTACTTTTGAACCTGGTAAAATTCCAATAATGTTAATTTGAGTTTGAGCATTTTCAATTTTAGATATTATGTCATTCTCTGCTGCTTCTAACATTAAATCACCAACAATAGTAAATTTATCTGCATATTTAGAAGCAACATTTTTCGCAACTTGTCCTTTCATAATAGCAAATTTATCTATAAAATTGTGCCAACGTGCTTCCCATTCAGCATAAACTACAGTTTTATATCCTAACTTCTTACCAAGAATAACCGGAAAAATTTGATCACCACCTAAAAATATAACCACACCTTGATTTCTCCATTCCCAATTTTCCGCAGTTTTTCCCCACAGTAAAAATTGCCAAAAATGTTCTGCTGCTTGAACTCTATCAACCTCTGGATAACTCAACGCTATAACAGTTTCTTTACCACTAGCATGAGGACAAGGTGATAATATTACAGAGATTCTCACTTGAGAAATATCATGTCCTAATTGTTCTCTCAATGCTTTAACAACAGGACGTACCCAGGTTGTTACCTCCCCTGGTCCATTGGAAAGAATCAGAATATCTACTGGAGTCATTTAATTATTACCTAATTAGTTATAAAAAATGATTATACTGGTATAATGGATGAAAGCAACAAAACAGGATCTATAAATTAGAATCTCAATTAAATATAGTGACAAGGTATCTAAAGTTTTGTATCATATTCAATCAAATTAAGCACAAAATCAAATAATAATGTACCATAGTCATTAGTAGCGTAAATGTGCAATGCTTCCCTTACTGTTTTCAAAGAATATCAGGTAAGCTACACCCTGATTTACTCATAGCAGAATGTGGCAGCTTTCACAGGTAAACCTAGTTTGGTGATACTCATGTCTAAGGAAAAAAAAGGTAATAAAGAAGCTAAAAAGCCTAAGAAAGATCCCAAGGACAAAAAGGAGAAAAAAGACCCAAACAGATATGATGGTTTAACTAAGTAAGAAAGATAAGATTAATTTGATGAGAATTTCTGGTAGGGTATAACAAGGGTTTTAGGCTTTTAGCTTTTAACAAATTCAGGTCATTATCCCTGCGAATAAATGGATAATGACCCTTGATTTTTAAAGTAAATATAGCAGTTTCCATGCTCATAACGAACAAAGTTTTTTAGTTTGAGGGAACAGTGAATAAATTGGTATATACTTCATTATTTTGTAATAACCAATTTTCTTAAGTTCTTCAATTCTTAACAAATCAAAATCAATACATTCACTGGTAATTCAAAATTATAGGTTTTAAAAATCAAGCAACTATTAAAACACAAAAAAATCTCATAAAGCTTGCTAAATATAACAAACAAACCTTGTTTTTCTATTCCCTGCTATCAACTTCTCAGTCTAGCATAACAAGTACCTAAAAGCCAATAAATTTTGAAAGTACATAAATTCACTCTTCCCCTTGTCCGCGTCCTAATTCATACACACCAGCACCCATACAAGCAAGAATTCCAATACTAATTCCCCAACTATTACCCAAACTGACATCTAAAATCCAGTTAGATAAACCACCAAATATCAAAAATGGGAAAATGCTAAATAGTGAAGCATAAAAGGAATTTTGCGCTTCTCTGGCTTTGCGTGTCTTTTCAAATTCTGATTCACTGGTATAGAGAGACTGTTCCGCAAAATTGAACCAGCGGTTGAGTTGTGTAGTTACCCATTCCCTAGTTTGGGAAAAACTCAAATATAACGCTAAAGCCCATAAACAACTACCAGCGATCACAATCTTATCTAACTCAAAGCGAAAAGGCAATATCTCGAACATGGGATCATTATAACTCTCTAATTCCTAATTTTAGCCTTGATCAGTCCCTAAATTGCAAATTGAAAAGATTTTTGTAGAATCGTTTTCAATATTTAAAACTTAGGGTTAAATCTGATACTGTGGATTTTGGATTGCTGATACTCATCCAAAATCCAAAAATTTTAAGCTATAACTGGTACAGGAATTTCCAAATGAGGATATAATGGAAAATTATCGCACAATGCCGCTACCCGCATTAAACAATCCTTAGTTACTATATCCGAATCTGGAGAAAGCAACCTATCAGCAATAATATCACCAATTTCCCTAAATTCTGCCACACCTAGACCTCTTGTCGTCATAGCAGGAGAACCCAGTCTTAACCCACTGGTAATAAAAGGTGATTTAGTATCAAAAGGAACTGTATTCTTATTGGCCGTAATATTCACCGTACTGAGTAATTGATCCCCCTTCTTTCCGGTCATATTAATACATCGTAAATCCACTAGCATTAAATGATTATCAGTTCCATCAGATACCAGCTTAAATCCCCTACTTTGTAATTGAGTAGCTAAAACCTGAGCATTTTCAATTACTCGTCCACAATAGTCTGTAAAATCAGGCCTGAGAGCCTCACCAAAAGCCACAGCTTTACCAGCAATAACGTGTTCTAAAGGTCCACCTTGAGTACCTGGGAAAACTGACTTATCCAACTTTTCACCCAATTCTGCATCACGAGTTAAAATTAAACCACCGCGAGGTCCGCGCAAGGTCTTATGAGTTGTAGTTGTAACAACATCACAATAAGGTAAGGGGTTCGGATGATGACCAGTAGCCACTAAACCAGCAATATGGGCAATATCCGCAAGTAAATAAGCACCAACTTCATCAGCAATACTACGGAACTTTTCAAAGTCAATAATCCGCGGATAAGCTGAATAACCACAAATCAACAATTTAGGCCGTTCTTTGATAGCTAAATCACGAATTTGGTCATAGTCCAATTGTTCAGTTTCTTTACTGACACCATAATGACGGACTTGAAACCACTTACCAGAAACATTCACTGGTGAACCGTGGGTCAGGTGTCCCCCATGAGATAAGTCCATACCCATAATTGTATCTCCTGGTTGCAGCAAAGTCAAGAAGACAGCAAAATTAGCTTGTGCACCAGAATGGGGTTGAACATTAGCATGAGCAGCGCCAAATAACTGTTTAGCTCGGTCAATGGCTATTTGTTCAACTTTGTCAACAAACTCACAACCGCCATAATAGCGTTTACCGGGTAATCCTTCGGCGTATTTATTAGTTAATACTGAACCTTGGGCTGCTAATACAGCAGCGGAAGTAAAGTTTTCACTCGCAATTAATTCCAGGTGGTCACGTTGACGCTGTAATTCTTGGTTAATTAGTTCGTTAATGGTAGAATCAGAGTTTTTTAACAGGTCTGAGTTAGTTTTGGTCATTTTAATGATATTGATGAAGTTGACAAAAATAGAAATGGGGGTTAAACCTATTACCAAAGTTATAAATTAGGCAATTTGTTCATGATTAGAATCTAGACTGACAAACAATGAGTTATGGGAATGTCATTATGTAAGAATATCTGACTTTAATCAACGTGGTAATCCGAATTTATGTATAATTTGTACTCAAATTAACAAAAGTCTTAAACATACAAGATACAATAAAAATGGATTATATAGTTAGTAACTTTTCTCTATTAAGCTGTTACGCAGCTAAATTTGATCACCACAATTTACTTGAACTTTATGGTGCGGTCATCTTACCTGCTATAATTATACAAACTAAATGCAGTACAGCTTACCAACATTTTTTGAGATTACTCTATTGACAGGGGGGTTAGATGTTAGTCATTTTCACCGACAATCAAATCCTTAGCTCGGACAAGGTTTGTCAATCTTGTTTACTAGCAAATAGTAGTGGACAACCTCGCTGGGGTGGAGGTAAACTACGCTGTGGTCAAGCAATTAGTAAGTTTACAGAACAACAGCCAGACCAATATGAGTGTATCATGGGCTTTCGTGTCGCCAATATCAAATAATGGTGATTTGTCAGCAAAGTTAAGCATCTGCGTTATCCTAAGCTCAATAGCTGTTAAAATTTAGCCACAGGAGAATACAAAATGTCTTGGCGCGGGTCTATAACTTTCCCTGAGCGATTTTTCGCTTGTTTACCTTATTTATTACCTTTAATTGAGGTGTTTGCTTTCGGTCAGTTTTTCTTGAAAGATTTTCCACTTTTAGGGCTGATATTTTTACCTCTGTTCCCACTGTTAAGAATTTACTATGGTGTCCGCTTTGCGGGGCTGATTATTTTCTTTGCTTTGTGGTTGTTGGTGGTCAGAAACGAGAAAATTCATCATTTTATTCGTTTTAACACGATGCAAGCTATCATCTTAGATATTGTGATCTTTTTATGTAGCGTCTTGACCGATATTGTCAAATTAGTTCCTGGTAGTGGATTTGCTATGCAAACACTTTATACAACTATTTTCCTGGGGATAGTAGCAGCAGTCGTGTATTCCATTACTCAGTCATTAATGGGCAAATATGCGGAAATTCCCGCTATTTCCGATGCAGTACATATGCAGGTACGCTAACGCTCCACAACTGTGTTTTCTAGGCGACCAATACCTTCGATTTCTACACGGATGCGATCGCCTATTTGCAAAGCCCCCACCCCCATCGGTGTACCAGTTAATACTATATCCCCAGGTAATAAAGTCATCACTTGACTAATATAAGACACCAAGAAATCTGGAGAAAATACCATTTGATCAATACAGGTCGATTGGACGGGATGATCATGATCATTCAGAAACGTCTGTAATCTCGCTCCTGGATTCAATTCTCGGACAATCCAAGGACCCAAAGGACAAAAAGTATCAAAACCCTTAGCTCTAGTCCATTGGGGGTCTTTTTTTTGTAAATCCCTGGCTGTGATATCATTAGCAATGGTATAACCCCAAATTTTACTTTGGGCTTGGGCTGGGGTACAATCACAGGTGTGATCACCAATCACAAGAGCCAGTTCTCCCTCATAGTCCACCTTTTGAGACTGGGGAGGATACTTAATTTCTCCCTCTGACCCAATTAAAGATGTAGGTGGTTTGAAAAAAATTAGGGGTTCAGCCGGTACAGGTGTTCCCATTTCTGCTGCATGATCAACATAATTCTTACCTACACCAACAATTTTTGAAGGCGCGCAGGGGGCTAAAATCCTGTAAGAGTTGGCCGGGAGGATTAAATCCGTAGGTTGACCATCCAACCAAGGTGGAGCATCTAGCACTTCTACATTCTGAGAAAGCTGGAGCAACCCATAGTAAATTTTCCCATCTTGACTGTGAACCCGCACATATCGTTGCGCCATAAGTTTGACAAATATCCTTAAATATGCTTTCTTTCGGTAGAATCTGGTTATTGATTGCTATTCAAAACTGCTAAAATTATAAGATAAATATGGAAAACTTGATGACTTTAGTGGACAAATCCGGCTAAAATTTGTGTTAATATAGAATGGCTAAAAAATTGTCAAAATTCCTTGTTGCTTGAGATGTTGATCAATAAAAGTATCGCTCACGGCAATCTTTGTATGAATTAACACCTCTTCAGCCATTTTGTCCAAAAGGTAAATTAAAGAACATGACCACAGTTTACGAAACTATGTACATCCTGCGTCCTGACTTGGGAGATGAGCAAGTAGTACAACAAATTGCTAAATACGAAAACTTAATTCGTGAACACGGCGCTGAGAATATTGAAATTCAAAACCGTGGTAAGCGTCGTCTAGCTTATGAAATTCAAAAGCATCGTGATGGCGTTTACGTTCAACTTAATTATACAGGTCCTGGAACTGTAATTGCTATCATGGAACGGGCAATGAGATTAAGTGAAGAAGTAATTCGCTATATGACGGTTAAACAAGACGTGCACAAAGAAAAACCAGAAGAAGAAGTTGTAGCAGCTTAATAACTACGTTTTCCTAAGTGATTGGTTAGGAGTTCAGCAGTATGGCTTGTGTCATGCTGCGACATTAAAAAGTTAAGAAAATTAATAAAAACTCCTCAATTATTTGACTGAAATTGGAAACTATATGATATAATTATCGCAAGTCAAAAGCTAACTATAACTGTATATATATTGAATAAGAGCTTGAAGTCACTGTGAGCCAATCTGATATACCAAACATCCAAGAACTATCTACGGAAGTATCCCAATTGCGTCAAGACTTGCAACTGCGGGATCAATTAGTACAACAGTTATCTCAAGAACTATTCCGACTAGTCAAGGGTAATACCAACTTTACACCCCCAAAATCTGATCCAGAAATAGATTTGGGTCAGTTGCAGGTTTTAAGAGAGCAAATCCAAGCCGTAGAACAGCAGGTGACATTTTACCAAGAGCAAATTACTAATCGTGATACGGAGATACACCAATTGCGCCAGTCTGTGCAAGAACTAACTGATCGCAGTAGAATGTTAGAGCAGGTGGTACAGGAATTACCCCAAATTTATCGTAGTAAGTTTGAGGAACGGATGACACCAGTACGAGATAAAGTCGCAATATTACAACGAGAAAATCGCCAATTACAGGCTGAATTGCAGAGTGTCAGTTATCGTTTAGCGCTCAAGAACCGCTATACAAATCATGGTGGTATTGATTTACCTACTTTTCCGCGTTCAGAAGTTGCACCTGAGAATTTTCCTGCTCCCCATAATGCCTAAAATTTGTGAATGTACTTGAATCAAAGACTGTATTTCACAGTACCTATATTTTTGTCGATTATCACTTTAGATTCTCCTGGTTACTTAACCAAGTATCTATGTCTGTGGGGTTGATAAAATCAAGGAGGACTTCTCCTAATGCTTCCAGAATGGGAACGGATAAAGCGCGAATTTGGGTTTCTTGATTTGGGGTGATTACTCCAAAACGACGTTTTAACTGACGGATAATCAGTTTTGCTTCCCCTTCCTGCTCACCTTTCTGTATGCCCTCCTGTCTACCCTCCTGTATACCTAATTGGAAAACATCTCGATAAAAACGGGTTTGAGTAATATCAGCGGTTTTTAGGTCTAACATTTTTAATATTTCCTCCAAACTCAGGTTAGGGAATTTATTTACCAGTATAGCTTCAACTAAATCAAGTTTTTGTCTAAATTCTGGTTGACTTTTACTACTTTCTAGCAGGTTTTGAGCGGCTTGAACGGTTTTTGTTTTCGGTAGGATAATCAGTTGCAGTAATGCTAAATTGGGACTTAGGGGATTTTGATGTAGCAGGTCTTGGAGGTAAAGTCTTTGGACTTGGTTATCTAACTGGAATTGGTAAGGGATTTCTGAACCCAGGTCATGACGACGGGATTTGAGAATTAGCAATCCTCGCCAGGGTCTGATGATTTTATATTGTTTTAAATAAAGGTAAATTTCTGCAAAGTAGCGTCCATAAAAGTCTGTATCTGGTTGCATTTGCGCTTCTAGAAAGACTATGGGCAAGTTGGGGTCATTTCCTACGGGGGTTAAAATTCCATCATGGCGAAATTCCTGTTCTTTAATGACAGGTGCTGAGTAATCGAATTGACAATCTGGGGGGATTCCGGGGAGGAGTTCGGCAAGAAGACCTGGTTGATTGAGGAATATGCGGTAAAATAGCTTATCGGTCTTCATGCTTATTTACATTTGAAAATATGAGCGATCGCCATGATTAATATTATTATAGATTAGGTTGGTTTTAGAGAATTCCTTGCAGCAGCACTGAAGCGATCGCTTTTCACCAAACTCCCGTACGTCAAGGAATTTTTGTGATTAAATTCCATAAATTAGCTCATTGCGGATAAAATAGAGCTAATTGAGCGGTCAGTGCATCACCATAAATGACTAAAAACCCATTTGATCAATTTTCCAAACAGTTATTTGCAGAATTTCTATCCTCCTTGGGTGAGGTGCGAATAAATTATGAAATACCTGGAGAACCCAGATTTGTCGATATTTGGTTTACACCATCGACTCAACAGCATCAGTCAGAAAATTTCGGTATTTTAAATAAAATTGCTGTAACCAGTTGTTTGTTAGAACCCTTTCGCAAGCAACCAACAGAAAGAGAAATTCGCAGTTGTTTAGCCAAACTATTCCACCTAGAAGCAGATTTACAACGTCAAGCCAAACGAGATAAAAAAAGTATTCCTGACCATGAACTACCAAGGTTGTGGATTATTGCTACTTCTTGTTCTCATAAACTGCTGAATAAATTTATGGCCACTGAGGATGAAAACTGGCTGCCAGGCATTTACTTTCCGTCACAATTACTGCTGACTGGAGTAATTGCCATTGATAAGTTAGCGAATACTCCAGAAACTCTCTGGTTGAGGATTTTAGGTAAAGGAATAATTCAACAAGCTGCAATTAATGAAGTAATTGCTTTACCCGAAGATGATAGAAAACGCTATACTATTTTAAAGTTATTAGGGACTTGGAAAATTACTATGGAAATAAGCAATGAGATTGATGTTGAAGATAGGGAACTAATAATGAATTTGACACCAGCTTATTTGGAGTGGGAACGGATAACGGAACTTCGTGGTTTAGAGCGCGGTAAGGAAATAGGTAAGGAAGAGGAAAGACGGCAAATAGTAGAAAACCTGCTTTTAGCGCGATTTGGCTTTATAGACGAGCAATTAGCGGCGGTTGTTCAGCCTGTATTAAATTTAACATCTCATGAATATACTACCTTGCTGTTGCAGTTGTCTAGTTTATCTCGTGAGCAGTTGTTAGCCCGATTTCAATAGACCTCTAAGCAGTTCGCTACTATTGTCCTTAGTAGTCAAGGGATTGTGGTTACACCTCTTGCTGTACCTTCAGCCGGTGACAAGTCAGAATCTCTGATGCGGGTCTGAAGATAAACTATCTAAAAACTGACTCGGTGTAACAATCAAGATATCTCGAAAAGGATGCAGTTCTAATAAGTCTTTGTCTCCTGTGATAATATGAGTGGCATTTCCAGAAATGGCTAATTCTAAGAATTTATTATCTTTAGGATCTCGACAAATATCAATTGTTTCATTAATTGTGATTAATTCTGTTTCTCTGGCTAAACTGGCTAAAAAGTCTTCACGAATTTCTCTCGATAGATAGCGGTCAAATTTTGGACGACTGAGTACATCAATTAATTCTGATAAAATCTCCACAGAAATTAAGATTACTCCGTTTTGTTTGGCTTCTCTAAGAGCTTGCATTGTGGTAGATTTAGAGAAGATTAATGCACTGACAATTACATTTGTATCAATTACGATACGGTTAGTTTTCATCCTTGAGAATAGATTCTAAAATTTCTGTGGTCATTCCCTTAGCAATGGCTTGTTGACTCGCTTCTTCCATGATATCTAAGAGTGGTTTTTGACTGACTGCTTTTTGCAGCATTATGTTGAGAAATATTTGGATTTTTTGCTGTTTTTCTGGTTCTGCTTCTCGGTACGCTTTGGCAATTTCTGGCTCAACTTGAATGGTAATGTTTTCCATGATAAGTTACAAGTTAATTAGTCTAGTTTTATTATAGCGATCGCCAGCTATTTCTGTTTTACAGTATTACCTATCCTGAATTATCTTAATCTCCTCTTCTATTAACCTATACAATTTGTACACTATAGGGTGTGTTGGCTAGTGTTAAGGATGTTTTAGATGAGATGCAAGCACAGGGAATGAGAATTTCAGACCGGCTGTATGTGCAGGTTTTGACTTTAGCACAGGAAAAGAAAGTTTGAGGATAGGTAAGGTAATTTATCTCGTGAGCAGTTGTTAGTGAGATTTCAATGGCGAACTGCTGACGCGATCGCTATGAGTAGTATTTTTAGAAAAGGCAAGTATAGATTAGTATGGCTGGTTTTAGCGATCGCTCTAGTACAATACCGCGTAAATAAGATGGCCATTAAAAGCTAGGAAAATTTGATTGATTACAAGGTTTAAAAATGCTTTATTCACTTACGCTGCACGCTACTAAGTCTATTCAGCATAATTCCTGCAAAAATCGCGATTTTCAGGACTAATTACCCCAAAGATATTTATTTTAACTTCGGATCACACCCAATCTCTTATTGAGATTTTTTTAGAAGAGTTTCCATCCATGTTTATTGAAAAAGTAAATTGCTGACTGAATATTAATTATTGTTAAATTTAGTGCTTTATATGAGCCTTTTGCCCAATGATGGAAAATATGTACATGAGGATAAAATACAGTTTTGTATTTTTTAGCCATTCTCAAAGTTATATCGGCATCTTCAAAGTACATGAATATATCCTCATCAAAGTAGCCAATTTCATCTAGATACTTTTTACGAAAGAGCATGAAGCATCCAGACAAGTACAAAACTTCAGCCGTCTTATCGTAGCCCATATCCCGCATTTCATACCAGTCCAGATAGCTTTTTAGAAGAAAGTGTAATGGTTTAGGAAGAAACCGTCTAGCGAACAGAGCAAGTATTGTTGGATAACGTTTACAAAGATATTGTGTCTCACCACTAGGAAAAAATATTTTAGGTTGGATTAACCCAACTTCCTGATTGCTTTCTAAATAATCTATTAGTTGTGGTATAACATTTTCATCAAAATAGATGTCTGGGTTAAGCACAAGATGGTAATCAGAAACTCCACATTTAGAAATAGCTATATTATGAGCTTTACCAAAGCCTACATTATTACCATTATTATAATAGTATTCAACGTTTTCTAAATTCTGGAATACTGTTTCCAAATCTGGAGAGGGTGAGTTATCAACAACACACAAGTTAATCTTCAATGGTGTATTGATAGTAGATAATACTGTCTTATAAATCATTTCAGGATTATTTTTATATAAGACTAGTGAGGCAGTGATCGTAACCATTTTAACAAATATCCAGTTGAATTTTTTTTCAATTTAATCTGATTCACATATAAGAATCAGGTTTGATTCTTGCTCATCAATAATATACTGAAACTCAATCATTGATTTATATTTAGATAAGACCTGCGGTTTAGAGCTTGTTTAAAATATGTTTGAAAAATTATGCTTAACGATGGCGTACGTAAGCAGCAGATAACTCTATTGAAACTCTTGTTGAGATACGAAAAAAATAAAATATAAGTAGGGCACAGATAAAAGCAGTACAATTAAGAACCGAACTGGTTTTTTAATCCTTTCTAAAAAGGTAGGTAAGAAAAGATATTGAAGCATAGTCAACTCAATTACTATCCGAATAGTTATTCCGTAACCTAAAAATGCAATTAGCTTAAAAAAGAGTGACAATAGTGATATAAGTGCCAGAGCCACTGCTATATGAAAGTTACCTGAATATCCAGGAAAATCGGTTGCTTTATTTTTATTATCAAGTTTTTTGGAAATTGCTTTTATTTCGTATATACTCATGAGTAGAAAAATAATATCGGCGAAGAAAGTATAAGCTATTTTATTTCCGTATTCTTCTCCTGTCTGTGATAGATATATATTTAATCTTTCAAAAGCTGCTAAACTTCTACTGAAGTAGAAAATTGTGCTAACAGTAGCAATTAATACTGGAATTTGAAACCCCCATTTAAATGATTTAGTAAAGATATTTTTCTTTTGAGGTTTAAAAGATAATATATTTCTGGAAAAAACAAATGATATATAAAAAATAATTCCCATTAATAATCCAGTCCAGTGAGTATAGATAGAAAGTAAAAACAACCCACCAAACATGAACATAAATTTGAATGATTTCACAAAGTTAATTTTAGAGTTTAAACTCTCAATTGCCAGTGAAAAAATGATCGCAACAAACCCAGATGAAAAACCCTGTCTTGATGCACATAGACTCAAATGATAAAATTGAAGACTTCCAAAAATTATGAGAAACATAACAGTGTTTGACCAAGACAATCTAGAAATAGAAAATATTATTAATCCCAAACCGATTGTTTGATAAACACGCATAAAAAGACTAAAATCTAGAGCATTAAATAGTAATTTCCACGTAGCGGATAATGCTATAAATGCCTTATCAATCCCAATCATTTCTTCTATTGGCGTGGATGTATATACATTGTCATAGATAATCGAGTATGAGTCATAATCACTACAAAGTAAATTATGATTCAAAGAAAAGTATAAAATACCACAAGATACAATCATAAATGATACTTTTAAGTGTCTACCCGTGACACCTAGTAATTCTTGCGATGCGGAAAATAAACTAATGAAAAGCAATACTGATATAATTGGTATTTGATAAATTAACATAATGTTTCCTACATTTCTAGAGATTTAAGTAGGCTTTTAAATGTCATTTCCCATGTAAAATTGTGAGTCGTAGTTATGCCATTATTTATCAAAGAATTTCTTAGAAGTTCATTTTCTGATAGTTTCATAATTAGGGATTGAAGATGATTAGTGTCACCGGGTTCATAAATTAAACAATTATGACAGTCAACAGCATATTCATTACAGCCACCGTTATTAGAAGATATAACAGCGCATCCACAAGCCATAGCTTCTATAGCTGGTAAGCCAAAACCTTCCCAACGAGAGGTACTAACAAAAATATCGCTTTTTCCTATTAGATTAGCCAACTCTATATCCGAAGATGGTCTGTATACTCTTAAAAAGTTTGGAATGTCAAGAATTGACACATCTTCGTTCGTAATTCCAATAAATTCAATATTTCGGTTCCCCTCTTTGGAAATATTTTTAGCAACTTCTATAAAGTCAATACATCCTTTCAAGGCTTGTTTTCTCAAAACGGTAGCAACAATTATCTTACCAACTTTCGGGTATAAATTATTCTCTTGACTAGATTCTTCTATTTTTTTTGGATTAAAAATACTCAAATCAACTCCAGGTGTAACTAATTTTAATTCTAAGTTTTTGTTTTTCAACGGTGATACATCTTTGAATTTTTGATAAGTAAAATAGGAATTAAATAAATAATTGTTACCATAGCAAGCATAAGATATGTACCTTGTTACAAATTTATATATTTTAATAGCAATTTTATTCATGCGTCCGTCGAAAATAACATAGTCGTCAGCTTGAATATAACTATATTTGTTACGAATAGGGATGATTCCAAACAAGGGAGACAACAAGGGGGAACTAACAATAATGAACTTATATTTATAAGCAAAAATAAGTATATAAATAAAATAAATCACAAGATTTACAATATAAATTAACTTAGATTTACCTTTAAATCCAATTTGTCTTGAGTTAAGGTTAGAAGCTTTTGAGAATTTTTTATCAAAATCTGTATGATCAATAGATAAAATTTCGTAGGTGTAAGTACCAGAGTCATGAATCTGTTGACATATCTCATAAATAACTCTGTTACCTCCTCCTGGCTTTAATGAATTGCACAAGAAACAGAAATCAGTTTTCATAATTTACATTCCATTCATTTAGTTTTTTATGCGTAGACGCAAAATAAGTAGCCATACAAGCCACTTAGAATAATTGAATTCAGATAAAATTTGATCAAGTTCATTAAATCTAAGCTTTAAATTAGATGATGCTCCACCAAGAGAAAAATTTGTGACACAAAAATTCATGTTAAAGAATTTATAACCTTGTCTTTCAAGATGCTTAAAAAATTTAAAGTCAGCGGCTATTTTATACTTTGTATCAAACCAAACCTCAGTTAGAATAGATTTTTTTCTTACAAAGCTCGCAGGTTGATAACTAGGTATAGATGTTGGTAGTGTCTGATGTCCTACTACGGTTGTTGATGAATTATCAGATTTATTTATTGTAATATATCCATGATATATATCATATCCAGGATTATTATGTATGGCATTAGAAACTTTTGCCAACACATTGTCCTCTAGCCAATCATCACTATTAATAAATATCACGAATTCACCATTTGCGTATTGCAAGCCCTTGTTCATTGCATCATAAAGACCTTTATCTGATTCAGAAATATAAGTATCTACAATGTCTAAGTTGTTTTTGATTATTTCACAGGTATGATCTGTCGATTTACCATCAATTATGATAAATTGAAATAATTTTCTCTCATTTTTACGTATACTGTCTATTGTTCTTTCTATGGTTTTTTCCGAATTCTTACAAACAGTAATTATTGAGAAAAGAGGGTTCCTTGTGTCTATCATCTTCTTTGATTTACTTAATACATTTGGCTCTACTGATCCCTTTATGATCAACTTCTTTTTAGACATCCATAAGCATTGCTGTATAAGGGTTTGATCTAAATTAATATGCGATTCACCTATTTTGGAGACATTAAACCCTAAAATTCAATCTCAATAAGGGTTTAAACCATATTTTGGCAAAAACATCATAATGGAATTGAACTTGTATTACTTACTACACACAACAGGGCAACTAAACGACATTACTTCTAGGGGTGAAATGCCAAAGCCTTCATGAAGAGAGGGATAAATAAATGGAGAGACGTTAGTATAAAGATTTGCTAATATTTTAGCATCTCCTGATATTATGTATGAAATTATTGTCCGGTAGCCTATACACTAAAATTATCTTTCTCTCATCATAGGATCAATCATTCTCTCTGTGGAGTTGTCTTAGATATTGGAAAATTTAGTTGTAGATATTCAAGAAATGAATAATACATTCATAACTTAAAAAAAATCCCGTCTAATTGTAGCATTTGACCTGTATTAGGGTCAGGTATAGTTGGCTTTAGCCAATGAAGAGAGTATCCCAGATTATTCATGTAATCTAGCATTTCTCTAAATAATAATTCTCCTTGATACAGGGTAACTAAAGACATTTCTAACTGTATTCCTTTCACTTGCGGCAGAATACCTGTAGCCCCCTCTAAAACTTGTTGTTCATAACCTTGCACATCTACTTTTAAGAAAACCGTATTATTGTCAGCTATATAATGAGGAGCAATATAATCTAGCCGGGTTATTTTTACAGTTTCAGAGCCAATATAAATTGATTCTGGGTAGGCTTTTTTATGACTATCTAACATTGACAGTACAGAACTACTTTGACTATTACCAGCAATGTTGATGGAAATCTCTCCTTCTGAGTTACCTATAGCTGTGCGAGGTGCTATTTCCCATGATGAACTTTTCTTGCTCACTTTTATTAGTTGAGCATAAGCATCACCCAGTGGTTCAAAGGAAACTACTCTGCCGGAATAACCTAAATATCTAAGAAACTTGTAATATTGTCCAGTGTTTGCCCCCACGTCTAAAACTAAATCAATCTGATAATAATCAAGAAGTTGCTTAATTTTTGCAAAATCAGAATTTGCATACAGTCTCAAGTCAATTCCTAATTGGTTCAGTAACTTCCTAATTGCGTTTTTCATAAATCTCATTAGTGCTAATTATCAGTGGTTTATACTGTTTTTCAACAGGTAAAGCGATCGCGCTGGGGATAAAGTTGTAATGGTAGACAACTTAAACACTTCACTACGTTGCGCTAGGGTCAGCAGGACTTTTCAAACACCCTCCAAGGCTTTACCTGATGATTGACAATCAATATACTAAAAACGGGTTGCAACTTTACCTCTAAAATCACTAAAAGTATTGATATACAAAGATTTTTGCCTGGGCAAAAGTCTAATATTTACCAGTTTCCAGTATAACAGTATATTAAATGTTTTGGTAGCTTTGATTCAAAACAGATACAATTATCCGTTCGATTGCCATATTTAAACAGTTTTAATAAAAATGCTATCCTCTTATAAAATTTTTCCAGTTAATGGGTTGAGTGATTGTCCAATATTTCCCAAATAGGTAAATCCCCAACTGACAAGAATATTGTAGATATCATTAAATCATGGTTGTCCTTCATAGAGTGTTTCAAAATAATTTTCTATTATAACAAGTTATAAAGTGGGTTAAATAGAAATGAGTTATATGAATGCAATAAATTAACTTAAAAATTATTGTAATAGGTATTCTTTTTAGATAATTGGGGAGAGATTTTTCTTCATGATACTCTATAATTAGATTAAATTTGTGTAATAATAAATGTAAATAAAGCTTATTTATTCCCCGAAATTGATTTATATTTTTGACACAAGCGTCTCTCCAGGCTTTTCTCAGTTTGTTCTTTATCTTTTCATTATGACTCATACTATTATTAACTATTCTATATGCGGCAACCTTAGCATCAATAAATCCCAAGGCATTACGAGCTAATAATCGATAGTAAGAATCTATATCTTCATTATATAAATTCTCATCATATAATCCTATTCCAATAGTTGGATTATATGCATCTTTCCTAGCAAGGATAACTGGACCAGGAATTGCCCAATTTAAAATCATTTCACGCCTCATAAAAGTTTGATTTGAAAGAATTTTCTTTCGCCCACCATGAAACTCTAGTCCGCTATCAGATAATAATTTATTATTTTCATCAACTACAATTGTGTCACCAAATACTGCTAGCCAATCTGGATGATTACTCAAGGCATTGATTCTTAATTGAACATTGCCAGGCAGCAAATAGTCATCACTAGCGAGCGGTATTATATACTCCCCTTGCGCTAGAGAGATAAGTTTATTTAAGGTTTTACATATTCCTCGATTTTCTTGAGTTTCAATGTGAAATCTATGAAACTTGCCTTGATGAGATTCTCTCCATTTTTTAGCAACTTCTACAGATTCATCATTTGATCCATCATCAATAATAATTAACTCAATATTAGGATAGTCTTCATTGTAAACGCTATCTAAACACTGTTGAATATATCGAGCATGATTATACATCGGGACTATCACACTAACCAACTCAGACATTTCGTTTAACTCCATTATCACTAGTTTAAATAATATTCCAAGTATAAGCTGATGCTGCCAGTACAAATAAAAAGCCAATAAGACTAACAGAGGCTGTGGTTATTGATGGCAGAAACTTGTATCTATCCCAAACGAACCATAATGTAAAAATTAGATAGGAGATATAACAAGCAAGAATAGAAATTCCAATTCCTTCTAAACTGTCTAATCTGGTTAATGACCAATAACAACCAAACAGTATAGTAGCATTCCAGAAAATTTCTGTCCAGAAAAAGATTTTTAAGTGTTTAAATGCCAACATAGGGAATGCTAACACAAAAGATAACATTTTTAAAAAATCTGCAATTAATAACCACCGGATCAGAGATAAACTAGGAATGAACTCACGGGAAAATAACAATGTAACGATTTGTTGTTTCAAAAATATCATACCAACAATTACTACTGTTGATATTATTGCTATAAACAACAATGTTCTTTCTATCATATCACGAATTAACTGCCGATCTTCAAGCTGACTTAAAGTGGGTAAATAATAGGTACTAAAAGCGCCTGTAATTAGGCTAATATAAGTCCCGCAAAGAGTCCATGCCGCGTCAAATATTCCCACTTCTGCTAAAGAATGCTTTTGAACTATTATTCCACGAACTCCTAACATGATCAGATTTTGAAATAGACTCGTGACTACCGTTACTCCTGCAAAAGAGAAAAAATAACGAGCAGAAACTTTATCGAAACTATTTCGTAAATTATGTAAAAGGGGTTGTAAATATTTATTTCTCCACAGCCACAATCCAAATAATCCTAAGCTAGTTGCTTGAGTAGCCGTCATAATCCCTACTAAAGCCAAATCGTAACCACTTTTGACAGCCATAGCGACTGGATAGCTTAATGCCAAGGTTACAACTGAAGCTAGAGTTTGCACTAGTGCCATGTAGCCCAAAGCACGATGAATATTTAAAACTCCACTTGCATATCCCGTAATGACAGTTAAAAAAATGGGAATAGCTAACCCTCTGATTAGAGTAACTGCCATTTCATCTTGACGATTTAGAAGATGTAAGGATAGGGTAGGGGCTAAAACAAACAATAGGATACTAAACAGCGCAGCACTGATGATAAATAAGATCAAAACTGTTTTTAGGTAAGCATCTCGATCGTCATCTTGCCTTGATGCTCCTCCTTGCACTAAGGCAGTTTGCCCCCCCATTGTTGCCGCAATCAAGGTTGTAGAATGAATTTGACGCAAGATAGAATACAAACCCATTCCAGATGGTCCTATAACACTTGCGATAATCTTCACGGATAAGCTACCGATAACTAGAGATACCGCTGTTCCAGAAACTGTTTTAGTGAAAGCCTTGAGTATCTCACGCATATAAATTTTGAATTGACTTAATCACAAATTGACAGTCACTCTCAGATAGATGTGGTCCCATCGGTAAACTTACCACTTCTTTGGCAATGGTTTCAGTAATTGGTAACTTACCTGCTAAATCATTCATTTCCCCATAAGCCTCCGATAAATGTGGCGGAATCGGGTAGTGAATGAGAGTACCAATTCCAGCAGCTTTTAAGCTTTCCTGAAACTTCTCCCGTTCTGGATGACGGATTACGAACAAATGCCATACAGGTTCTGACCAATCGGGGATATACGGCAAAATTAACCCCGATAAACTAGCTAATTCCTGTAAATAAACATTGGCAATTAATCTCCGTCGTTGATTCCATTCATCAAGTTTGGCTAGTTTTACCCGCAAAAATGCTGCCTGTAATTCATCTAACCGTGAGTTTACACCCTTAACTTCATTATGATACTTAACCCGTGAACCATAATTAGCCAGAACTCGCACCTTATCCGCAATTTCATCATCATTAGTCGTTACCGCACCACCATCGCCAAAGGCACCCAGGTTTTTACCTGGATAAAAACTAAACCCTGCTGCATCTCCTAGATTACCTGCTCTTTGCCCTTGATACTTAGCTCCATGAGATTGAGCCGCATCTTCAATTACTTTCAACCCATATTTTTTGGCAATTCGGTTGATTTGCTCCATATCAGCAGTTTGCCCATATAGGTGAACCGCTATAATTGCCTTTGTCCGAGGTGTAATGGCTGCTTCAATCAGTTTTGGATCAATATTATAGGTTTTCTCATTTGGTTCTACTGGTACTGGTATAGCTCCAGTATAGGAAACTGCTAACCAAGTGGCAATGTAGGTATTAGCAGGGACTATTACTTCATCTCCAGCACCAATTTCTAAAGCCCGCAAGATTAGACATAGGGCATCTAAACCGTTACCAACACCAATACAGTGTTTAGCTTGGCAATAATTGGCAAATTCTGATTCAAAAGTTCTGACCTCTTTACCTAAAATATACCAGCCTGAATTCATAACCCTTTGATATGCCGCATCTAGATCACCTTGAAGATCTAAATAAGTAGATCCTAAATCGAGGAAGGGGATTTTCATATTTAAGATAACTGAATTAAGATAACTGATTGATAATAACTTTAAATACAATAACTTTCATGCTTGCCTTTTGACCCGCTCTAGAAAAATAGAATAATCACGATAGTAATCACTTTCATCATACAAATCCGAGGCAAGAACTAGACAAATAGATCCAGGATCAAAGTTTATTTCAGATGCCCAAATCATAGGCGGTATGTGTAATCCTTGCCAGGGACGGTTAAGATGAATTACAGATTGATTATAACCATCATCAACAGATACATCGAAACTACCTGACAAGCAAATCAAAAACTGATGAAGTGTTTTGTGTGCGTGAGCGCCACGGTCGGCTGCTGTCGGTACATCGTAAAGATAGAACACTCGCCTAATATCAAATGGTATATGCCTAGTGGATTCAATAAAAGTTAAATTACCACGAGGATCAGTGATTTTTGGGAGTTGAATTAGTTTGCATTCTTTAATACTCAATGTTAAGCCCCCTGTAAATACTTAATTATTTTAGCTGGATTCCCGATCGCCACAGCATCATCTGGAATGTTTTGTGTAACCACTGAACCTGCTCCTACCATGGCATTTTTACCTATGGTGACACCAGGCAAGATTGTTGCATTTGCTCCGATACTGGCACTCTCTTCGACAATTGTTTCAGGATATCGATCAAGATATTTTTTAGATCGGGGAAATGGATCATTTGTAAAGGTAACATTAGGACCCACAAAGACATTATCTTTTAATCTGATCCCGTCCCAAACTTGGACACCACATTTAATAGTCACATTATTACCTATTTCTACATCATTTTCAATGAATACATGATCGCATATATTCACATTCTCCCCAATTTTTGCACCTTTTAAAACATGAGCAAAAGCCCAAATTCTCGTTCCTTTACCAATTACTTCTGTTTCTACAAAAGCTAGATCATGTATAAAATATTTTACTATATCTCCCCCCCCCCATCTAAACTTTTAATTACCCGTGCTGGATTACCTGCAACCATTTTTCTTGGTAGTACATCTTTGCTAACTACAGCAGATGCTGCCACTACCGAGCCTTCACCAATGGATACTCCTGGTAAAATATTTGCACTCGCACCAATAGCCACACCATTACCGATATTTGGACCAATTACTTTCTCCTCGGCATAACCCGATTGACCAATTGCGCGATCATTTGTGGTAGCTACCAAGACACTTATAAATACATCGTCACCGATTTGGCAGTTTCCGGTAATATGCGTCATATCCATGATTTTAGTTCTATTGCCAATAGAGGTATTGTAATTAATAGTTACACTCCGACTAACAATGCAAAAATCGCCTATGATCACCTGTTCCCGAATAGAGGCATTATCACCAATTAAAGTATTACAACCAATGATGACATCAGAATAAATAATGGCATTCGGACCGATTACACAATTATCGCCAATTTTGACTTTCTGCTCATATTCAATTTTTCTAGCTACCGCTCCAGCACCCTTAGGGGGTTTTCCAATATAAGCACCTGGAAATATTTCTACATTATTGCCAATAACAACACCAGCTTCTATAGTTACATGAGGATGAATAATAACGTTACTACCAATAATTACCTCCTTATCAATTACTACAAAACTTTTTATCAAAGTATTTTCACCTATACAATTGGTATCTACCATTGCCATTTTATTAATCATCATAGACCATAATTACAAATTTATACTTCTTACTATACAGTAAGACTCTTGTCTTATCTGAGGCATTGCTTAGTTAAGCCATTCTCAACCAGCCAAATACATCATCAACAGTTAATATTAACTCTATTCCTACTAATACAGGCAGAATATCGGTTTTTCCATCAGTATTGGTTGGCGATCTGTATTCGCAATAATCCCCCTCAGTTTATCAATTGATTTAAGAAATGACAACTTTTTCTTGAATTTAATTTACTTAGCATGAGCCAATTTTCATTTTGGGCATATTTCCTGGCATAAATAACTAACCTTGTCCAAAAACATAGTTAAGTCCGGCAAATAATTTATCTAAATTGGATATACTGTACTCTTGGATATTTTTAATAAAATTCTGTTCTCGCAGTTGTCTAAATTCCCATATTTTACCATTAGAAACAATACCATATAATAATTGTTCCGGTTGATTATTTATCTTCTGAGCGGCAATTAATTCGGCTATTATTTCATTCTAGATTTTGTCAATGGTGATTTTAGAGAAATTCTTGATAGTTTTTTCGATTCTACTAGAGTTCATGGGGATTTATTCCCTTTGCCCGTAATTGTGCCAGCAACTTCTCCATTCTCTGTTGTTCTTGTGCTAGTAATAATTCTGCTCCCTCTGCTCTTTGTAGAGCTTCCTGAGCTTGCTGTTGTGCTTCCTGAGCTTGCTGTTGTGCTTCCTCAGCCAGTTCATGCTCCGTAGGTAAAAGAACCCCATCCAAAGTTGCCCACCGACACCAAACAGTATCGGCATAGCCAAACACCCCCGACCACTGCACTAATGCTAACCCTAACTGCTTACTAACCAGTCTATTTTGGGCATCGGGAGTTATCGTTTCATAACCATCACTGCCCATACTAAACCCAGCAAAATCACTAGGGTTAAAGGGATCAAACCAGAAATACTCTGGTACTCGCAGCCGTTTTTGGTAAATTTCCTTTTTCTCTGTTTTATCCCGCGACGCGGTGCTTGAAGACAGTAACTCTACTACTACATCTGGACTTTTACCCTCTTCCCAAGTTACCCAGCATTTACGCTCACCTTTGGGAACATCTAGCACGGCAAACATATCTGGACCGCGAAAATCGTGATTTTTTAATTGATGGGGGCTAAAATAAACAAACATATTTCCGCCCACAAAGGCATTGCGATCGCGTAGCCAATATGACAAAGGATCAACTAGTAAATCCATTTGCATTTTATGGCGGTAAGTCTCCATGGGAATCCCATCATCGTAGAGTAATTCGTCTTGTGTCGGCGGCTTAACAAAATCTGGTGATAAACTATCTATCTGTGTATTTAGTTTAGACAATGTTGATTCAGTCATATATCCTGCGATAGCATTCCCATAGGGACTAATTTAACATTGGTGGCGGGGAGATAACTTCTCTAAGGTATTGCTTAGTTAAGCCATTCTCAACCAGCCAAATACATCATCAACAGTTAATTTTAACTCTACTCCCGCCAATACAGGCAGAATATCGGTTTTTTCCATCAGTATTGGTTGGCGATCGCATAAAAATACTAGAATACTTAAATCATCAGGATCAAGAAACCATCCCAATTTACACCCATGCTCCATACAATACAAGATATTGCCAATCACTTTATTGGATTTCTGTTCAGGAGAAAGAATCTCAATTACCCAATCGGGAGCTAGTTCAAATCTATCTGGGACTTCTCCACTGCTAAGGAAAGGAATATGTTCCCATGTAAAAACTGCTATATCAGGAACAATTGAGCGATTACCAAAGCTACACCTAAGTTCAGGGAAAGCATAGGCAATTTTTTCAGATTCACTCACCAAATTAATTTCGCTGCTAAGTTTCCCTTGCAGTCGGCTGTGTCTTCCTTTCGGCATAGGTTTTTGAATAATTTCCCTACCCAAGAACTCCGATGCTGGCTTTGTTTCCGGTAGCATCAGAAACTCCTGCAATGTGAGAGATTTTATGGTGCTGATGGTCATAAAGGATGATTATTGTAGCCCTCAGTCGACATCGTTTTAATAATTATACCATAATTTAGACATAGCTTTCCCCTACTCCGGCCTCCCAGTTACGAGCAGGTTGCGAGGGAGGAACTGAGATCAAAAGACCATCAAAGCTCAACTCCTAAAACACAGATAATTTAATTAATCTTGTCAGAGGTCAGTATAAGAAGTTACACTCGATCCCAAAACCCTTACCGCACACTAGCCTCCGCGTGCTGCTTATTCCGCTCTCCTTTGTCCCCGTAATAACCACTAGAATAGTAATATCCACCATAACCGCTTTCCTTGACAATACCATTCACCACCATGCCTAAAATAGGTAATTTAGCCTGAGTGAGTAATGACTTCGCCGCATTTACCGCTGAATACTCCACCTTTCCAGGACGGACAACCAGCAATAATCCATCTACATACTTACCAACAATCAGAGGATCAGTAACAGCCGTTAACGGGGGCGTGTCAATAATTACAAAGTCATAATCCTTACTAGCTTCTTCAACCAAGTCAGCCATGCACTGGGAATCTAACAGCGCCACCGGGTTAGGCGGAATTTTTCCTGCTGGTAACATTTTCACCAGGGGGGATACTTCCTGAACCGCATTTTTTAACTGCGTCTGACCGGCTAAGATATTACTTAACCCCAGCAAGTTGTGTATTTCCCAAACCCGGTGCTGACGAGGACGACGCATATCCGCATCCACTAACAATACTCGTTTTCCTACATAAGCTCCTGCTAGAGCTAAATTTGCTGCTACAAAAGACTTACCTTCTCCAGGGGTTGCACTAGTTACCAAAATTACCCGCAATTTCTTGTCAGAGACGGTGAACCCCAGGTTAGTCTGGAGCATTTCAAAAGACGTACTAACTGGTGAATAGGGGTCATCCAACAATGGTAACTCTTGCCGACCTTCCTGCGGATTTTTCGGATTCTTTTCCCCATGTTGAGGAATTGTCCCCAGTAAAGGAAAGCCCAACAGCCGATTGGCCTCTTCAATATTTTTGAGGGATTGATTCATGGATTCCAACAGTAGCGCCGTGCCCGCGCCTAAAAGCACCCCTAAAAATCCGCCCAGTGCTAAGTTGAGGGGAATCTTAGGAGAGACGGGAAGTTCAGGAACTAAAGCCTCGGAAATTACCCGGGAATTACCTACGTTCTGATTCTCTAATACTTGAACTAACTGGTACTGCTTCAGAAATTCTTGGTAGGTGATTTGTGCGACAGTTAACTGTCTCTGTAGCTGTAGCTGTTGTTGTTCCAGTCGAGGTAAGCTATCTAAACGTCTTCTGTTAAATATAAATACCCTTTGCAATTCCTCAACTTGTTTTGTTAATGCTAACCTTTCTACCTCCGATTTGACAAGGTCTTGAGTTAATGTTTGTTTCAGTTCTCCTATTTGCAAATTCTGTTGAGATAGTGACTCAAAATTACCAACGGTCTGGCCGACTCGTTCTTCTAGTAATTTTTTCAGAGATGCCTCTTTCATGACTAAATCCACAACTTTTGGATTATCATCAGTATATAGTGTTCGCGCTACTGCTAGTTCCGATTGCGTTTTTTGGTATTCTGTGAGAACCTGTTGTACACCACGGGATTGACTTAATGTACTCAAATCTACTGCCTGTTGTCTATCCAGTTTCATTTCATTCTGTAAGGCTACGGAACGAGTCAAGGCCGCCGCTAATTGCCCTTGGCTTTGGGTAATTGCTTCATTCAGCCTTCCTAGAGATTCCAGACCAGTTTTCGCTTCTACATCTAAAGCTACTACTCGGTTATTTTCTTTAAACCTCCGCAGGTTCATTTCTGCTTTGGTAACTCGGCTTTCAACCTCTGGTAATTGCTTGGATAAAAATTCTCGCGCTGATGTAGCTTCTCTACGGTTAGTGCGAACATTACTCTCTAAGTAATATTTCATCAAGGAATTCACCACATTTGCTGCTTCCTGGGGATTTGTGCTTTTATACGAAAGCTGCATTACATCTGTTCCTCGGACAGTCTTCAACTTCAGTTTTTTGAGAAAAACTCCCAAGGAAAGTTGTTTGCCTTGATCATCTGTCAACTTTAGTGTGGTAATAGTTTTTATAACGATAGGGTAAGAGCGGATGATCTCAGATTCCGTGTCTACTGGGTTGCTAAGGTTTGTCAGTGCACCCAATTCTCCCATCTGTTGGGATAGACCTGAGAGTGATGAAGCCCCACTTTTTTTAGTAAAAACCAATTTCCCTTCCGATTCATATACTGGTTTTGTCAAATAAGTGACCAGGGCTGTAGCTCCAAAGACGGAGGCAAAAACAATTGATGCTACCAGCCAACGTCTTTTGAATATCAGCCAGTATTGTTGGATATCAACAGAGGAATCTTGGGTTTCTTGGTTAATGGACATAAATTAATTTAATTTCAGAAAATACCCTAAGTATAGAAATTAGGCAGTGTAAAAATTATAGATCATTTGTCCGAACAAAAACTAGTCATCAGTGGTTTTTGGCATTTAATTTTTTCCCAAGCGAGAAAACTGGAGATGATATTATCTAGATTATTATACTTAGGTTGCCAATTCAATACCTGCTTAATTTTTTCTGTAGCAGCAGTCACACAGGCTGGATCTCCCGGACGACGCGGTACTTCGATGACTGGAAAATCTACCCCAGAAATCGCCTTAACCCTTTCTACAACTTGTCTGACACTATAACCTTGTCCATAACCACAGTTGAAAATTTGACTTTCTCCATCCTGTTCTAGATAGCGTAACCCATCAACATGGGCTGTGGCTAGGTCTTCGACATGGATATAATCTCGAATTCCTGTACCATCTGGGGTGGGAAAATCAGTGCCAAATATCTTAAATTCTGATTGGCGTTTCAGGGCAGTATTACAGGCATTGGCAATCAGATGAGTTGCATTCCTGGAGTTTTGTCCGATTCTACCACCGGGGTCTGCTCCCGCAACGTTGAAATAGCGGAGAATTATATATCGCAATTGAGATGCTATTCCATGATCTTGAATCATCCATTCACTCATTAGTTTAGAGCGCCCGTAGGGGTTAATCGGTAATGTGGGAGTAAACTCTGTGACAGGATTTTCTTCAGGTTCGCCGTAAACTGCGGCTGTACTAGAAAAGATCAATTTGTCAACACCCATGATACTACAGCACTGGAGTAAATTCAAAGTATTCCGGGTGTTATTGGTGTAGTAATCTAGGGGATGGGCAACGGATTCTGGTACAATTAGACTGGCGGCAAAGTGCAAGACTGCACTAAATTGATGTTTGGCAAAGACTTGGTAAAGGTGGTCTATATCTCCTAAGTCGCCAATAATTAGTTCACCATGCAGTACAGATTGAGGAACACCCGTAGAGCAATTGTCATATACAACTAGGTCATAACCAGCTTCACCCAGTTGACGCACGACATGAGAGCCAATATAGCCGGCACCTCCAGTTACCAAGATCTTTTGATTCATCTGCCTTTACCCAACAAAACAACTCTGATGGTTTTCAAGACTATCACCATATCCAAGAATAAAGAATAGTTCTTAATATAGTAAAGGTCGTAAGATAGCTTTTCATAAGCATCTTCCAGGGAAGCCCCGTAGGGATAAAGCACCTGGGCCCAACCAGTAATTCCTGGTTTGACTAAATAACGCATTTCATAATAAGGAATTGCTTCTTTGAGCTTAACATCAAACTCTGGCCTTTCTGGACGAGGTCCAATTAGGCTCATTTCTCCACGTAACACATTTATAATCTGTGGTAGTTCGTCAATTCGCAGAAGTCTAAGCCAATGTCCTACCTTGGTAATGCGTGGATCTCGTTGACTTGCCCATTGTGCTCCTCTTTTCTCAGCATCTTGATACATGGAACGAAACTTGTAAACCCGAAATGGTTTACCATATAATCCTGTTCTTAATTGGCTATAAAAAATTGGACCTGGGCTATCTAATCTAATTATGAATCCGACAATTACCATGAGTGGTGACAGTAGTAAGAGTAATAGCCCGGTTAATAAGATATCTGTACACCGTTTGATTTTGAGACTAGTACCACAAAAGACTAAGTTAAAACCATTGCTAAACGCAAACCACTCATCCTCAAGTAAAGATGACGGTAGTTTATACCATAAAGTTTCCCAAATGTCAGGCAACCGATAAATAGGTATGCCTTTTAGTCGCAGTTCCATCAGACTCTGTAGCTGTGCATCGGTGAGGCCTATTTTTGTCCCTACTACTACCCCTGACAAGGGTTGTTGACTCCAATAAGATAATTCGCTGAAGCAGCCTTCATGACTGAGTTGGGGCTCTATTTCTGCTAAGTCAGAAAACTGTTGAGGATTTTCAGTAAGAATCACTAATCGCCCTAATGGATTCCGCGTTAAGAACATTTGGGCAAATTTTATGGCATGATTACTAGAGCCTAGCATTAACCAACGACCTTGTTGGGACTTTGATCGCCACCAATTCAAGGACAATAGTCTTAATATAATTGCCCAGATTGTAAATATTCCTAAGTTAATTAGCAATATACTCCTCAGTCCTCCTGTATGCTGTTGCCAACTTCCTGATAAATAAATTATCAAGGAGGTGATGACAGTAACTACTAAACTGTTGAGGAGGATGCGAGCTGGAGCTTGTAAACCTGCAATTTCTTTTTCTGGATGGTATGTATCTAACAAATACATTCCAGTTAAAACCATTAATATAAATCCATACACAAATAAGTCAAATCCCGCCAATGCATGATCCAAAGTCAAGTAGGAACTAATTCCCAAACAGACAAATAGGCCAAAAACATCGCCCACAATCAGAAATAAAGGTATAAGGCGTGGAAGTTTTACTAACTGAATACCGCCTCTATGAGTCTCAAATCCTATCTCCAGCATAATTATTGTTTTTGATTTGCTTTTAGAAACATGAACTTGTAACAATCCTCTTCTGGTCTTTGCGCTGATGGTAAGCTAAGAACATTAAAGATTCTTCTTTAATAGATCTGAGATGCTGGTACACAATGGCGCACGCTAACCAATGATGAAAAACCCGTAAAAATACTGTTGCATGATTTTTTAATTTTAATTGTTAATTCTACCCTCTGATACCAGTGTATAATAAAGGAAACTGTATTGATCAGATCTTCGTGAATAAATACACTTTTCTAGATTACGGTATTTTGTGATGATTAGTGAGTGAATTTGATTAAATACATTTACCCAATATTAGGTGTTTAATCAGTGAACTTTTAAAATATCTAGTTTGAATCACCCTAATAATTCAGGTGGAATGCTATGTCTCTAATCATTTCGCACTTTTTGGGGGTTTTCCCTATAGATGCTCTCAGTCTTCAGCGGTCAGCAATCAGGGGTAAAACCTTTTGGTATGAGCTTCTAGGATGAAAATTAGAATATTATGCCAGTGCATACCACTGTATTTACTTCGACTGTTGAGATATTAAATAGGTATATGGAAAAACAGAACTATGTAACGAAAAGTTAAAGTTCCCAAAATCTCTTTTCTATTCTGTGTTTCTTTGTCTTTAGGACAAATTTTGACGCTAACCTGTTGACTGTGCTCGATTCATACCTTCACCAAAACTCTGAAATCCTAATGATGTCGTGAGAATTGGATTGGGTTTCAAGCCTATTTTTGGAAAATGCCTGATTTATTGCCCAACATTAAATATTTAATCACAGCCTATACTAAATTGTAAAGCCCCTAACCAAATGAAAAAATGTCGAACACCCTTAAAGGTGCGTCTGATTCAGGAGGATACACCTACGGATACGCCACGCAACCTATCAGACAAGCTATAAAGGCTAGTTGCACACAAAGACATTTTATAGATAACAAGGCAGAACCTATGCTGAATATTCCCAAAAATCTCGTCAATTTCACCCAAACTCCTCACAGTGGTTATCATTGGGATGGTGGTAGTCGCCGCTTTTTTGAAGGTTGGTATTACCGGGTCACACTGCCCGATATTGGGCAAACTATCGCTTTTATGTACTCTATCGAAGACCCTATGGGTAATCAGCCTTACAGCGGCGGAGCAGCCCAAATCCTGGGTATAAATGATGAATATCTTTGTCGTACTTTTCCCGATGTTAACAAATTTTGGGCGAGTCGAGATGTTTTAGGATTAGGACATTGGGGAAAAACTAACTTACAAGTTGCTCCTCTGTATCTTATACGTGATGAATTTACACATTATATTCAGGAGGGTTATCAAGCTACAGCTATTTTAAATCAAGGGATAATTACTGATCCTGCTACTGGTAATTACTGTCGATGGGAGTACGAAATTCAACCTATATACGCATGGGGAAATCAAAATACTTTTCAGCAATCAACAGCAGGTTTGTTATCATCTTTACAAATATTTGAACCAGGATGGCAAATTTTAATGGCTCATGGTTTAGCTAAAGGTTGGATAGACTGGCATGGTAAGATTTATGAGTTCACTAATGCACCTGCATACTCAGAAAAAAATTGGGGTGGTGCATTTCCCCAAAAATGGTTTTGGCTAAATTGCAATTCTTTTATTAATCAATCGGATTTAGCTTTAACGGCGGGTGGTGGCAAACGTGGTGTATTATGGTGGCTGGAATCGGTGGCGATGATTGGTATCCACCACCAAGGTAAGTTTTATGAATTTGCTCCCTGGAATTCAGAGGTAAAATGGCAAATTCAGCCCTGGGGTAGATGGCAAATGCAAGCTAAAAACCTACATTATGAGGTTAAACTCACCGCAACTACCCATCTCCCAGGTACACCCCTCCGCGCACCAACAAGGAATGGATTGGCATTCTGTTGTCGAGATACTATGCAAGGTGAGCTAAACTTAGAATTGCGAGAACTTAAGGGCAGTAAATCTAAGGTGATTATCAATGCCAGTAGTAATCTGTGTGGCGTGGAAATTGGTGGTGATGATTGGGATCATGACTGGCACTCTCACTAAAAATACTGCTATTATGGTATTTAGTTAGGTCTTTGGGGTTGTAGCTCAGTTGGATAGAGCGAGCGCCTCCTAAGCGCTAGGCCGTGCGTTCGATCCGCACCAATCCCATTTGTATATGTATTAATAGATTCTGGGCGGGTTTCCCCGCCCCTAATGCTATAATTTGGCGTGAGCGGCCAAAATAATTCTTTCTGTTTCTTCCCAATTAATACATTTATCAGTTACGGAAACACCATATTGTAGGTCTTCACGATTTCCTGTAATCGGTTGACTACCTTCATACAAATTTGATTCTAGCATCATTCCTACAATGGAACTATTACCATCAACTATTTGCTGAATAATATTCTCAAAAACCATAGATTGTAATCTGTAATCTTTATTAGTATTACCATGACTACAATCAACAACTATTCTGGGTGATAGGTTGGCTGCTTTTAATTGTTCCTCTACTAATTTGATGTTTTCTGCATCAAAGTTAGGCTGAGTTCCACCCCGCAAAATTACATGACCATGGGCATTTCCCCGAGTTTGAAATACGCTTACTTGTCCTTTTTGATTAATCCCTAGAAAATTATGTGGTGTTTTTGCAGATTTGAGGGCATTTACAGCTACTTGAATATTCCCGTCTGTACCATTTTTAAATCCGACGGGCATAGATAGACCACTAGCCATTTCTCGGTGTGTTTGCGATTCAGTTGTTCTTGCCCCAATTGCTGACCAGGATACCAATTCGCTGATATATTGGGGTATAATGGGATCAAGTGCTTCTGTGGCGGTTGGTAATCCTAAATCTGCCAACTTTAATAATAAGTTTCTGGCAATTAATATCCCTTTTTCTACATTAAAGGAATCATCCATTTCTGGATCATTAATTAATCCTTTCCAACCTACAGTAGTTCTCGGTTTTTCAAAATAAACCCGCATAATTAACAGCAATTTATCTTGAACTTTTTCGGCTAAAGGTTGCAATTTTTCGGCATATTCTATAGCGGCTTTGGGATCATGAATGGAACAAGGACCCACGACAAGGAATTTACGTCTATCTTGAAAATCTAGAATATGTTCTATTTGTTGTCTGAATTTTAAAATTGTATGTTCAGCGGTTTTGGTTAAAGGTAATTTGTCCTTAACTTCATTAGGAGTTAGCAAAACATGAGAACTCTTAATATTAGTGTTAATTAATTTATGAATCATGGCAGAAATCTCTTGATTTGTGTTATCGGTTAGCAATCCTATCTAAAATATTTGTGAAAACGTTTCTTATTCTCTTTAAGCGTAAAGTAGTTAGTTAGAAAACCAGGTTGCACAAATTTAGATAAGGTTACTATATGCAAGGGTATAATATTTTATTATACACAGTTTTTCAAAAAATACAAGATAAGTCCGTGTTATTTCCATGATGTTTAGATATAAAGGAATGATTTAACGTGATTTTGACGGTGATTAAAGGTTAGAAAGCTTGTACAGAGAGGATTTAAGAAATGGAAGATCAAAAAAATAAATAAGATTGATGGAGAAAAACTACTGATATTTAAGTTAACTTCTGCCATTTTCTACTTCTATCAAATTTATATTAAATTAGCGTTTCTGTGGTTTATTTTCGTTATTATCATCAAAATCATCATCTTCAAAAAAATCCCAGTCATCATCATCGGTTACTTGATTTTTGCTTGATTCTTGATAAGGGGGAACAATTACCCGATAATCAGCATCATAAATCGATTCGGTTTTACCTACAGCAGTATTTTTTGGCGCTTGGGAACTGTAGGAATAAACGGAACTAGTTCGGGAATTGTTTTGAGAGGTCTCTGGTACTGATTGATAATTATCACCATCATCCCAATCATCTCGATTTTGATTTGTATTCCAATCATCTTGATCATGAAATTGACTAACTGGGGGTGGAGGACTTTGAGAAGGTGGAGTATATGGTCTAACACGGGGTGGGGTGGGAATTGATTTAGGTGTAGGTTGTTGTTGTAAATTTAAATCCGTCGCCAACTTTAATAACCTGGTAATTATTAAAGATGTAAAAATACCAGCAATGATACTCAATAAAATCCACAATCCTAATGGTAATGATTGACTTCGCATTCCCAAAAATACTAGGGACAGTAAGGGCGATAAATTTTGGGCTAATATGATTATTAGTCCCAGTATTGCCGCCACTAAGATAATTAAGCGAATTACAGCCATAAAAAGTTCAAAATTGCTGCAGAAATTGAAAATACATCAGAGAAACAAACCCCTAACGGGGAAAGGCTATAAATGACCTTGCCATCGCTGAATTGGTATACAATCAACGTCTAATTGATCCAGAGCGCGAGCAACAACAAAATCAACTAAATCCTCAATGGTTTGAGGGTTGTGATACCAAGCAGGAATAGCCGGGACAATTCTGACTCCAGTTTCTGCTAAGGTGGTCAGGTTTCGCAGGTGAATTAAACTCAAAGGAGTTTCTCTGGGGACAATTACTAGTTTACGTCCTTCTTTGATTTGTACATCTGCGGCTCGTTCTAGTAAGTCGGAACTTAATCCACCAGCTAGTTTGGCGACTGTACTCATACTACAAGGCATAATGATCATCCCCAAAGTGCGAAAAGAACCACTGGCAATACCAGCGCCAACATCACTCCAAGGATGACAGCGGAGTTTGCCTTGTGCGGGAACTCCCGCTTGTTCCCGCCAAAATTGTGCTTGTTTATCTGGTTCTCCTGGCATTCGGATTTCCTGTTCTGCTTGCCAAACCATGTAAGTTGATTTAGAGGCTACCAGTTCAATCTCGTATTCTGCTGCTAAGAGAAATTTAAGAGCGCGAACGGCGTAAATTAGACCAGATGCACCTGTTACGCCCAGGATTAAAGGTTTTGTGTTATTAGTCATTAGTCAGTGGTCGGTGGTTGGTAGTCAGTATTTACAGCGTTTTCCGCTGAAGATGAGGTACAAGGTTGAATTATGAAACTCCTGTGGTGCGGGCATCTTTCCCGCTAGATATGTACCTCATAACACCGGGAAGTGCTGTAATAACAATGGATGGACAACTGACAACTGGCAAAGAATAACTGACTATTCTTTATCATTATGGTTCTTGGTCGAAAGAGTCGGTTTCATTGGGTGAATAAATGTCTCCTAGATCTTCATTATTTATATTTGCGCCCATGCTTTTAGGTAAACCATCTGCGCCAACGGTAACTAAATCAATTTGTTGACGGTAATAATCAACACTCTTGACTTGCACCATGCAGCTATCGCCGAGTCGGTAGGAAGCTCGATTTTTCCGCCCAAATAAAGCTTGTTGTCTAGCCCGATATTCATACCAATCATCTTTGAGGGAACTGACGTGAACTAGCCCTTCTACCCGTAAGGTATTGGCGAGATTGCCCCGGATCGGTGCTTCTACTGGGACTTCGATTTCTACAAAAAAACCATAGGATTGAACACCAGTAATTACTCCGGGAAATATTTCGCCAATGCGTTGTTTCATCAAGGAGGCTTTTTGCAGTCCGGCTAAATCAGCTTCTGCTTCTTGGACTTCTTTTTCTCGGTCATTAATCTGAACAACAACTCTAGTTAAGTCACTTTGGATTTCTTGTTGGAGTTCTGGGGGAAGAACGTTCCAATTAATTTCTTCATGACAATTGGAATGGCGGAGATTAATTCGTTCTTTGACGCGGGTATTCCGGCGATCGCGCCCATGTTCTATTAAGTTATGATACACCCGTTGTAAGAGGATATCTGGATAACGACGGAGGGGGGCGGTGATGTGGACATATTGAGATAAGGCCAGTCCAAAGTGAGAACTCTTGGTGACGCTGTAGACAGAGGGCTTAAGAGTGTCCTGTAACAAGTAAGTGAGAACTTGTTCCGATGGAGATTCGGTAAAAGCTCCTGTCAAGTGTTGATAATCTAGGGGTTGGATTTCCAATTCTGGGTCTAGTCCTAATTCCACACCTAAATTCACAGCTAGTTTGAGCATTTCCTGAACATCTTCGGGGTCAGGTGTACCTTGGACTCGCCATAGACAAGGAATGTCTAGAGCGTTGAGGTGGTTGGCCATGAGTTGGTTAACTAATATTACCAACTCTGTGATCAGCGACGCTGGTGGTAAGTCATTTAGTACCACAGATCCCATTGATCCTTCATCATGGTAAGGGTTATGAGTGGGTGGGAGATTTAACTGTAAACTACCCCGCTCTAAACGTACCTGTTTAATAGCCATAGCCAAAGTCTGCAAATCTAGCAGTTTCTCTTGAACTTCGGCTGTCACTTTGGTGGTTTTACCTGTGAGAATGCTGACTGCATTTGTTTGACTTACAGATGTATCTACACTAATGACACTAGGTTGAATTTCCCATTCCTCCACTTCTCCCGATTGGGGGTTAATGGTAATGATAAAGGAAAGAGCCAAGCGATCGCTACCAGGGATCAGAGAACACCGTTCTGTCACCGCTGCTGGTAACATTGGCAGTAAGGATTCTCCTAAATATACTGATTTACCGCGCTTCAGGGCTTCCCTATCTAAGGCTTCATCTGGTTGGATATAGTGGGACACATCCGTAATGTGAACAATTAATCGCCAATTATCAGCGGTAGTTTTTTCCAAACTCCAGGCATTTTCCACCACAGATTCATCACTGTTGACACTTTTGATCGTGAAGGTAAAAATATCACGTAAATCGAGACGATTTTTCAGGTCTGCTTTCAGGAGTCTTTTGGGTAACTTTGTGGCGACATCGAGGATTGCATCAGGAAAAGTTCGGGATAAATCATGTTTACAAGTTACCAAATCTATATCTGCTGCGGCTTCAGCATCACTGCCCAGAATTTGCACCACTCGACCCAAGGGGGGATATTGTGCCAAGGGATAACGGAGAATTTCTACATGAGCTAAATGATCAATTGCCTCTTCCAGATTCATGCTGTTGAGTTGTAGTTTTAGTTCAAACAGCAATCTGTCATCTAAGGGTACAGCCCGAAAACCTTCCTCTACCTGCTTAATTCTGGCGAGTAAGGTGTGATTAGACCGTTCCATGATCAATTTAACTTCACCTTCGGGCGATCGCCGTCGACTGCCTTCCTTGAGGACTCTAACTAAAACGCGATCGCCATTCCAGGCATTACTCAAATGACTTTCACGGATGTAAATATCCTCTGAGCCTTCGCTATCTTGAATTGCAAAGCAAAAGCCCTTGCTGGAACAGCGTAGTTTAGCCTCAATTAACCCCTCCTCAGTGACGCGGCGATATTTTCCCCGTTCCTTCACCAAAAGCCCAATTTTTTCCAGTACATCTAAAGTAATTTGTAGTTTTTCTAGACTTTCCTCATTCTCACAACCCAGTTTCTTTTCTAGGACTTTACGAGCTACCAATTTATCATCTGTAAAATTGGCAAGAAGTGTAGCGATTGAAAATTCCATGCAGTGAACCGACCTTTGGTCAAAACATCATTTTTTGTCGAATCTGGTTTTCCGCTAGTTGCCGTCATGGTAGGAGAAAGCGCCTGCTCCGATTTCTCGCTTTATGACACTCAGAGTTTGTCAGCGTGACTGCTTCCCCGGCTCTAAACAATTTCCACCATACACTCTGATACTTAATGATTAACCACTAGATGTATAGATTATGGGTTAGGGAGAGACTTGGTTTGAAGAACTCTTCATACCACCCAGAAGCTATAAACACGCTTAACCATTGGTTTTTGATTGTTTAGAACGAAGGTAATTTCACACCATTAGCATCCGATAGCGTAGCGTTAGCCATGTCTTAACTAGGAGAAACTGCCGAAAAACCCCAATTCTCCCTTCTGTAGAATCGGTAACAATCAGGTAAGCAGTAAAACACAGGCAGTGAGGGCGAACCTTATCTTTACTATTGTAGATTTAGAGCGCACTTCTTTAAAAATACTTCTAGATATCTAATTGGGTAATTAGTATAGCATTTAATTAGGTGAAGATGACAATTTCTGATCAATAACTGCTAGAATCAGGTCATATCTAATGTCTTGTGTCTTAACTGTCCGGTTCTCAGTAGGACTTTATACGGAAATATGCCCTTATGTCTAGGAGTAGTTAATTATCCTTGTCCGTTATTCCCTGACTAGAAATTTATGTAGTTACGAGAATTTAGATAAAATGGTTGAAAGTATGATGTTGGCGCAATTCCAAAACTTGTACCCCAACGGCAGTATAATCTCGGAATTAATAGAAATTTTTCAAGGTAAATATATCGTCCGTGTCAGTATACAAATTGAAGGTATCATCCGTGCAACGGGAATTGCCGGAGCAGAAACGGTGGAAGCTGCAGAAGACCAAGCTAGAATTAGGGCGTTAACAGTTTTAGGAATCAAGAATCTACCAGTAGAAGTTACAAAATCGGCCTCACTATTAGTTCCCCCACCACCAATCCAACCTAGTTTACAGGAATCAAAACCTGTTTCTCCTGTCAGCAGCAATACACCAATATATACACCACCTGTTCTAGAAGAGCTTAATACTGATAAAGCTACAAAACCAGAGATATTTCCTCATTCAGAACCAGAATATCCACCTTTAACAGAAGTCTCTCTTAGTAATGTCACACCGTTTACTCCTCGGAATTATACCCCTTATGAAGATGCTGGTGTTCAGTCAGTCATCGGTAAAAAGAAAAGACATAATGAACCAGTAAATTTATCTGATGTAATTGCCCAAACAGATGTAGAAATTGAGCGTTTAGGTTGGACACCAGAACAAGGAAAAGATTATTTGGTGAAAACCTACAATAAACGAGGACGTTCTCTTCTGAGTGAAGAAGAATTACGCAATTTTCTCACTTACCTAAAATCCCAACCAGACCCAATTGCGGGATTTTAAACTGGCCAGTTGTTAGTCGTTAGTTTTTTCCTTTACCACTGACCACTAACCACTGACCACTGACCAATAACTAAACTAGAGCGACAGGACGACTACCTGCGGCATGACGGTCAATTACTTGGTCAATTAAGCCATAGTCTTTAGCTTCAGCCGGAGACATAAAGAAATCACGTTCGGTATCTTCAGAAATCCGCTCAAAAGGTTGACCAGTGTGTTCAGCGAGAAACTCATTCAGTCGTTGCTTGTGGTACAGAATTTCCCGGGCTTGAATTGCAATATCAGTCGCTTGTCCCTGAGCACCACCCAGGGGTTGATGAATCATAATCCGTGAATGGGGTAAACTCATGCGTTTACCCTTTGTACCAGCACTGAGAAGAAAAGCTCCCATACTTGCCGCTAATCCAGTACAAATTGTACAAACATCAGGGCGAATATGCTTCATAGTGTCAAAAATTCCCATTCCTGCTGTCACTGAACCACCAGGAGAATTAATGTACATATATATGTCCTTCTCCGCGTCCTCAGAATCTAAAAACAGCAGTTGGGCCACAATCAAGTTGGCTAGATTGCTATCAACTTGTTCTCCCAAAAAAATAATCCGCTCACGCAACAGCCGTGAATAGATATCAAAGGCGCGTTCGCCTCGACCCGATTGTTCAATAACGATAGGAATCATTTAGCGTGTTTTTAGCTATTTTTCATTTATTCTATCGGTGACAATGGCTGATTGTGTTGAAATTACCAATGAACATTAGTTTAAGCGAGATAAAGAGAGCAGGTAAAAGTCAATGTAAAGAAATATATTTTACGTAAATGCCAGTGTTTGTACAGTTTCCAATAATTAATTACCTGGGGTATAAGAATTAGTTACTTGGGGTATAAGAATTAGTTATTTCTATAAATCTAAAAATAAATTTGTATTTTTAAGACACTTTTCAGGAAAAACAAACGTCTAAATTGTTAGGTATATATGAATGGAAAACTAGAGCACATTCTTTCATTGATTTCTAAGATATTCTCAAATTATATTCACCGTATCCAAATAAATCAATAACGCAAAGTGTATTTAGAATAACAAATTTACATGGAAGTCCCATCCATATAAATAAAGAGAGGATGTTATGTCAGAAAAATTTATACAAGCGGTCTTGATTACATTTTTGTTGGAACTGATAGCGGTATTGGGTAATAATACTCCACTACACCAGAAAACAGTCTCTCCTCTTTCGGAAATGTCAAGGCCTGCAATTACTTGGAATTTTCAGGTTTTGGATTGAATGCTAGGAACAGGGAAGAGGTAATAATTTTACCCTTTTCTGTTTGTCAATGTTGGTCAAGATATTCAAGGGCGCAAACTCCGCGCTCTTGCGTATTGACGATTTTAATCTGTAAATTACTGATTTGAAACCCGTTTGCAAATGTAGTGAATTGTCACTTAATTTTTAATTCCTCCTTGATGTTACTGGTCATGATTTTATTTTTGCTAGTTTGATTATTATCGCCTGTAATGCTGCGGAAATATAGTCCACCAATACTAACAAGAAATACTAAATATGCTACGGATTGAACAATATAAATTTTGTCTCTATAACCAAATAATGATTTGAGAATGATACCGGGGAACTGTTCATCAGATAAGATATTTTCAGTATTCCAAACTATTGGACCTAAAATACAAGAGTGAATGCTTGTGAAGTGTTCGTAATAGAAACAAAGATTTTCTGAAGAACGACTACTCAGAGCTAAATTAGCTATAGCTTCATCAAAATGTTGTAAACCAGATACTACTAAACCGGAAACAATTAATATTAATAAAACGCCCATAACTTGGAAGAATTGGCGGATATTAATTTTCACCCCCCATTTAAACAATAAAAAACCAATTGCTGCGGCTGTAGCTAAACCACCAAGCGCGCCTAAAGTTGGTAATAAACCTTGTTGAAAATTAGCTGCGACAAATAAAACAGTTTCAAATCCTTCGCGGACAATGGCGACTAAAATTAAACTAAAAACTCCCCAAGCTGCATTTGAATTTTTTCCCAGTGCTTGGGTAATTGCTCCCTCAACTTGTGCTTTCATGAATCTGGCTTGTTTTGTCATCCAGATTAGCATCCAACTGAGCATGACTATTGCTAAAATGCTAAATACACCTTCTAATGTTGGCTCAACTACAGGGGTATACTGAGGATTAATAGATGCTAGGAATTTAATGATCCCAGTAAATAAAATACCGATTAAACCACTAACTATAATACCAACAATAACACCAGCATATACCCAAGAATTGAGTTGAGATTGTTTAGCTTTTTTCAATAATGCGAGGACAATACCCACAACTAGAGCGGCTTCTACACCTTCTCGGAGGGTAATTACAAAAGTAGGTAAGGCGGTACTAAAATTCATTTTATTTAGTTAGTTGTCAGTTGTTAGTTGTTAGTTGTCAGTTGTCAGTTGTCAGTTGTAGATTTTGCTTCTCCTGACTCCTGACTGCTGTTGTATTAACTGAAATCCCGTAACATTTTTTTGAGTTCGAGATTGTGCATTTCTTCTTGTCCGATCATACCACGGGTAAATTCTTCTAGATAAATACTAGCATTTGCGACGGTTTCTAGAAGACTTTTGTACATATCCAAAGCTTTCTTTTCATGGGATAAACTTTCTTGTAAAATGTCTTTAACATTATGTTTGAAAGTTTCTTCCATGGGAGCGATTCTTAATGTAGGATGTCCTTCTAAACCTGTAAGAATTTCTCCTACTTGTTGAGCATGAAGTAAAGATTCTGAGGCTTGGGCCTTGAAAAATGCCACAATAGGAATACGATTTGGACCTGTCACCATTAAGGAATAATGGGTATAGCGAACTACCCCTGCTAATTCAAATTCCATAATGGAATTGAGAATATCAATGGTTTTTTGGTGGTCGAGTTCTTGCATTAGTTGTTAAGTTGAGCAAAATTACATGAGGAGAGTCTTGAGTTACTAATTATGAGCAATAAATTACACTTTTTTAGATAGGAATTACGCAAAATATCTCTGAAAACCTCATTCCTCCGTGTCCTCCGTGCCTGGAGTGGTTCGTTATTCCGTGATTTGTGCGTAAGTCCAATCCAAAATGAAAATATTCTCACCCTTAGCTATAAATTATTTTCTCCCTTATTTATGATTTTAAACTGTTTATTCTGGACTTTTAATATTGTGAAAATGCTAACTCATGGTTTTACTGTGAGTTTTTTCTCGCACTTTTTGAGTATTTTCCTCAATGGTTTTCACTAGTTTGGTAACATCTTCCGGGGTTTTGACTGCTTGCGCTGGGGGAATAGCAGCAGGCCAAACTTTGACTAATTCTCCAAAAGCTGTATCTATGGCTTTGTGTGCTTCGGGATTTTCTTGGATCATTTGACTAGAAATACTTTTATATAGTTTTTGAGAATAGACTACAAAGCCACGAGAATCTTGATATTCAATGGGGGCGCTAATTTTACCTTTTGCTACTGCTGCACCATATTCTGAGTTAGCGGCATCTAATAAACTGTTGATTACTGGTAGAATAAATTCGGGTTGGCTGCGTTGTTCGGTTGGTAAAACAGCAATAGCATTATCAACAGCTTGCATAGCAGTGGTAAAATTAGTTTTTATTTTGGCATCCTTGGGATTAGATTTCACTAAATCTGTTAAACTGACTAAGTTACTTTTAAATTCTTTAACTTTACGTTCATCTAATTGTTCTTCAATATCAATATAAATCTCTTCTACTGGGTGTCCAATATGGGGTTGAGCTTGTTTGGGTTGATTTTGATCTAACAGTTCTTGGGCTACTAAAAGATGTCCTTTCATTAATCCCAATTTTGTCATATAGTCAATATCTTTGGCTTCACCTGTTAACACCACTTCCTCCACTGTCACTATATCTTTAATTTGGTCAAACTGTGGTTGAGTAATTACTTTTTTACTGACTAGATCTTCGGAACTAGCGTAGGGACGATTAGCTTGTATTTTATTTGATAAAGCCGGAATTCCTAATGTAGCCTCTAATTTATCTAACTGCGATAAAATTGCATTATTAATATTAATTTTAGCTTTACCACTATGACCGCTATGGGTGCTAGTTTCTGCCACTTGGGCTACAGTTGGTGTTGATTTAATATCTGATTTTACTGTATTGCCGGTACAAGAACTCAAGGAAATTAAGGTACAAGCAGCAATAGACAGGCATAAATAACGGAATTTAATCATTTTTACTCCTGGTTAATATTTTTTTACTAAACCCTTATCTTTATTTATCAGAAATGATAGTTTTTGTCAACTAGTTTATCCATTTTCTCCAGTTATCTGACTATATACTTGTTTCTTTACCAAGTAGCACATTTTTACGAGCATAATTCAAATTACGCTGATATTCAATCATCTTTTGTTGGGCAACTGGATAATGAATACTAGAAATTGAAATAGTTTGCATTAACTTTATTGCCTTTTGCCAATGATTAACAACTTGTTGCCATTCCTGTAAAGAGGTGGCTGTTTGGGTTAGATTAGCAGCATTTATTGCCACATTCACCGCTTGACGAAAATTATCAGACTGGGAATTAAAACTAGTTTTAATATTTGTGATTGCGAAAGATAAAGGCCAAAGTTTAATCGTTGAATCAGCACTGCCACTGATCAAAATTTGTTGATCAGGACTAAAAACCAAAGACCAAACAGCTTTTGTATGACCATTAAGCGTCTTAATTAAGTCGCCATTTTCTACATTCCATAATTTGATCGTATGATCATAACTACCACTAGCTAAAGTTTGTCCATTAGGGCTAAATACAACAGAATAAACTGCTTTATTATGTCCTGATAAAGAGTGGGATAATTCACCTGTTTGGATATTCCATAATTTGATTGTATGATCAGAACTACCACTAGCAAAATACTTACCATCTGGACTAAAAGCTATAGACCAAATGGGTTGTTCATGGGCTGCCAAAGGTGTTCTAATTTTGCCTGTGGGAATATGCCAAAGCATGATTTTACCACTTTCACCAGCACTAGCAAGAAGCTTGCCATCTGGACTAATAGCAACGGTTCTAATTTCATCCGATTGTTTAAAGGTGCGGATAATTTTACCCGTTTCGATATTCCAAAGTTTGACAGTTTTATCCCAACTACTACTAGCTAACATTTTGCCATTTGGACTAAATGCGACGGATTTTACATCATCTAAATGTCCAGATAAAGTCCGAATTAATTTCCCTGTTTGTAAATCCCAAAGTTTAATATTATGATCCCAACTACCACTGGCTATAATTTTGCTATCGGGACTAATGGCTACAGAATTAACTGAATTACCATGTCCACAAAGTTTGTGAGTGATTTTCCCAGTTTGTAGATCCCAAACATCAATATCTTTATTGAGATTACCATTAACTATGGTTTTTCCATTAGGGCTAATTGCTACAGAATAAACGCGCAAACCATTAATATTAATAGTTTCGTGATTGGGGATAATTATATTAGCGTTATTCTGGCTACTTGTATTCAAATTAAATTTAACTAATCCCAAAATCACCAGACTTAGTAATATAAAAGATTCACAAGTGAAAATCATTTTATGGCTCAGATATTTTAATTTCGGGGCAAAAGATGTTCTTTCCATAGATAATCCTTTTGTTGATTTATAAAAGTTGATTTTAAATTATCTGTTTCTTCGCTTGTTGCTCATATTCCTTTCGGTATTCTAGCCAGCGTCTTTTTAAGAATAAAGCAGTAATTATTGTCATAGCAATTAATTCTATGGGAGTTAATATATTCCAGTGATCTGACATTTTTTCTTGAATATGCCAGAATAATAAAAATAAGGCTGTGTAGGTTAATTGATGTAGTCTTCGCCAATTTTTTTTCATTTTTTTCACACTCCAATCATTGGATGTAAATGCCAATAAAGCAAATATAATTAATGATGCTGTTCCTTCCAGCGAAATGCTATAGGTTTGTAAATCAAATAAATCTACATTTCTTTTAATTATGATTAAAACTACATGAACTAATGCCAATAAAAAAGCTAAAATACCTATTTGACGGCGATATTTTAATAAATTGGCGATGAATTTGGCTTTTTTGACGGTAGGAATACTTATTCTTAAACAACTAGGAAGCAAGGTGAATATATAAGTAAATAAAGATAAGCAACCTAGTAGATTAGCTGGAGATATTGCAGAACTAATGATCATAATATAAATGCCTTTTTTCTCTGATAAAACAACTTGATTTGTAAAGTAACAATAATAGCAATTTCGATAGAAATGAGGTAGAAGAAGTCAGAATTAAACGCAGATAAACACAGATAATTTTGTACTTTATTAGACTAGGGAACGCTATAATTTTTACTCCTATGTAAAGATAAAATAATTAAGAATAATTCTCAATATGTAAGTAAAAAAATGGGTGAAAATGTGATGATTATTAATTTAGGTTTGCTTCATAGCTATGACTTCAAACTGTCCCATACAGCCGCTTTCAGCAATAGCATCTTGGTGAGGATGAAACATATACTTACCTGGATACTTAAAAGCAAATTCTAAAATATGTCTTTCTGCTACACCCATGGTTAAAACATCCGTTTTTACACTGGGAGTCATTGTCATTCCCGAAGGATAAACATCGAAGAAATTAGCGTGAAGATGAAACGTTACAGCGGGGTCAAATTCAATAATATTTAGAACATAGGCACGAATTAACTGATTTTGATAAATTTGAATAGGATGGTGCATATAATGATGTGGCACGCCATTAAAAGCATAATACTCATTGCGGTTATCATCATTTACATCATACCCAGACATGATTAAAACTATTTCATCAGCAGGGGGACGGGGTTTAGGAGGATCAATAATAAACATTCCATATAATCCCTTGGCAACGTGACGAGTAACCGGAGCGACATGACAGTGGTATAAATGAACGCCATAGGGTTCGGCATCAAATTCATATATGGTTGCCTTGCCATTACCTATGGGTTTGATACCATCCATTTCAGCGGGATGAACTCCATGAAAGTGCAAAGAATGGGAATGTCCAGCATTATTGAGAAAAAGTATTCTTATTTTTTCTCCTTCTTTAGCTCGGAGTGTCGGACCAGGAATGCGTCCGTTTAAATCCCAAATATTATAGGAGACAGCGCTATTAAGCTGAATGGTGGAAGTACCAGCAATTAAGCGAAATTCGCGGACTACGCGCCCATTTTCCTGTTTAATTGTCCCATAATCAAAATCTCGTAACACCTGCATGGGGTTAGTAGCACCATTAGAAGCTGTTATTTTCATGGGTGGTATTTTGACACTGGCATAATTTTTGCTGTTTAAAATTTGCCACATTGTCCCTGTCGTGATCATGAATGCACCGGAAAATCCCAGTTGTAGCAGTTGACGACGATGCCAAATTTTATTTTTACTCTCAGTAAAGTTGTCAGACATAAGACTAATAAGGGTATGCAGGTACGGTAAGTTATAAATAATTTACACTTAGCTTTATGTATAGTAAAGGAATCAGGAATTATTGTCAATAATTTGGAAAAATAATTTTCAGGACAATTTCTGATATACTTAGTTCATTTACCGTCGACTGGAGAAGAAGTGGCGCTTGCACCCTACTAGATTGGGCATTACAGCCGATAAAATGGCGACTGTGGGAACTTTGGCAAATTTAGCGGTTGAGGTCAAGGATAGCGCTACAGGGGCAGCTATTAAAGATGTAGGATTGCGAGTAAAAGCGATCGCATTAGAATATAATTTAACAATGTTTGCTTATCAGGGATTTCCTAATTCAGAAGAGATGTTAGCAAGAACAATTTTTTGATGTTCACCTCACAAGGTAGAGGTAGAAGCAGTTTCTTTATCTGAATCTCTACGTCAATTTCTAGCGGTGAATGTAGCGCAATTTGTGGAAGTTGAGGGAATTGTACCACCAATTTATATTCGATTGATTGGGTTATTTTATTTTACGGCTATTGTGGGTATGGGAATGGCGATTGGGTCGTTAATTCAGCTGAGATAGAGTTTCACCGAATTATATACAAGAACTAAAAAGTAGGAGAATTTCAATAATGGGTCTTATTAATACTCTAAGTTTCCTGGTTCATCACCCCCTTGCCTCATTAAATAAATTTAAAGCATTTAGTAATTTTTTACATTGGCAACTTCATTATAGATCAGCTAATCAATCACTATCAGCCTTTATTTTTCTCTTTGTTGAAAATACAAAAATTATTCTAAGACCTGGTGAAACAGGTGCTACAGGAAATATTTATGCAGGTCTTCATGAACTTGTAGATATGTCCTTAATTATGCATTTTTTGTCAGAAGAGGATATTTTCTTTGATATTGGTGCAAACATTGGCTCTTATTCGTTGCTTGCTGGAGGAGTAAGTAATTCTTCTGTAATTGCATTAGAGCCAGTTAGTCATACTTTTTCTAAACTCCAGGAGAATATAGGAGTTAATAATCTTTTCGAGAAAGTTAAATGTCTTCAGTATGGTGCAGGTTCATCAATCTCTCAGGGAACTATAACTACAGATTATGGATGTCAAAATAAGATTATTTCAGAAAGTCAAATTGATAGCCAACTATCAGAAGTTAATAGTGAGTTAATAAACATTACAACTATAGATGAACTATCAAAGCTTTATGGATTTCCGACAGCAATTAAAATAGATGTTGAAGGGTATGAAGATTTTGCTTTTGAGGGAGCATCTCAGACACTGAATAGTGATATACTCTCCTTGATTATAATAGAGACAGTATCAGACTCGCTTCATCAGAAATTTTCCCAAGCGGGATTTGTGAGAGTTTATTATAATCCCTATACCAGAGAAATATTAAACACTCCCATATCTTCATTTACCTCAGTTAATTATATCTATGTTAAACATCTTAATCTTGTTATCCAGAAAGTCAACCAAAGTCCGACATATTTAATTCATAATATGGGTGTGAGGATTTAATCAGATACACTCAACACGGCTGAATCATTTGATCCTGTGGTAAGGGTTTTTCGTAATATTCATTTGCCAGCAGTGCTTAGTATAATTAATCTAAAGTCTTTTCCAATTCTTCCTGAGTTATCAAAAACTCCTCTAAACTTGCTTTACTTTTCCTTTGTGCTTCTTGAATAATTAACTGTTGTAAATATTCACTCGCTGAACTATAACCACCTTCAACAATTTCGTAATCAATAAAACTTTTCAGTGATTCAGGTACAGAAATATTAATATTGGTCATAGTTTTGAACTTAGGTTTCACTAGGTTGCTTGTATATTAACATAATCTATGTTAATAATTGAGATTTAATTAACTAACAGCAAAATCTGTATATTTGCGGACTGAAGGCAATTGAAAACCTAAAACAATATCTTCTTTTAGTACACCTAATTCAACCAATTCATTGGCAATTCCTACCTCTGTACCATCCTGCTGAATCCAGATTTTATCATCAATAATATCTAGATGTAAAACAGGTCCATAAATACGATTTTGATCACGCCAACCTACATAAATTAATTGATAATGGTTATTTTCAAGATCAAAAATTGTCTGTGCTTGAATGCGTTTATCCCAAACCATACTAGCGTGTTGTTTCAGTAAGTTCTGAATATATTGCCGATATTCTTCTTTTTCAAAATTATCAACTACTAAATAAAGTTGATTCATTTTAATCAGGACTTACGCAAAATATCTCTCAAATCCTCATTTCTCCGTGACCTCTGTGCCTGGAGTGGTTCGTTATTCCATGAATCTTGCGTAAGTCCTATAACTGCTTGAATAAAAGGCAGTATAGAAAATTCATTGTAAACAGTAATAGGAACTGCTAAATATAAAGTCCGTTCTGGTTCTTGTTCTTGTAAAGCAAGACGATAAATTATAAATTGTCCTAATGCAGCATAAAGTTCCGTAATTTTTGAAGGATTAAGAAAACTTTTGATTTCTATAGCTATTTTTTGTCCTTCTTTTTCGATTGTCTGCCTAATTCAGACTTAAATTAACAAAGCTTGAAACTCCTTATCTATTGAAGCGGATAGAAATGTGAGAATATGTCATAAGGATTTATAGATGTTAACGATTTAAAAAATAAATATATAACTTGACGTATTTTTTATTACAAAAATCCTCTAAATAAATTCCCAAATATCCACCAATAGGGTATTGTCAAGACAGACAAATTTTAGTTTGCTATTAATTTTGTTAGTCGTTATATTACTGATAATTAGTCTGCAAAAAACACATTAAAAAAACACCAATCTCATGCACATACCCGATGGATTTATTTCTGTGCCAGTTGCAGTCGCTACCAGTTTAGCCAGTGCGGCAGCTTTATTTGTTGCTTTTGAGCGATCGCAAACAGCTTTTGGTATTCGTCGCGCCCCCATTCTCGGTTTAACTACAGCCTTTATTTTCGCCGCCCAAATGATTAATTTTCCCGTAGCGGGGGGGACAAGCGGCCACCTATTGGGAGGGGCTTTAGCAGCCATTATCTTGGGTAGTCCTTGGGCAGGAATGTTATGTATTGCCACGGTTTTAATTATTCAAGCCGTGTTATTTGCCGATGGTGGAATTACTGCCTTGGGAGCAAATATTTTTAACATGGGAGTCATCGGCGTGTGGGTGGCTTGGGGATTAACGCAAACTTTACAAAGACTATTTGGCGGTTCTCAAGGGCGTTTACCCCTAGCGGCAGGGATAGCAGCGGGAGTTAGCGTAGTTGTTGCCGCTATAGCTTGTGCTATTGAATTAGCTCTGTCTGGAACAGCAGCAGTCAACCTAGTTTTACCCACCATGGCGGGTGTACATATTCTTATTGGTGTAGGTGAAGGATTAATTACTGGGGGGGTACTAAATTACTTAGCTACAACTCGTCCAGATTTGTTACCAGGTGAAGAACAGAAAATTAGAGGCTGGTTAGTTCCCATTGTCAGTATTTTACTGATTTCTGGTGTATTATCCCTAGGTGCTTCTGCTTGGCCTGATGGTTTGGAAAAGGTAGCAATCAACTTAGGATTTATTGATTTAGCGGAAAATGTGCGGGTAATTGTCCCCACACCTTTAGCTGATTACAGTATTCAGGGTTTAGGGAAAATCGGTACAAGTATTGCTGGTTTGATAGGTGCTACAGCTTGCTTTGGTATAGCTTTTGGAATTGCCAAAATTATTAGACCGAAAAATGCTTAATTATGATGCAAATTTCCCTACCATTACGCTTGCAATTATCCCTAATTATTGTGATTGGGACGGCTTTTTTAAAGTATCATACTTGGTCTAATTTACTAGTATACGGGGCGATCGCTCTTTTTTGGATTTATTTGTTACAAGTACCCCTACCCAAATTAGGCGGTCTACTGGGTACAGAATTAATTTTTTTATCCCTGGTGGCCTTACCATTGGGATGGGAACGAGCTAGTTTTTTGCTTGTGCGTTCCCTAATTTGTTTAATTGTCATGAATGGCTTTTTATTAACCTTACCTCCCCACAGTTTGGGTATTGCGCTCAAAAGCTTACCCATACCTGCACCATTAAAGGAAAACCTGATTCTCGCTGGACAATACTTAGAAATATTACTCTTAGAAGTAACACGAATGCAGCGCAGTGCCCAACTACGTGGTTTAAATGGTACAGCAGGATGGCTACGTTATGCTAGTGCTTCCATGATTGGGGCTTTATATCTCCGCACCCTCGACAGAGCCGAAAGAGTTTATGGTGCTATGGTAGCCCGTGGATATAATGGACAATTACCCCTAGATTCCCCCCCCAAACCGAAAGAACGTTTTATCTTGTTAATAGCTGGGGTGATAGCTGCTTGTTTAACCCTAAGTTCTTACCTTACTGTTATTTGAGTGGTGAATCTTGACATCATTAACTTCTAATCCCCAAATTTCTCTTTCTCAACCCCATACTGCTGTTGTTACCGTCCAAAATCTGGTTTACGCTTATTCACAACAGCACCCTGTATTACAAGAAATTTCTTTTAGCTTACAGACAGGCGATCGCGTCGCTTTAATGGGTGCTACTGGTTCAGGCAAAAGCACCTTATTAGAAAACCTCATTGGCTTAAAACATCCCCAAAGCGGTAAAATTTGGATTAACGGTATACCGATATTGCCAAACACTTTACCGCAAATCAGGCAACAAATTGGTTTTAGCTTTCAAGATCCTCATGACCAATTATTTATGCCCACAATCCTCGAAGATATCACCTTTGGACCCCTTAACTATGGTATTTCATCCATAGCTGCAAAAGATAAAGCTCATCAACTATTAGCCGACTTTGGATTAGAATCCTACGCCCACCGTTCCGCTCATGAACTTTCTGGAGGACAAAGACGTTTAGCCGCCTTAGCAGCGATTTTAGCCCTAAATCCTGACATTCTCATCTTAGATGAACCAACTAACGGACTAGACCCAGCATGGCGACGACATTTAGCCCAAGTATTATTAGAATTACCTGTAAAAGTGATGTTAATAGCTTCACATGATCTCCAGTGGCTAGGAAGAGTCACCCAACGGGCTTTAGTCTTATCTAATGGTAAAATCCAAATAGATAGCGATATTCAACCACTATTGCAAGATGGCAAAACCTTAGATAAACTGGGTTTACCAGTAGATTGGTAAAGTGTCGGCTGACAGGGATTTTGCTGGTCAATGAACCACGGTTTTTGTTTCGCGCACAGGCGCGAAGTAGGAAAGGCGCGAAGAAAGAAGGTAATCTGTGGTTTAAATAGATAAAAACTGCGGTCATATCTTTAATCTATGCTCTGCTTCCTATTTTCCTAAATTTGGGGGTTTAAATCCCCGTTTCCAATTCTTTTTAATCTTAACTTTTTAAATTCTTAAATGTTGTTTTCTCGTTATCCAGTTATTGCTCCTGTTGCTCTGAGCATTGCTTTATTAATTACCAGTTGTAGTGACAGTAAAACCTCCCAATGTCAACGATTGATTAAAGCCGTTAATCATGGTACATTACTGATTGACACTAAAAAAGGTCAACAAGTATCAAGTAGTTTAAAATTATCTAAGGATTTAAAAAATGTCACTCAGGAACTTGAGAAATTAAACTTAAAAGATCCCAAATTAAAAGCATTTGAAACCAGTTTTATCAAAATCTTTGATCATCTTAGTCAAGCCATAGGTAAAGCTTCTAAGGCTCTTGGTGATACTAAAACAGCAGAAGCATCTTCAGATGGTACAATAAAAATTCAAAAAGCTAGAAAAGAAATTGATTCCGCACTGACAACCGCAGCTAAAACCGCTGGTAAACAATCGGATACTTTAGGTGTTCAGTTGAATAAATATTGTAGCCCAGAAGAATCAATTAAGAATTAAAAATGGTACAGCAGTTCCCGATATTATGAAGTACAGATATTAATAATAAAACTCTTGTCGTGCGGGCAAGATGCCCGCACAAAGTGTACCTCACTCAAAGCTACTTGCTGTAAGTAAGTGAACGGAAAAAAACAACATAAGTAACGAAAAGTAAAGTGGCTCAAAACCTGTAACCTGTTCCCTACTTCATTTTGTAATATGCGAATATTTCTTTAATTTTATTTTTTATCGTTTTTAATAATACTTATGTTATCAAAAATTTTAAGTTTTAATACTTAATTATTCAACCGTTATTAAGAATAATTCTTGAAAAGGCTCATATTACATAATGAAGTGCAGAATATCGGTTAAAAAAAATTCTTGTACTTATAACAAGTACAGCACTTCCCGGTGTTATGAGATACATATTTAGCGAGCAAGATGCCCGCACCACAACAGTTTTATGATTCAACTTTGTACCTCATCAGAGCGGAAAACGCTGTAACAAAAAAATAATTAAATAGTTTTGCGAAAATTATTGTATAATTTCAAGAGACACTTTTTTAAGTAGTGATTGTTCAGGACCTCATGAAACTCAGCTACCTGCTCCTAATAGTGATTATGCTGTTTCTAAAATTGCCTGTGCTAATCTCCTCTACTTCTATGGCAAAAAAAAGCAACTGCCTTGCGCTAATTTAAGATTGTATTCTGTTTATGGTCCTTTAGAAGATTCTTCCCGCCTCATTCCCAATCTAATTCGCCACGGAGTTGAGGAAAAATATCCCAATTTTGTCAGTCCTGATATTTCTAGGGATTTTGTTTATGTTGATGATGTTAGTGAGGCTTTTATTGATACAGCATTAAATCTCAAAGCAGAAGATTATGGCCAATCATTTAATATTGGTAGTGGACAAAAAACTACAATTGGTGATGTAGCCAAGGTTGCTAGTGAAATATTTAATATCAACACTGAACCTGTCTATAATTCCATGGAAAATCGCCATTGGGATATTAGCGACTGGTATGCAAATGCAACAAAGGCTCAAGAAAAGTTGCAATGGAAAGCCAAGACAAATTTTCGAGAAGGCTTGATAAAAACAACCGCATGGTATCGAGAACTAGAGGATAAAGAAAGATATCATCAGAGTTCTAAAAAGTTTGGTTTAGATACCAAGTACAGCGTAACAGCAATTATTGCTTGTTACAAAGATAATCAAGCAATTCCTATTATGTACAAACGTCTTCGGGAGACCTTTCTCAGACTAAATATTGAGTATGAAATTATCTTTGTTAATGATTGTAGTCCCGATAATAGTGAACAAGTAATTCAAGAAATTTCACGAACTGATAAACGGGTGATTGGTATTTCTCATGCGCGAAACTTCGGTTCTCAATCTGCTTTCAAAAGTGGCATGGAAATAGCGACTAAAAATGCCTGTGTTTTACTTGATGGGGATCTACAAGATCCACCGGAATTAATTGAAACATTTGTCGAAAAGTGGCGAGAAGGATATGACGTAGTTTATGGTCGTCGCAAAAAACGCCAAGCTCCCTTGTTTATGCAGATTGCCTATAAGGCTTTTTATCGTATTTTTGATCATTTTTCCTATCTCTCCATTCCCCATGATGCGGGAGACTTTTCTTTAATGGATAAGAAGGTTGTCCAAGCGATTTTGCAGTTTCCTGAACGAGACTTATTTCTCCGGGGAGTTAGAGCATTTGTGGGCTTTAAACAGATTGGTATAAACTATGTTAGACCAGAACGAATGTTTGGTGTAACAACTAACAATTTAGCTAAGAATATCGGCTGGGCTAAAAAAGGAATTTTATCTTTTAGTTACACTCCTTTAACTATGCTCAGTTTTATGGGTACAGTATTACTGTTATTGACCCTATTATTAGCAACCCTACAAATTATTAGCCGAATTCTTTTTCCAGATTCAGTCCCTAATGGGATCACTACAGTATTAATTACTATTTTGTTTTTCGGTTCACTTAATTTATTTAGCATTGGTATTATCGCTGAATATATTGCCAAAATATTTGAAGAGGTTAAACAGAGACCACATTTTATTCGTCGGACAATTACCAAGAATGGAGAAATTAGAGATGCTTACAATGTTGTTAAAAATTAATGTTTAATATTACAAGGAATTAAAAATGATTCAAGAAGGATTTAAGCCAATTAGCAACACTCCCCCTGATACTCTACTGAATAAGTTGAAATTTTGGGCAAGGTTAGTTCTAGATTTTCAAACGAATACTGTGTATAGACATCTGCGAGAATTTCTTCCTAAAATGCAGGGAAAAGTCCTAGATATCGGCTGTGGGCAAAGTCCTTATAAGCATCTTCTTAATAGTCAAAAAACTCAATATTGTGGACTTGATATTGAAGAAGCAGATCAAAAATTTAACTATGAAAATTCTGAGATTATTCACTTTGATGGATATAATATTCCTTTGAGTTCTGATTCAATTGATGGTTTTATTTGTACCGAAGTTCTCGAACATATCCAAGAACCGGAAAAGTTTATTACCGAAATTTATCGAGTTTTAAAACGGGGGGGGGTAGGAATACTTACTGTTCCTTGGTCAGCAAGATATCACTATATTCCTTATGATTATTACAGATATACTCCATCAACACTGAACCAGTTTTTTCAAGATTTTTCATCAATTGAAATTGCCCCTAGAGGTACAGATATTACCGTGATTGTTTCAAAGATTATTGTTGCCTATTTTCGAGGGTTGAAATCACCTAAAAAATTTATATCGTGGCTTTTAAAGGTTATAGTAGCCTTAATTGTTTTTCCTTTTTTTGTTTTATGTATTTTTGTTGGGCATCTTTCATTAGTTTTTGGATTAGGCTCTAAAGATGATCCTCTCGGTTATACAATTTGGCTTAAAAAGTAATTTTGTGTATGTTAATTTCAAGTCTGAAATTTCTGAAAAGGAGAAAATAAAAATGAAAATGGTTAATCGTTCTTGTCCAGTTTGCGGTTCAAAGGATCAGTCTAAAGTCTTTGCTGAGGCTGACTTTGATCTTAATCAATTAGACAGTTTTGCCTTTGCTTCCCGTAAACTGCCTGAATATATGCACTACAGACTGATATCTTGTCCAACTTGTGATGTACTGTATGCCAGTCCAATTCCTGAATTAAGTGAATTAGCAACCGCCTATCATGAAGCTGCTTTTGATAGTTCAGAAGAAGCCCATTATGCGAGTCGTACTTATGCCAGTTTTTTACCCGAAATTATGCAACATATTCCTAATTTAGATGGTGCGATTGATATTGGGACAGGGGATGGAGCATTTTTAGAGGAATTGCTGCGTACAGGGTTTACTTCTGTTATTGGAGTAGAACCTTCCCAAGCACCTATTCTAGCTGCTAAGGAGGAAATACAACCATTAATTAAGCATGGTCTTTTCAGAGTTGAGGATTTTCAAGCGGGAACTTTTAGTCTTATTACTTGTTTTCAAACTTTAGAACATTTGTATGACCCTAAACAAATGTGTCAAGATGCTTATACTCTTGTCAAAAAAGGTGGGGCTGTCTTTTTTATCTGTCATAATCATCGCGCGCTCTCAGCTGAAATTTTAAGAATGAGATCTCCCATTTTTGATATTGAACATTTACAATTGTTCTCGGAAAAAAGTGCTAGATATCTTTTAAAAACGAATGGTTTTACAACAATAACAACTAAAGTTATCTTTAATCGTTATCCTTTACATTACTGGGTAAAATTATTCCCACTTCCTTTAAAACTCAAGCGCTTCTGTCTTTCTTTTCTGAAGAAGACAAAAATCGGCTACTTACCCGTTTCTATTCCCGCTGGTAATCTTGCAGTAATCGGTTATAAAAAGTGAAATTAAACTGGAAAATTTAGACAGGACTTACGCAACTAGCAAGCAATTCCTAGATCGCGCTTTGCTATCGCTACACAAGGAAGCCAAATAGATTCTTTCTGAGCTTTTCAAAAAAATAGTATCTCTTAAAAATAAACGATTTTTGAGAAAACTAAATCCTCTCTCAAATGATTGTTGCGCTTTATATTCAGACAGCATTTTCTCATTGCTTAGTTCTTTATCTAACAAGACCAAAAAATTTAAAGATAAAGAATTTTGGGAACATAATTGTGTTTGTTGATTTAATCACAATTATCACAATGTCCACAACACCAATTAACAGTTGGTGTTTCAAAGCCAAAAGCATTTAATAAAAACCGCCAACGACACTGTTTAATCGTTAGATATGCAGTCATTTGTTTACCAGCTTGTAATTGGGTTTTTGACGAATTTACTGACTGAGAAGAAATAGAATAATGAAAAGGATCAAGCCATTCCAATTGTCCGTTACTATGGAGAAGAGAAAGCGCCACCGCACTATCTGGAAATTGTTTAATTATAGTATTTATTTCTCCTTGGGGTGGTAATTTATTGACTAATTTTCGCGCTTTTTGTTGTTGTAATTGTAGTTGTTGTTCAAAAAATTTTTGTCTTTGTTTATCCCCAGAATCTAAAAATCCTGTCGGTTCGCTTATCAAGGTTAAAACATCAGCAGGTTTCCCGTCTCTTCCTGCTCTCCCTATTTCTTGTACATATTCAGATAATAAATGTGGTGCGTGAAAATGAACTACCCAACGGACATCAGATTTATTTATCCCCATACCAAAAGCACAAGTACAGACGACAAACAGGATTTTTCCACCTAACCAATTAGCTTCAATATTCCGACGTTCTGCTGGACTCAACCCCGCATGATAACTAGCTGTTTGATAGCCATTTTCTATTAACCATTGACTGAGATATTCGCTATCTTTTCGAGTTCTTACATAAATTAAACCAACTTGCTTTGGTCTTTTTTGAATAAAATTTAATAATTGTTGTTTTCTCCCTTTAGGAGTCCAAGCAATTCGGACAATAGGATTTAAATTTTGTCGGTAGGGATTAATCTTAAAAATATCAGGTTTGTCTAATTTTAAAACTTGAGAAATAATCTTTTGAGCTAAAGGGTCAGCAGTGGCCGTAAAAGCTGCTATACTAATTTTTGCTCCTGGTGGTTTTGATTTTAACAACGCTTCCCGCACAGTTCCCAACCGTCGGTAAGCTGGACGAAAAGTATCACCCCATTGGACTAAACAATGGGCTTCATCTAGTATTAAACCATTAATTTGTAGTTGAGGATTAGACAATTTTTGCCAAACTATTGGACTCAGTAAGGTTTCAGGAGATAAATATAATAATCTTAATTCCTTTTTTTCTAAAGCTTGTAAAGTTTTCTGTCGTTGTAATGCGGGTAATTCACTGTGTAAAAGTCCTGCTTTTTGCTGTTTTTGACGTAATTCCTCAACTTGGTTTTCCATTAGCGCCACCAAAGGGGAAATTACTAAAGTTAATCCCGTTTTTAGTAGTGCGGGAAGTTGAAAACAAATAGATTTTCCCCCTCCTGTAGGCATAATAATTAAAGCATCTTTTTGTAAGATTAAACTGTTAACAATTTCCTTTTGGGGAGGACGAAAATCATCATATCCCCAAATTGTTTTTAATGCTGCGCGAACATCATGATCAGATTGTGTTAAAGGAAGATTCATTTTTTTACCACAAAATCACAAAAAAGAATAAATGGGAAAATAAGGAAAATATTTATCTTTACTCTTCCCACTGACAACTGACAACTGACTAATGACCAATTAATTCTTGATCATTCCATTCTAAAGTATCACCAATGTTTTCTCCATTATGGTAAGCAGCTAGTAATACCTCGCAGGTTTTACCATAGGATATCATGCCAGTGGCATCCAGAGCGATCGCTCCAAAGTCTCTATTATTATTCTTCGCTTCTGTAAATGATTTCTGCATTGCATCCTGTAAAGACATTCCATCGGTTACTCTTATCACAACCTTAGCGGCTAAACACTCATCAATAATATCTTCACCAATACCTGTACAACTAACACCCGCGTGAATATTTGCATAATTACCAGCCGGCATCGCTGAATCACTGACGCGACCAATTCTTTCAAAGCCTTTACCACCAGTAGAAGTACCAGCAGCTAATTTACCATAACCATCTAAAGCTACAACACCAATAGTACCTCTACCAGCATTACTACTTACTGCCATTTCTGGTTCTGCTACCACACCAGCCATAGTTCTTTGAAAATTACCCTGGCGTTCCAGTGTCCATTCTTGCAAGCGCAAATCAGTTAAACCATTATAAATAGGAATTTGCAACTCTCGCGCTAACTCGGCTGCACCATAATCAGACAAAACCCGGTCATCAGAACTTTGTAAAAATAGTGCCATTGCAATGGGATTTTTTACCCGTGACACATTAATTACACCACTAAAACGGCCAGTAGTCCCATCCATCATAGAAGCGCTCATACGGATTTGTCCATCAGATTGCAATACAGAACCAGTACCAGCATTAAAGCGTGGTTCATCTTCTAACATTTGACAACCCTTGACTATAGCTTCAGTTGCCGTCCCACCGTTTAGTAAAAGAGTATAAACATCTGCAACAATTTTAGATAAAGAGTTGCGAACCGCTATTAATCCTCCCTTACCTTGGAGAGAACTACCAGCGCCACCATGAATAATTAATTTAGGTTGTACTTGTAATGTCATGTTATTTTCTTATTTTTTCATTATCATATTAAATGTTAATTGTCAGTCGTGGTCAATGTTTCCTAAGTCTCATTTTTAGGGTGAGAACGACGACGGCGACAACGTTCTGAGCAATATTTTACCTCATCCCAACAATCTTGCCATTTTTTCCGCCAAGTAAAGGGACGTTGACAGACTATACAGATTTTTTTCGGTAAATTGGATTTGGAATAAGTAGAACGCATAAAAAATGCGGGTTTTGAGTATATATCTAAGCCAAAAATATTTTATCACCAATTACCTATTATTCATAACCAAATTACCAGCTTCAACCAGATGAATGACCGAAAAGACGGGACACAAGCCCCGTCCTTCTAGGACACCTCACGAAATGTTTTTTCAATCAAATCAAGGCTTTCACCAGTAAACACAGCCCGACGATATTTCGTAACACAGACCAAATGAATTTTTAAGTCTGTAACGCTGTTTCTTTCTCTTCTAAGGGGACTTGCCATTTTGTGCAGACCAATATATAATTAATTTACAGCCCAATTATAGCACTAACGATGAAAGCCAGATATCAATTCCGTTTCTACCCGAAAGACCAACAGCAAAAGCTTTTAGCTCAGTTGTTTGGTTGCGTTCGTGTCGTTTGGAATGATGCCCTGGCTATTTGCAAGCAAGTAGAGAAATTGCCAAGTAACAACGATTTGCAAAAATTAGTTATT